>Ga0310694_10007650_pt1 | contig 10112 bp, 11 predicted proteins | sample 174DNAGHGhighgp2_FD_203884 | JGI IMG/M metagenome (GOLD analysis project Ga0310694, IMG submission 203884) | Sheep rumen microbial communities from Palmerston North, Manawatu-Wanganui, New Zealand - 1742 DNA GHGhigh gp2 (v2) (version 2) | ecosystem: Host-associated > Mammals > Digestive system...
ACTGGTGCGAAACCAATAAGATAAGTTGGGTAACGTGGTCGATTTCGTCGAAAGAAGAAACGTGCTCAATGCTGCTGCCGACGGCAAGCAACACTGGCAACTGGACCGACGCCGACCTTCGCGAAAGCGGCAAACTGACGAGAGATAAAATTAGAGAACTAAATAATTGAAAATAAGAATATTAAACTAATAAAACTATGGCAAAAGAACTTCTTTACGTAAACTTGAATTACATTCATCACGTGCTGTCGCCGAAAACACGCGTTATGACAATGGTTTCGGGCGTTGCGCTGATTGGCGTGGGCATTTGGTGCGCAGTGGGTTTCGCTGGCAATTGGGCGGCACTCGCAAGCGGAGTGCTGAACATAGTTGTCGGCGGATTGGCTTTCTTCTTCTCGTTCAGGCACTTACCTTCGTTTGCAAAGAAATTCATCCGCTTGTCGGAAAGTTCGATAAAGGTTAAAAACGCGTGGTTCATTCCGCGCCGCAAGTTCTGCTGGGAAGACATCGAGAAAATCGAAATCACCCGCGAGCACCTGAAAATCACAACCGACTACTCGAGCAAAACCAAGGTTTTTGACATTATGGGCGTGTCGTACGAGGACTACAACGTGCTGCACAAACAGATTGTGGACAACTGCCTTGAGCGCAACATTGATATGATTTAAGTGCGCAAACCACTCATTTTCAGCATAGAATGATTTGCTATTTTTCAGGAACGGGCAACTCAATGTGGGTTGCGCAAACTGCAGCGGCTCGCTTTGACGACAACCACCTGACCGATATGGCCGACGCCGTGGTAAGCGGTAACAATCTGAAATTCAGTCTTTCGGAAGGCGAGCGGTTGGGATTTGTTTTTCCCGTTCACTCGTGGGGCATTCCGTGGATTGTGCGCCGATTCATTAAGAAAATGTCCGTCAGCAACTACGACAACCAACTGATTTACTGCATTCTAACCTGTGGCGACGACTGTGGACTGACCAACCGAATGCTGCTGAAACTTTTCCGCCGCAAGGGCTGGCAGTGCCACCACATCTACTCGGTGCAAATGCCCAACACCTACGTGGTTTTCCCTGGCTTCGACACCGACCCCGCCGAACTTGAGCAGAAAAAAACGACCGAAGCCGTTGGTACGCTTGATAAAATTATGGCGGCCATCGAGTCGGACACGCCTATCGACTGCTATTTGCAAAAGGGGCAGCAGTTTCTGAAATCACGCGTCATCTACCCGCTTTTCTGCCGCTTTGCAATGAGCAGCAAGCCTTTCCGCACCACCGACAAGTGCATCGGGTGCGGCGTCTGCGTCAAAAACTGCCCAACCCACAACATCAGGCTCGATAACGGCCGCCCCGTCTGGGCCAACAACTGCACGCAATGCCTGAGTTGCCTGCACCGCTGCCCGCAAACGGCCATCGAGTATGGAAAACAATCGGTGGGAAAAGGGCGGTATTATTACGGAATGAGGAAGTGATTAAGGCTTTGAGTCCCAAAAAAACAGAAATAATTACATCGAGAGATTAAAAAAATCTGTTTTTCGTTTGCGCGATTGTTGACTACATTTGCACAAATGTAAATCGATGGCGATAATAACTCTAACAACCGACTGGCACAACGATGACTTTTACGTCGGAGCAATAAAAGGTCGCATTTTAACACGCTGCCCAGGGGTTAATGTCATCGACATTACACACAAAATAGAAGGCTACAAATCTGCTCACGCCGCATTCATTCTTAAAGGAACGTACCCTTTTTTCCCTGCCGGGACTATACATTTACTCTGTACCAACGGCGAGATAACGGCCGACAGACTGCCCGTTTGCATCTGTCACAATGGCCATTTTTTTGTTGGCGCCGATTCAAAGGCCTTCCGCGTTCTGTTCGATGATAAGCCGGAAAAAGTTATTGTCCTCGCTCCCGATCAATTCAGAATTTCCACATTTCCAGAATTGAGCGTATTCGCCGAGGCTGCCTGCATGCTTGCCAATGGCGTTCCTCCCGACAGTCTGGGTGTCGACATAACCGATGACTTCTCTGTTTTGAATTTGAGTCCATCTTGCAAAGACGATTCCATTTCCGGCAGTGTTATCTACATCGATTCATACAAAAACCTCATTACCGATATCACTCTTGGCCAATTCAACAGCTTGTGCCACGGACGCAAATTCGAGATTGTAGTTAAAAACGACACGTATAAAATCACGCGTATCAGCAAGACATACTGCGAAGTACAATCTGGCGAGCTGCTTGCCTTGTTCAACTCGCTGGGATTGCTCGAAATTGCCATGCGCGATGCCTATCTGGCAACGTTGGCAAACATCGAATGTAACAACTCTGTATATATTAAATTCTTATAAATGGCACGTAAAGAACAACTTGAAGCATTTGGGCAATTGCTCGACATTATGGATGAATTGCGCGAAAAATGTCCTTGGGACAAGAAACAAACATTCGAATCACTACGCGTACAGACCATCGAGGAATCGTATGAACTGACCGAAGCCATACTGGCCAACGATATGGACGAAGTGAAAAAAGAGTTGGGCGACCTTCTGCTGCACATTGTCTTTTATGCCAAAATGGGCTCGGAAAAAGGCAAGTTTGACATTGCCGATGTAATTAACTCACTGTGTCAAAAGCTGATATATCGTCATCCCCACGTTTTTGGAGATGAGAAAGCCAATTCGGCCGAAGCCGTTCTGCAAAACTGGGAACAACTGAAACTCAAAGAGAAAGGCCGCAAGCCGAGCGTGCTGTCGGGGGTGCCAAAATCGCTGCCCGCGCTGGTGAAGGCCTATCGCATCCAGGACAAAACCCACAGCGTTGGCTTCGACTGGCCAGAGCGAGAGCAGGTCTGGGCAAAGGTTGAAGAAGAACTGCAAGAGTTCAAAACCGAGTTGCAGGCCGACCCGACGTCGAAAGACACCGAATCGGAATTTGGCGACCTGCTTTTCAGCCTTGTCAACGCCGCGCGGCTCTACAAAATCAACCCTGAAAACGCGCTCGACAGCACCAATCTGAAGTTCATTAACCGATTCAACTACCTTGAAGACAAAATCAAGCAAAACGGCGGAACGCTGAAAGACACTACACTTGACGAGATGGACCGCCTATGGAACGAAGCGAAAGCGGTCTTAGGATAACTTTGCAATCAAGTATTGGCTGAAAACCGAATTATAATTAGCAGCGACCAAATTTTAATCGACTGCAACCATATTTGAATTTGTCAAGATTAGACGATTTATCGATTATATTTTTGAATCGTTAAAGAAAGACAACGTTCAAATTAATGCCAATACTTCTTTCTCTAAAAGAGAAAAGCGGCTTCGGACAAGAATTCCGAAGCCGTCTTTTTTTGTGCCGGCAGATAAGTTTTCGCCAACATTTTTTTGTTTTCACGAAAAAACTAACTTCACGCGATTTTAAAATTGAACAAAATGAAGATTATAAACCTAATTATGCCGATGGCCATTGCTTTGACAATGGTCTGCCACAGCCAGTTACACGCTCAGAAACGCCATGCCGAAGTTGTGTCGGTCGAAGTTTTTGAAGAAGAATTTAACAAAGACGGAACATCGAAAAAGCAAAAAATCAGCGAAAGCAAATTCGACAATTTCGGCAACGAAATCGAAACCATTGAATATGAAAATGGTAAGGTAAACAAAACTCACGTTTACACTTACGATGATAAAGGCAATAAAATCAGCGAGTTGGAAACCAAAAGCGATGGTAAAAAAGAACGTACTGAATACAAATACAACGAGAACAACTTACGCATCGAGAAATCGGTTTATAGCGAAAAAGGCCGACTAAAAAGCCAGAAAACCTATATCTACAAAATGAAATAAGATGGGAATGGTAGTACCCGACCAGTCGAACCCCGAATCGAAAAAAGTGCAGGTTGAGAGTATGTTCGACAGCATTGCACCAAAATACGACCTGCTGAACCACACGCTGTCGCTGAATATTGACAAGATTTGGCGCCGGAAGGTGGCGCGCTCGGTGGCGAAAAACCGCCCCGGCACCGTTCTCGACGTGGCCACCGGCACCTGCGACCTGGCCATTGCCGTGGCCCGCAAAGCCCGTCCGCAGTCAATCGTCGGTATCGACCTTTCGGAAGAGATGCTCAACGTCGGACGGCAGAAAGTGCAGAAAATCAATCTGTCGGACACTATCACGGTGCAGAAAGGCGATGCCGAAAACCTGCCTTTCGGCGACAACACTTTCGATGCAATCACCGTGGCCTTCGGCGTTCGCAACTTCGAGAATCTTGAAAAAGGGCTGACCGAAATGCTGCGCGTGCTGAAACCCGGCGGCTCGTGCGTCATTCTTGAGTTCACAATGCCGGTGGCGTTCCCGGTCAAACAGCTGTATAACTTCTATTTCCGCCACATTCTGCCGCTGATTGGCCGGTTGGTGTCGAGCCACAAATCGGCTTATACCTATCTGCCCGAATCGGTAAAAGCATTCCCGCAACGCGCTGATTTTGTGCGGATAATGGAACAATGCGGCTATGCCGGCGCACGTTTCCGCAGCCTGTCGCTCGGAATTGCAGCCATATATATAGGTACAAAATAGGTAGCGCGCACCAATTTGGATTTTCCAATTTTTTCCTACTTTTGCGCCCGATTTAATTATGGGCACAATATTCAATATCGGACTGACTGCAAACCGCACAAACCAAGCGGCTGCCAGCCTATTGTCTGCCCTATCACTATCGCTACTACGATTGCGCCGCAGCTAAGTCGGCCAATAATTATCTTGCGCGTCTATGCGATGCGCCGCACCAACTGAGTGCACGAAATCCAAAATTTATAAATCAACAAAAACTGAAAACCGAACAACTCGGTTCGATGTTATAATCGTTAACTTATTAGAATACAATATTATGTCAGATAAAATCTATATTTTTGATACAACGCTGCGCGATGGCGAGCAAGTTCCTGGGTGTCAGCTGAATACAGTCGAAAAAATTGAAGTAGCCAAAATGCTTGAGCGGCTTGGCGTTGATGTGATTGAAGCGGGATTTCCGGTTTCGAGTCCGGGCGATTTCAACTCGGTGGTTGAGATTTCGAAGGCCGTGACCTATCCAACCATTTGCGCCTTGACGCGTGCCGTCGAGAAGGACATTGAAGTGGCCGCCGAAGCGCTTAAATTCGCCAAACACAAGCGGATACACACTGGAATCGGCACTTCTGACTCACATATTAAATATAAGTTCAACTCAACGCGCGAAGCGATTATCGAGCGTGCCGTGAAGGCCGTCAAATACGCTCGCCGCTTTGTTGACGATGTCGAGTTCTATGCCGAAGATGCCGGACGCACTGATAATGGGTATCTTGCACGGGTGGTTGAAGCAGTCGTCAAGGCGGGCGCCACTGTAGTTAACATTCCCGACACCACGGGCTATTGCCTGCCTGAAGAATACGGCGCAAAAATCAAATATCTGATTGACCACGTTGATATGGGCAACGCCATACTTTCAACCCACTGCCACAACGATTTAGGTATGGCAACCGCCAACACAATGGCCGGACTGGTGAACGGCGCGCGGCAGTGCGAAGTGACAATCAACGGCATTGGCGAGCGTGCCGGAAACACCGCGATGGAAGAGATTGCAATGATTCTGAAATGCCACACGGGGCTCGGCCTTCACACCGACCTGAACACCACGTCAATCTACCCGGCAAGCCGTATGGTATCGAGCCTGATGAATATGCCCGTGCAGGCCAACAAAGCCGTGGTGGGTCGCAACGCGTTCGCACATTCGTCTGGTATTCACCAAGATGGCGTGCTGAAAAATATCAGCACCTACGAGATTATGAACCCACACGATGTGGGCTTGGACGACAACTCGATTGTGCTCACCGCCCGCAGCGGACACGCCGCACTGAAGCACCGTCTGTCGGTTCTGGGTGTTGAGGTTGATGGCGAGCGGCTCGACAAAATCTACGAGCAGTTCCTGAAACTTGCCGACCGCAAAAAGGAAATCCACGACGACGACCTGCTGATGCTTGCCGGCGCCGACATTACAATGAACAACCACGTCAAACTTGATTTTCTGCAAGTTACGGCTGGCGTTGGCGTAAAACCCGTGGCAAGTATCGGGCTGAACATTGCGGGCGAAAAGTTCGAGGCGGCGGCAAGCGGCAACGGTCCTGTTGATGCGGCAATCAAGGCTTTGAAGCAGATTATCAAGCGGCAAATGACGCTCAAAGAGTTCACCATTCAGTCAATCAACAAGGGCAGCGACGATGTGGGCAAGGTGCATATGCAGGTTGAGCACGACGGCCGCCTTTACTACGGCTTCGGCGCCAACACCGACATTGTTGCGGCTTCGGTCGAGGCGTATATCGACTGTATAAACAAGATGAAGTGATGTGAGAGTTGTAAGTTGAAAAGTTAATAAGTTATAAGTTTTTTAATTGGTGTTGGGTGTTGGTTTTTGGGTGTTAGTTTTTGCCAAGCCAACACCTGATACCTATAACCAAAATTTATATTTTTGTACTGAATCAAATGCTATTGAAAAATGGGTATAACTTTTGACGAGGATAATCAAGTTTTTGTGTTTGATTTTGAACACGATGGCGCTGACAGCATAATCAATTTGAAAGTTGACGGCTATCAGATTGAAGCATTCGGAAAATGCTTCTACTATGGTTATGAGTTCAATTCCGACACCGACACAGCCATTCGAAGCAACTTTATTAAATACTTGAAATTCTCTGATAATCTGCAAGATAATCCAAATCTGACCAGTTTCATAAAAAAGGCTATCGACTCACTGTCGAAAAAAATCAACCTTTATGATTATGACTTGGTTGTGATGCCCGAATCGTCGAGCAAGGTTAACCAGTATATGCTGCGTTATCTGTACCGCTTTGCACAGCCCACACTGCGTAAAATGGAATTAATCAAGGCTTTGCCCGAAAATATCGGTTTCGATATGGATGGTTTTGAGCAGCAGTATCTCGACGATGTGCTCGAAAACGGCCGTCCGCGCTACACCCAAGCGCAGAAAGACGATGTGAAACAGTCGATTGCAAAGATGCTCGATTTGATTCACAAGAAGGATTATTTCACTATAGCAAAGGATGTTAAGAAAAACCGTTTCCGTCCGTATGTTATGCAATTCCTGAAATTTGCGTCGGCCGACGATGAAGCGCTCTGCTCAAAAATCCGTCAGCAGAACATATTGATTATTGATGACATTGCAACAAGCGGCTCAACGCTGAACGAGATTCTTCGGACTCTGCGTATCTTGAACGAAGACAATAACATAACCATTTTCAGTCTGATTGGCAGAAAAGATTTGATGGCGGATTCGTTTTAGTTAGAGTAAGTGTAAAAGCATTAGTTTGTTTTAGTTTTTGGGGCTAGTTTTTGTTTCTAGCAACACCTAAAACCTAACACCCAACACCAAAGATTATTGCTTATCAATCAATGCAATTCAAAATCCCCATAATCTTCGTCTGCTTGTTCTCTTTGATAGGCACTTCGATGAAGCCTGTTGTGACGAAGTATTTGAAGGTTGTGACGGGGTAGCGCTTCAGTTTCTCGTACTGCTCGGCGCTGATGGGGTAGATGAGCATTGCCGACGATGACTCGACGGTTGAACGGATGGTGTCGCCCGCCGCGTGGCGCGGATAGATGACAATCTCTTCGTTGGTGGTCAGGCGCAACGAGATTTCGCGCGACTCGTCGATTGAGAAGTTGTTGTATTTATAGTAGCGCATTTTCAGGAAACGGTATTTGCTGCCGATGCTCTGAGCCTTGAAGTATAGCGGATTGTTGTTCAGTTTGGCCACCGTCACGGGTTGCGTCACCTTAACCTGCGTTTCGGTGATGGCGTCGATGGCATTCTTCTCAAACTGGCAACTTTGGGCGTTAACAGCCTGTGCGCCAACGAGTAGAACCGCCGCGGCAATAGCAAAACGAATTTTATGCGCAACTTGCATTTAATAAAAATTAACCGACTGTCTCAATGGATAATCTGACACAAAAATATTCTTTTTAGATTTGCTCGCAAGAAATTTAATTCACAACATTATGGCACTTACAGCAGAATTTTACACAGAAAAGGGCGTTATGAAGGCTGAATTGTACGCTGACGACGTTCCGAACACGGTTAATAACTTTGTGAAACTCGCAAAAGAAGGCTTCTACGACGGGCTGCGTTTCCACCGCGTGATTCCTAATTTTGTGATTCAGGGCGGATGCCCCTATTCGCGCAATCCGGGCGACCCACGTGTTGGCACTGGCGGTCCGGGCTACAGCATTAAATGCGAGACCAACGGCGGCCGTCAATATCACGACCGCGGTGTGCTCTCGATGGCTCACGCAGGCAAAGACACGGGTGGCTCGCAGTTCTTCATTTGCCACAACCGTCAGAACACGCAGCACCTTGACGGCGTTCACACTTGCTTCGGCAAGGTTTTCGAGGGGCTCGATGTTCTCGACGCAATCCGTCAGGGCGACTTGATTGAGAAGATTGTGATTGTGGAAGGATAATTAATTAAAGTTTTAGCCATATTTGTAGGGACGTAGCGTGTGTTGCGTCCCTATTTTTATACAATTTACTATTGTGATGAAAAAAACTGTTTTTGCGGCATTGTTTATTGCCGGTTTCGTTTTCGCCGCGTGCGATAAAAATGATAACACAGAACCTGAACTGCAGCCCGAGCCAACTATCGATACCACTTCAATTAGTGGCACCACTCAACCTGGTCCCAACCCCGATTCGATTCCGCCGTTTTGGTGTGAGATTCCAGATGACCCAGATAAGGTTGCGGTTGAATTGTGTATGATTAACGCGCAAACCGAAGGCGATTTCACATTCAATATTATCAAGCAGTTGAATAATGAGTCCGATGGCAATTTCTTTCTATCGCCCATAAGTGTAGAATTGGCGTTTGCAATGCTGGCCAACGGCGCCGACGACAGTAGCCGTAAGCAAATTCTTGACGCGCTCGGATATGGCTCAAAATCAATTGATGAACTGAACAGTTATTGCCGGAAGATTATTTCGGATTGGAACACACTGAATGATGAATATGCTCAAAAAAGCGCGCAAGTGAACGAGTATGAGAAAGGTGCTTTTCAACAAACTATAGAAACCGCCAATGCCATTTGGACCGACCGTCAGTTTCCACTTTTTAGCGAGTATATTGAATTGTGTAACAATTATTTCGATGCTGAGGCGGCAACGTTGAATTTTGCCAATAAAGACAGTTCGCTTGCAGTGATGAACGGCTGGTGCAACCAAAAAACGCACGGAATGATTCCGTCAATGCTATCCGACCTTGACCCGTTGACAAAAACCGTAATGGCTAATGCCTTGTATTTCAAAGCTGATTGGGCTAATCCATTTAAAGAATACGCAACTCAAAAGACCGATTTTACCAATGCAAATGGTGCCGTGTCACAAGTGGATATGATGCACCAACAGGAATATTTCAACTACGTCAGGACCGACATTTTTACAATGGCAGAGCTGCCATACACCGGCACAACTTGTATGGATATCATCTTGCCAAACAGCGGAATGAGTGTAAGCAAGTGCATCAGTAAGTTGAGCCAGGTACGTTTCGATGCGGCATTGGAAAATATGTCACAAAAAGAATTAAATATTCATTTACCAAAATTTGATTTAGAATTCAATCATAATTTGGTCAAGATTATGAATCAGTTAGGTGTGGTTGATGTATTTTCGCCATTAACCGCCGATTTGAGCAAAATGGGCAGTCGGCACGATAAAGCATTCGTGAACAATGCATTCCAACTTTCGCACATAAAGGTTGAAGAAAGTGGAACCGAAGCAGCCGCAGTAACGGTGATAATGGCCATTACAGGTGAAATGCCAAGTGGGGCCGTTCCGATAGAGTTCAATGTTAACCGTCCGTTTGCCTACATTATTCGCGACAAGCAGACAAACACTATCTTATTTGTTGGAAAGGTGGAGAGTTTGAATTGAATTTTCCCTTATCTTCGCACTGCGTTGGATCGGTAACGGTTCTATCCGTAAAATTGAAGCCACGTGGAGAGTTAGGGCAATAGCGTAAAGGATGCTTCGGCGTCTTTTTTTTTGTGTCAATCTGCAAATTCGTTGGCCAATA
>Ga0310694_10007652_pt1 | contig 10110 bp, 7 predicted proteins | sample 174DNAGHGhighgp2_FD_203884 | JGI IMG/M metagenome (GOLD analysis project Ga0310694, IMG submission 203884) | Sheep rumen microbial communities from Palmerston North, Manawatu-Wanganui, New Zealand - 1742 DNA GHGhigh gp2 (v2) (version 2) | ecosystem: Host-associated > Mammals > Digestive system >...
TGCGGATGAGATCGAGCAGGCCGTCGGGGTACAGGAAGCGGCGAAGGACGTTCCGGAAACGGCGGGTAACAGTGCCGCGACTGCGGACGATACGGTTTCGCAGCCTTATGAGGAAAATGCGGCAGCCGATACCGATACCCTCAATCTCCTGGATCTGTCGGATACGGCCGCGCTGGATGCGCTGGAAGCGGAGGGCGTCGGAACGGAAACGGGAAGTCTGCCGGAGACGGAGGAGTATACCGAAGCGGAGCCGGATGACGCGGAGATCACGGATGATCCTGAGCTTACGGACGATCCGGACGGGATCCGCGATACGGACTTTTTGAATCTGGATATTGACGGCCGGGAGGAGGGCGGAGATAAGAAACCGCCTGCCGGAAAAGACCGCAGGACGTCATCGAAACACAGCCGCAAGGGAAGAAAAACGGAGCGGGATAGTTCGACAGGGGAACTGCGTAAGAAGATCCTGATCGCGGCGGCCGCTGTGATCCTTTTGCTTGCGGGAGTACTGATCGTGATCGGGGGGATCGCTTCGAAAAGATCTTCAGGCGACCGCGCGGGAAAGATGGCGGCGCTCGGCGGGCAGATCGCATCGATCGGAATGTCCGGAAAGAACGGTCTGCTGGCAGTCACGGAGGCGAGAGCTGCGGCGCAGACGGCCACGGAGCCCGAAGAGGACGATACGGAACCGGAGGAAACGGTTACGGTGGATGTCAGCTTTGTTTCCGTGGAGCAGGACATCAAGATCAAGTTTGTGGAGCACGGCACGGAAGTGCTGGTCCGGGATGTGCCTTTTGAGGTGTTGATGACGGACAGCAATGATAAGGAGCTTTCTTTCACCGATTCCGATACGGACGGGATCATTTATGAGACCGGCCTGGCGGGCGGGGACTATACGGTAGTGATCGTCCCGGTGGCGGGCTATGAGTTTTCACCGTTTGATAATCCCGTCAATGTCAGGGACAAGATCGTATACGAGAGGATCAATGTCGTCGAGGAGATCCGGACGGAAGCCGAGATCAACGTGGCGGCCGAGGATACCGCGGCCAATGATGTCGTGGAAGAGGCGGCACCTGCGGCTCCGACGAACAATGATACGGTAGAGTTTGTTGAGTCGGGAAAAACGGCGGTCGGCAATTCGGACGGATATAAGCGGATCGACAAGGACCAGATCCCGACGCCGTCCTATGCGTGGAACCACACGGACAAAACGGGAGATGAATTCCTCGCGGGGAGTTATTACGCGAGCGTGGAGACGCAGCGCAGGTCAAGACCGAGACCGGTCTTTGCACCCGATGGCGGGGATAATGACAGCAGCGTCAGCGATAACAGCAGCGGCGATGATAACGGCGGGAACAACTCCGGGGACAACAACGGCGATAACAACGGCGGCGGAAACAACTCCGGCGACAACAACGGGGACAATAACGGCGGCGGGAACAACTCCGGGGATAACAACGGGGACAATAACGGCGGCGGGAACAACTCCGGCGACAACAACGGAAATAATAACGGAAACAATAACGGCAATAACAGTGCCTCCGAGAATAACACTTCCAAAGATCCGGAAGATGTGGAGGCGAAGATCAGTGCCGGTGATGACCTGACGCTTACGGTCGGTGACAGCAAGACCCTTTCGCCGGAAGCGAAATATAACGGAAACAAGATCAGCGGCGGCAAGTTTACCTACTCGAGCAGTGATACGGGGATCGCCAAAGTGGACAGTGACGGCAAGATCACCGCGGTCAAAGCGGGATCCGCCACCATCACGATCAGCTACACCAATAACAGCGGAACTGACCGGCATTATCACGGCAGCACGACGATCATCGTTACGGTAAAGGAAAGCGGCAAGGATCCTGCCAAGGATAACGAGACCAAGCTCAAGGATAAGAACGGAAACCAGGTCTACATCAAGAACAGCAGCGGCAAGTATGTCGAGGCGGTCTATGCGGATTATTACACGGCGTCCGAATTCTATATCGAGACGGAGATCGAGTACACTTATACCGGCTGGCAGACGATCAACGGGAATACGTATTTCTTTGACAAAAACGGCAACAAGGTCACCGGAGACCAGATCATCCAGGGGGTCGGCTACAGTTTCAGTTCGGACGGAGTGCTGAAGGTCGAGCAGGGAGCGGTTGCCGGGATCGATGTATCCAAGTGGAACGGATCGATCAACTGGACTGCCGTGAAGAATTCCGGGGTAAGCTTTGTCATCATCCGCTGCGGATACCGCGGTTCCTCTTCCGGCGTACTGGTCGAGGACTCGCTCTTTAAGAGCAACATCCAGGGGGCACGTGCCGCAGGATTAAAAGTCGGCGTGTACTTCTTTACGCAGGCCGTGAATGAGGTGGAGGCGGTCGAAGAGGCATCCATGTGCCTGCAGCTGGTGCAGGGTTACGGACTTTCCTACCCGATCTTCATCGACACGGAGTATACCTCCGGGAAAAACGGACGTGCGGACCGGCTCGATAAGGCAACGCGTACCGCGGTCTGCAATGCATTCTGCGCGACGATCCAGAATGCCGGCTATTCCGCGGGAGTTTACGCATCCAAATCGTGGTACAACGATATGCTCAACTATAACGCTCTTTCCGGCTACAAGATCTGGCTGGCACAGTATGCTTCCCAGCCGAGCTTTACGGGGCGCTATGATCTGTGGCAGCACAGCGCAAAGGGCAGTGTGGACGGCATTCACGGGAATGTCGATATGAACTGGAGTTACCTGGGATACTAAGAAAAGAACCAGAGATAAAGGAGGCTAAGGACCATGCGAACTTATCTTGTGACCGGAGGCGCGGGCTTCATCGGATCGAACTACATTCATTACATGTTTGAAAAGTATGATAAAGAGATCCGTATCATCAACGTGGATGCCCTGACCTATGCGGGAAATCTCGAAAACCTGAAGGACGTGGAAGGACGTGACAACTACAGTTTCGTCCGCGCGGATATCTGTGACAAGGAAGCGATCACGAAGATCTTTGAAGAGAATGAGATCGACCGTGTCGTGCATTTTGCGGCGGAGTCCCACGTGGACCGGAGTATCAAAAATCCGGAAGTGTTCGTACGGACCAATGTGCTCGGAACCGCGGTCATGCTGAATGCCGCACGTGCCGCCTGGGAGAAAGAGGACGGAACGTATCCGGAGGATAAGAAGTTCCTGCATGTATCGACGGATGAGGTCTACGGATCCCTGCCGGAAGGGGACGGATATTTTTACGAGACGACCCCGTATGCACCGCACTCCCCGTATTCCTCCAGCAAGGCGGGCTCCGATATGCTCGTCAAGGCGTATATGGATACCTATCATTTCCCGGCGAACATCACGAACTGTTCGAACAACTACGGACCGTATCAGTTCCCGGAGAAACTGATCCCGCTCATGATCAACAATGCACTGAACGGAAAAGCCCTTCCCGTTTACGGAGACGGAAAGAATGTCCGGGACTGGCTGTATGTCCGTGACCATGCCAAGGCGATCGACCTGGTCCAGGAGAAGGGCCGGCTCTTTGAGACCTACAACATCGGCGGCCATAACGAGAAACAGAACATCGAGATCGTAAAGATCATCATCGATACGCTGCATGAGATCCTGCCGGAGAGTGATCCGAGGAGAGCACATCTGAACTACGATCTGATCAAATATGTCGAGGACCGCAAGGGGCATGACCGCCGTTATGCCATCGCTCCGGACAAGATCAAAGCAGAGATCGGCTGGGAACCGGAAACGATGTTCGCGGAAGGGATCCGGCTCACGATCCGCTGGTATATGGAGCATATGGACTGGATGAAGAATGTCACCAGCGGGGATTATCAGAAGTATTACGAGGAAATGTATAAAGGGAGATAAGCCATGAAGGGAATCATTCTGGCCGGGGGATCCGGCACCAGACTCTATCCTCTGACCAAAGCGGTCTCAAAGCAGATCATGCCGGTGTATGACAAGCCGATGATCTATTATCCGCTTTCCATCCTGATGCTGGCGGGGATCCGTGAGATCCTGATCATTTCGACGCCGCGCGATCTGCCGGTCTTTAAGGAGCTTTTCGGGGACGGAGAGCAGCTGGGACTGAAGTTTTCCTACGCCGTACAGGAAACGCCGCGGGGACTTGCGGATGCGTTCATCATCGGCGAGGAGTTCATCGGAAGCGACAGCGTGGCACTGATCCTGGGAGACAATATCTTTTACGGACAGAGTTTCTCACAGATGCTCCGCAATGTTGCGTCGAGAGAAGAGGGAGCTACGATCTTCGGATACTACGTGCGTGATCCCAGGGAATACGGGGTCGTGGAGATCGATGAAAACGGCATGGCGCTGTCCATCGAGGAGAAACCGGAGCATCCGAAGAGCAACTATGCGGTCCCCGGATTATATTTCTACGACAATGAGGTCGTTGAGATCGCCAAGGCGGTAAAACCCTCCGCCAGAGGAGAGATCGAGATCACGAGTGTCAACAATGCCTATCTGGAAAAGGGAAAGCTTCATGTGGAAAAACTGGGGCGCGGCTTTGCATGGCTGGATACGGGGAATCATGACATGCTCCTCGATGCGGCCGATTTCGTTGCGGCGTTCCAGAAACGGCAGGGACTTTATATCTCCTGTATCGAGGAGATCGCATACCGCCGCGGATTCATTGATAAAGAGCAGCTCTTAAAACTTGCGGAGCCGCTGATGAAAACCGCGTACGGACAGTATCTGAAGGAGGTCGCGAGCGGACTGTAGATGGACAGCAGGGTAAGAGGACTCGCGATCTTTGCGGTCTGTTCGGTGATCGGACTGGCATTCCTGGTCGTCTGGTATGTCAATCGTCCGGCCCCGGCGCAGCGTCCGGCCGCAGCACAGCCCGGTGCCGTACAGACACCGGCGGATCCGTACCGCGCATTTCTGAATGACGAAACGTTTTTTGATCCGGAGCCCGGAAGAGGGATACGGAGTGCGGCGATCGACGGTGCGGATGCCAGAGTATATCTGACCGCGAGCAGCGTGATGCGGGATATCCGTATCACGATCCAGGGAGAGGACGGAAAGCCGGTTTCCGGCGAGTCGTTCTACGTCAATGTCGATCCGCTCGGAGAGTATAAGGATCTGGACCGGGACGGGCTGATCTATATCCCGGATGTGGCGGCCGGAGATTATTTTGTGAGACTGACGAATGCCGGCGGTTATATGGCGCCGGAAGAACCGATGAAGGTCACGGTGCGTTCCCAGCTGGAGTACACGGTGATCGACGATATCCGTCTCTACGTGCATACCGAGGAAGAGGTTAATGCGGCGGTCGAGGATACCGAGACAAAGGCTGCGGCGAACGATGCGGATGAAACGGAACGGACGGAGCATATCGACGGAGCCGACGGGGTACTCGGTATCGATGTATCCAAGTATCAGGGCGAGATCGACTGGACAAAGGTTGCGGCAGACGGGATCGATTTTGCGATCATCCGCTGCGGATACCGCGGATGTGTGACCGGAGCACTGGTCGAGGATCCGTATTTCAAGCGTAACATCGAGGGCGCCCTCGGAGCGGGACTGGACGTCGGGGTGTACTTCTTTACACAGGCCGTCTCGGAAGTGGAGGCCGTGGAGGAAGCGTCGATGGCAGCGATGCTCTGTCAGGGATACCGCATCACCTATCCGATCTTTATCGATGTGGAGACCGGAGGCGGACGGGCGGATTCGCTCGATGTTGCGACCAGGACCGAGGTCGTAAAAGCCTTCTGCGAAACGATCAACAATGCGGGATATCACGGCGGGGTCTATGCCTGCAAGTACTGGTTCAATGCCAAGATGAGTGATGCGCAGCTGTCGGATTACTCCAGATGGCTTGCGGAATGGAGAGGAACACCGACCTATAACGGAGACTTTAAACTCTGGCAGTATACTTCCAGCGGAACGGTCGACGGGATCAATACGAGAGTCGATCTGGATCTGGTCTGGAACGGGAGCTTCTGAGAACCTGAAGACAGGAAGGAATAAGGAAGGAGAGCACGAAGGAATGGGAAAGATCACGGTAGAAACCTGTGACATCGAGGGACTGAAGATCATCACGCCGGCAGTGTACGGAGATGCACGCGGGTATTTCATGGAGACCTATAACTACAACGATTTTAAAGAGGCCGGCATCGATCAGGTCTTCGTACAGGATAACCAGTCGGCTTCCAAACGCGGCGTGCTGCGCGGCCTGCATTATCAGATCGAGCATCCGCAGGATAAGCTCGTCCGGGTCGTACGCGGGGAAGTGTATGACGTCGCCGTGGACTTAAGGGAAGGCTCGGCTACTTACGGAAAGTGGTACGGCGTGCTCCTTTCCGAGGAAAACAAAAAACAGTTTTTCATCCCGAAGCGTTTTGCGCACGGATTTCTCGTGCTGTCCGAGTATGCGGAATTCTGTTACAAATGTACGGATTTTTATCATCCGGGAGACGAGGGCGGCTTACGCTACAATGACCCGGACATCGGGATCGACTGGCCGATCCCCGAGGGGATGGAGCTGAACATCAATGATCGTGACCGCAACTGGGAATCGTTTGCGGCATACCGCAGCAGGTAAAAGATGACGGAGATCTGGAAGGAACGCCGGCTGATCTGGAAACTGGCGAAAAATGATTTTAAAAAGCGCTACGCAGGCTCCTATATGGGAGTGCTGTGGGCACTGGTGCAGCCGGTGATCACGGTGGTGCTGTATTACTTCGTCTTTGAGGTCGTGTTTCAAAACCGCGCGGCGCTGCTGGCCGGCGGGATCACCGCTCCATACGTTCTGTATCTTACGGCAGGGCTGGTGCCCTGGTTTTATTTTTCCGAAGCGATCATGCAGGGGCTCTACGCGCTGCTGGAATATAATTATCTGGTCAAGAAAGTGGTCTTTAAGATCGAGATCCTGCCGGTGATCAAGGTCATCGCAGCAAGCTTCATCCACCTGTTTTTTGTGGGCGTACTTCTTATCATCTATTTTGTATACGGGCAGGTTCCGACGCTGAAGATCCTGCAGATCCCGTATTACAGTTTCTGTCTTCTGGCACTGCTGGTCGCGACGGCGTATGTGACGAGTGCCGTCGTGGTCTTTTTCCGGGACCTGGCACAGATCATCAGTATCAGTCTGCAGGTGCTGATGTGGGCTACGCCGATCATGTGGGATCTTGCACAGCTCGGCGGAGGCCATCCTGTCTTATGCTTTATCTTTAAACTCAATCCCCTGTATTACATCGTGAGCGGATACCGCAATGCCCTCTTCGGCGGCGGCTGGTTCTGGCAGACGCCGGCGCTGACGCTGTATTTCTGGGGATTTACGATCCTGTTGTTTTTATTCGGAAGATGGGTGTTCCGGCGGCTGAAGCCGCATTTTGCGGACGTTCTGTAAGAGAGAACACGGATAAGGGAATCCTATGCTGGGTGCGGTTCAAACCACAATACGATATGCGAAAAAAAACGGTCTGCGTGCCGCGATCGATGCGGTGTGCGAACGCCTGGAGCAGCGCAGGATCAGATACGAATATGCCGCACCGGCGGAGGAGGAGTTGGAAGAGCAGCGGGGCAGGAAGTTTCAGCATCCGCTGAAGATCTCGATCCTGGTTCCCGCCTATGAAACGCCGGAAGATTTTTTGCAGGATCTTATTCTTTCCGTGACCGACCAGACTTACGAAGACTATGAGCTCATCATCGCGGACGCTTCCGAGAGCGATGCCGTAAAGGCAGTGGTCTTAAGCTTTCAGGAGCAGTACGGACGGATCGTCTATTTCCGCACCGAAAACAGGGGGATCTCGGAGAATACGAACGCCGCGCTGGAAAAGGCAACCGGAGACTATGTGGCGCTGCTCGATCACGATGATCTGCTGACGAAGGATGCGCTCTACCGGGTGCGGGAGGCGATCGACAAAGCGACGCAGTCCGACGGGGCACCGGTGCTGATCTACAGCGATGAGGATAAATGCAGTGAGGATCTGGAACGTTACTACGAGCCGAACCGGAAAAAGGATTACGATCCGGAGATGCTCCTGACCAATAATTATATCTGTCATCTGAGTGTTTACCGCGCGGACGTGATCCGCAGGCTGAAACTGCGCAAAGAATATGACGGATCGCAGGACTATGATCTCATCCTGCGGGCGTGCCGGATCGCCGAAGAAGAGGGCGGTGCGAAGCGGATCGTTCATATCCCGCAGGTGCTGTATCACTGGCGCTGTCATGAGAGTTCCACCGCATCCAATCCGGGATCCAAGGAATATGCCTACGAGGCGGGAAGAAGAGCGATCCTGGATGCGCTGAAGGAGAAAGGACTGACCGGGCTTTCCGTTTCCGATACGAAACATCACGGCTTTTACCACGTCGATTACGGGGAGAAGATCTTTTCCCTGCGGGAGGACATCGGCGTCATCGGCGGGCCGTTATACGAGGAAGGCTATATGGCCGGCGGTCTCACGGATGCGGAAGGAAAGGTTGTGTTCGACGGCCTGAAGAAAGGGTATTCCGGAACGATGCACCGCGCGGACCTGCAGCAGGAAGCGTTCGCTGTAGACGTCCGGAATATGCGCGTCCGGGATGAACTGATCCCGCTGTATGAAAAGATGTTCGGGACAGAGTACCCCTGTGATGCGCAGAAGACGGAGGATGCGAAAAAACTTCGATCGAAGAGTTTTGACTTCTGCAAAAAGGTCAGGGAGCAGGGCTATAAGATCTTTTACGATCCGCTGTTTACCGGCGGGGAGGAATGATGGAACAAAAGGGAAACGTACAACCGAAGGTCAGTGTGATCGTGCCGAACTATAACGGTGCGGCTTTTCTGATCCCCTGTCTCGAGAGCCTGGTGGCACAGGATGTGAAGCACTTCGAGATCATCGTGGTGGATGATGCCTCGACGGACGGAAGCGCGGAGGCGGCAAAGCAGCGCTATCCGGAACGAAGGGAAGACAGACTGCCGCAGATCCGGTATCTGCATCATGCGCAGAATCTCGGATTTGCACGGTCCGTCAACGACGGTATTGCTGCGGCAAAAGCGCCGTATGTGCTGCTGCTGAACAACGATACGACGGCTGCCGGGGATTTCGTACGGCAGATGTGGCGGGCGATCCGGAAGCGGAAGGATATTTTTTCCGTCTCGGCAAAGATGGTGAGTATGACGGATCCTTCCATCATCGATGATACCGGGGATGACTACTGTGCGCTCGGCTGGGCCTATACGAGAGGAAAGGACCGGCCGGCAGATGCCTATGATGAGCCGAGGGAAGTCTTTGCGGCGTGCGGCGGAGCTGCGATCTACCGGAAGGATGTGCTGGAAAAGATCGGCGGATTCGATGACGCTCACTTCGCATACCTTGAGGATATCGATCTCGGTTACCGGGCGAAACTGAACGGATACCGGAATTATTACCGGCCCCAAGCGGTCGTAAGGCATGCGGGCAGCGGCAGCAGCGGATCCCGCTATAATGAGTTCAAGGTCAGACTCTCACCCCGGAATAACATTTACATGATCTTCAAGAATATGCCGGATTGGCAGATCCTGCTGAACCTGCCGCTGCTGGCGGCGGGGTTTCTCGTCAAGTACCTGTTCTTCGCAAAGAAGGGATACGGGAAGATCTACCGTGAGAGTATCGCGGAAGGCTTCCGGATGTGCGCGAAACATCGGGAAAAGCGGGTACGCTTTGACGGGATCATGGCAGGAAGACTGCTTGGAATCGAGGCGGTGCTGCTGATCAATACGATCCGCCGTTTCACAGACAGGTAAGGAGTAAGGATAATGAGTCAGGTGATCAGAGACAGGAAATACACCGAAGAGAGAGCGCTGTTTGGCAGCAGGGATCTTCTGCTGGACGGGTGCGTGTTTGAGGAGGGGGAGTCCCCCTTAAAGGAAAGCAGGAATATCAAAGCGAGTCAGTGTCTGTTCCGTTACAAATATCCGTTCTGGTATTGTGACGGCGTGGAACTGGACCGCGTGACTTTTTTTGAGATGGCCCGTGCCGGGGTGTGGTATACCGGAAACTTTTCCATGAGCAATGCGATCGTGGAGGCACCGAAGAGTTTTCGTAGATGCGAGCGGATCCGGCTGTCGAACGTGATGCTGCCAAACGCCGCGGAAACACTCTGGAACTGCAGCGATGTGATGCTGGAAC
>Ga0310694_10007654_pt1 | contig 10110 bp, 16 predicted proteins | sample 174DNAGHGhighgp2_FD_203884 | JGI IMG/M metagenome (GOLD analysis project Ga0310694, IMG submission 203884) | Sheep rumen microbial communities from Palmerston North, Manawatu-Wanganui, New Zealand - 1742 DNA GHGhigh gp2 (v2) (version 2) | ecosystem: Host-associated > Mammals > Digestive system...
TCTGATGACTTCATGGAAGAGATCGCAGCCGATCTGGACTTCGAAGCCGCACAGGAGACTCTGGAACTGTTCGAAGCTGTGCCCGTACAGGAAGAACAGCCGGAGGAACCGCAGGAAGAACCTCAGATGGATGATGGGTATCTGGAGTACCTGATGTCCCAGATGCCGCCGGAAGAGGACGAGTGCGTTGGCGGCATTAACTGGTAACAATCATATAGGGAGACTGCTTCGGCAGTCTCCTTTTTTTTATTTCTCACGGTAACCCAAACAAAATGAAAGGATGGTATCCAATATGTTTCAGATTCTGCTTAAAGATCAGGAAGGACGCAATATTCTCATGCCTGATCAGCTCGACGAAGCTTCTGCCGATATCTTTATCGAGAGACTATCAAATTCCGGTATCTCTGCTGCTAAGGTATTCCGTGAATCTAAAAAATTCCAGATCATCAAGGTCGTCTATCGTATCGAAGACATCGAGAACGAAAAGAAATGGCGTACTTATGCTGACCCGAAAGAACTCGCCAAAGAAGGCGACAATGTTCTGCTCCAAAATACGGACGGAACCACATCCACAGCTTTGGTTGTAAAGACTGAAAAGCAGACCCTGGAAGAAATCAGAGCATTCTGCGATAGTATCAGCTACCGCAAACTCGGCAAGATCATCAAGGTTCTTTGGAGCCCGAAAAGAAAGTGAGGTAAAGAAAGATGATTATTCTGAGAGTAAAGACTAATGATGGTATTACCACGTTCCCGTTCCAGCAAATCATGATTCCGGGAACAACTGAGAAGCAGGCACATGATGCCGAGATCGAAGCCGCAAATAAAGCGGCATACTATGTAATGAAAACCACAGCTGCCGGATTTATCGCTGAGGCTGACTCCATTGATAGCACCAGCGGAAAAATCCTGAAGAAGTGGGATCATCAGCAGCATCTGTACGGTGACAAGTACAGTCGCAGACTGTCGTATCACATTCGTGGCGGCGCTTATCAGGACACGAAATGGGCTGTCCTTGGCACCGAGGAAGAGTGCAATCATCTCGCAGAAAAGACTAATGCTGAAGCAACTTGCTGGGCAAGTGTGACCTGCCATGTCGAACACCTTGTAGGCCCGCTCTGGCAGTGCGTGTACTGCGACCCTTATAAGGATTAATTCTCGTTTCAACTGAGACCAGATTAGCTCTGGTCTCTTTTTTATTTTACGGCGGCATATCGCCAGAAAGGAGCGTGCTTTAAAATGAAGTACATCATTAGCGTGGATACACGAAAGACATGGGAACTCAATGGCGCAACCCTGTCCTATGCGATCATCAAGGACACCCGCGAAGAAGGTAACGACCAGTGGAAATACGTGAAGGACAGTGTATGGTTCGAGAACATGTCTGCACATAAGGCAGAAAAGTTCAAAACGTTCGACTTCTTCGTATTCTCTAAGAAACAGGATTCCGCTCCGCTATTTGCAACTACAGAGTTTAGCGAAAGCATTAGGAGACTGTTTGAACAAGCTTACTCTGCTCCAATGTGCCACATTGAACATTGCAAGCTCATCCTCCCGGACGTAAAGTTCGAAAAGATGGAATTTGAGGTGCTCGAAGAGATCGATAATAAGCCGTACGAAAGAAACTACATGCACATCTATGTTGTTCGTGAAAAGCAGTTCGGCATCAAGTTCTATTACTCGGAAACATGGGCTCGATACGACGAGATTATCGACAACCGCGAGGATGTCTGTGAGATGCGTCTCCATCCGTATTGTTCGGATTTTAAGCTCGTCGAACGCGTTGAACTCGAATACTGCGACGAAGACATGTAAATAAAGGGTCAGCCGAAAGGCTGGCTCCTTTTTATTTTTTACGGAGGCCCGGCGGGCCGGAATTTTTGGGGCGGGGGAATTTTTTCGCTCCGCTTCCCAGCAATTCGCTTCGATAAAGCTTGAGCGTAGCCAGACAGAGCCACCTTGCGGTGGCGATGGGATATGCAGTTCACTGTCCCGGAAGGAAAACCGGGTTAACAAACACCTGGCTGTGGTACTTGGAGAGTGAACAGCCCTCCGACACGTAAGGTGGTGGCTTACGTGCCGAGCCCGACCTGAAATAGGGGTTGCCTGTCCTAGCAACAACAGGCTATCCGTCCATTCCCGCCTTGCGGCGGTTTTGGTAAACGAGGGAGTGGCGTCCCTCCCAGGGGCATCACCTGGAGCAGCGAGTCGAGAGACCGTGTGAAAGCTGCTAAAGCTCGTTGAGCAAATTGATGCTAGCCCAAAGGAGTTTCTGCATGAGTTACTCCCGAACAGGGCAAACCTAGCTGGCTGGATAGCGAGCCGCAGTAGAAACCTGCGTCATCAAGAGCCGTTGGAAGAACGTATAAGCCCGGAGCGGAGACGTGACCTGCCGCAGGAGTGCGTGAAACCCCGTCCGACATACGTAATGTCATGTTGCGGAGTGCAGTCAGAGGGACTGTACGTAGACATGAAACGACCTGTGTCCAGTAGAACGCTGGGTAACGGAAGTGTAAGCCGTGCAGTTGCAGTACCAAATCTGCAAAACAAAGTTGGACGTAGTTGGCGGCTCGCGTAAAGGAACCGCAGTCAGGCTCCACAGCACCACAAGTGGAGGTACGAGAAGATAATCGGGTGCAGTCGATGGTTCGCGACAACTCTGAACCCCTACTGCATAGAGGTTAAGCCGCACAGGCTCGCGACCTGTGTCCATTTGCAGATGGGCATACAGTTGACTGCAATCAGCTGTATGTTAATGCGCCGCCGCCGAGTCCAAAGCCTCGGGGTTTATACGCACAGTTCGCTTCGCAGGTTGAGTGTAATCAGCCTGTAAACTCCGCACTAATCCGGCCGCCTTGCGGCTGGTTTGTGACATGGAAACCCACTATAACTAAGGAGGCTGAATTCTATGAAGAACCCCACGTTCCAGTTGCTTGCTGTTGATAGCAAGGAAAAAGTTGTCCAGATTGTTGCTGAAGATTCCGACTGCAACTACCTCGACAGGATTGTCGAAGGCCGCGACGGTATGACTTGGATCGGGTCTGAACCCTGCAGCCTGAAGGTCATCCGTAAGTAATTCCTGATACCTGCCCCGGTTGCTGATCCCTTGTAAATCCGGCCGGAGCGGATGAAGATGTTCGACTCAGCCGTCGCGTTATCGTGGCTGGCTGACTTGAGCACCTTCTCCCTGACGTAGAGGGGACACTGCGTTGGGAAGAAAACATCCCATTGTAGATGGGCACCTCCTTTCTGCGGGCATACGTCTATATGGCGTGTGCCCGTCTTTTTTCAGGAAGTAGATGTGCATGGTATTTCAGCCGCACAAATATTTCCGGCGGACTTTTCCAGTGGATTTATTCTGTGCGCAATTTTCCAGGCCGACTTTTTCAGGGCGGCAGAATTTTCCCGGCGGGGGAATTTTCGCCTCGCGGCTCAATTTGGATAACGGAGGTATTCGTATGAAGTTGGTTAGCAAGAACAAGCTCAGCAAGAAAGCCCGTCGCGAACTCGACAAGCAGCAACGGGTGACGTGGGATTTCTCTCCTGTCTCTCGAGTTAAACCGTCTAAGAAGGTCTATAACCGCAGATGGTCTCGTGAAACAGAGTAGATGAAACCCACCGGCTTACGCCTGCTATGGGATATGAGGGAACAACCCTCAGGAAAGGAAGGTTCATTATGGCAAAGATCATTCTCAACGGCTGCTTTGGCGGCTACCACTGGAGCCCCGAAGGAATTATCGAGGTGCTGAAGCGCAAGGGTGCAACCAACATTACCGTAGACGACGGATTCGCTCCGGAAGTCCACGGTATCCTCAACGGCGAAAAAGTAGACATCTACAATCTCGACCGCAAAGATCCGGTTGCCATCCAGGTTCTCGAGGAGAAAGGCTCCAAGTTCTGCTCGTCCGATTTCTCGAATCTATACGTCGAGGAGTACGACGAGAACGACTTTATTGCCGACATCGACGAATATGACGGTAATGAGAGCCTGAAGCTCATCCCGTGTATTACGGAAAAGCGCATCCGCGCCTGCCGCAATATCGATGAGGTAGTTGAGCTCCTCCGGCGCACAAGAGTGTTTGTGCATGAATAACCGCCTTGCGGCGGCTATGTGATATGAGGAATCTTCCTCACCAATGCTGCTTGAAAGGAGGGCTACAGGATGTACAGCTACACCGCATACACATACTATACGGACTATTGGCGTGAATTGCTCGTGCCTGTAGTCCTCCCAAGACCACATAAAACACTCGGCCGCAAGTTGTGCGGTCATGACACGACAACTCCGCCACTGGATTTCCGATCATATCCTGATGCCCTGTTTGACTGAAAGCAAGGCGTACAGGGTAATCAAAAGAGTCCGGTGGAGTAACAGTGCACGGTGAAACACCCCGTCTCGAGGAGCGGGCCAGTGATCGTTATGTACTCTCTACGGCATAACGTGATCTGGTAGAACTCGCTGGCTGGAAACCGCAAGCCCAGCCGACGGTAATTTCAAGGAGGTATCCGTATGGAACGCATGTCTATTGAGATCTACACCGATGGCGCATGCTCCGGTAATCCCGGCCCCGGGGGATATGCCGCCATCCTCGTGTGTGGAAAACACGAGAAGGAAATTGCTGGGTACGAATCCCGCACGACCAATAACCGCATGGAGATCCGTGCGGCTATCGAAGGGATCAGCGCACTGAACCGCCCGTGTGACATCACGATTGGAACAGACAGCCAGATCCTTATCAACGCACTCGTCAACTTGGACGAAATGCCTGCTAAAGGCTGGAAAACCAAGACTGGTGCGAAGCGGGCAAACTGCGACCTGCTCCAGATGCTTTACAACGTGAAGCATGAGAAAGGCCACAGTATCAAGTACCAGTACATCGAGGGACACTCTGGCAACAATTACAACGAACGTTGCGATGCTCTGGCAAAATCACAGATCCAGCTTCATGCGAGGTGATCACATGGAGTACGAAGTGTTTGAGCCAGACCCAGATGACGAGTACTACGACCAGATGTGTGCGGCTAACTATGCCGCAATGTTCAACAGTGGAAGGAGTGACTATCATGCCTACAGTATTCCGGAATGCCCTGTACCAGTTATCTGCAATTTTACTGGCGGTTGACATCGCTCTTTTCTGCATCATGATCACAGGAGGTGTGTGACTATGACCTTGGTTGGAAACATTGCTGTACTGGTCTCAATCATCCTGAGCTTTATCGCAGGGTTGAGACTGGACAACTACTATCACACACGAGCCGCCGCAGATAAGAAAGATGCTCTCGAGAGACAGTTTATACGACTGCAAGCAAGAGCGGACGCGGATGACCCGTGTAAGCCCTACGGTACCCCTCGGTTCTCTCCCCCGGTTCCCGTTACTTATCCCGCTGAACCCGCACAACCGATTTCCGAAGAGTTTATGACCGATCTCCAAACTAACGGTCGAGCTAAAACTTCGTTTCGGAAATCCGACTTGACCAAATAGCCCAGCCTTGCGGCTGGTGATGGGAAACGGAGTGATTCATTCGCTCCAAGACTACTCTGTTTACTAAAAAATTATTTATTACAAGGAGGAAACTATTATGTTTAACCCTACTTTCGTTGGCCGTATGGTGGCCGATCCCGTGCTGCGCACTGCGCCGATCACTAACCCCACTACCGGTGAAGTCGTTCAGACCCCGGTGCTGAACTTCCGCGTCGCTGTTGACGACGGTTTCCGCAAGGATGCCGAAGGCAACAAGATCGGCACGGAGTTCTATGACTGCGCTGTCTTCCGTGGCGCTGCGGAGACCATCGCGAAGTACGGTGCCAAAGGCCGCGTTATCGCGATTGCCGGTACCGTGCACACCCGCACCTGGTATGACCAGAAGACGGGCGAGAAGCACTTCACCCTGACTGTGCCCAACGTGGAGAAGTACGAGTTCTTCGGGCCCTCCGCCGCCGCACAGAAGGAAACCGCTGCTGAAGAAGCGACGGCTGATGCTGCTTCTGCCGACATGGAAACTCCGTGGGACAACTGATTCCCTGACCTGCAAGCGGTCGGTCGTTGCTGACCGACCGCTTTATTTTTACCTGCACGGATAGCGTCACAACATAGCTTTGTAACAAACTTCTATCAATCCGTCTGAATGCTTCTTGATAAAACCGTATGACTGAAACGCTTGGAACAAGTCGTCAATTGTTTCTTTTTCGCAATTTACATACTCAGCTACATCTTCAATCGATACATATCCGAAGGGTTGTTCGACAGGCAGTTTTTGCCACAGATAACTAAATACAATAACAGCGACAGGATATATTTCTCCATGAAAGACTTCTGCATATTTGTAGAACTTTTCTTTCTTCAAATAATTTTTTCTTGCCGCTTGAAGCCAAAGTTCTTTGAATCTTTCTTCCGAGAAATCGCAATAATCATCTGTATCAAATCCTGTTAACCAATACTCTTGATCATCCAAAATAAACACCTACTTTCAAAATTTATAAGGAGTGTGAAACTATGTTACCCGGAAAAACTCTTGTTGAACTGGCAGAGGAACTCACTCGTCAGAACAACGCCAAGAAGGATTATTTGCTCGATACCCGAAACATGGTGATGGACGCTGACTTCAACGGCGCTATGTTGACCATGCATGACGAGCAGAACAACACGGACACCATTCTCGGTATCAATGACATTGCGCACAGCCAGATCGGTACAGAACTCGGTATCCCGAAGGCTTACTACGAGAAGATGCGGCGTGAGAATCCGCAGTTGCTCGCAGAAAATGTTAATACTTGGTTCATGCAGGAGCCCAAGGTTCGCATGGTGCGGACTCTGGACGGTAACGCAAGAGCGTTCCTGTCTGATCGGTATCGGAGAATTGACAACTACGATATCGCCAATCAGGTAATTCCGATGCTTCAGGATAAGAATGTGAAGTTCGAATCCAACGAGGTGACTGACAGCCGCCTCTACATCAAGGTTGTTAACGAACGGCTGACCCGGGAAGTCAAACCCGGCGATTATGTGCAATCTGGAGTTATGATTACGAACTCCGAAGTTGGTCTCGGACGAGTAACAATCCAGCCACTCCTCTACAGGCTCATCTGCACGAATGGCATGGTCGTTAATGCCGCTAAAGGATCTACTTCCCGGCGGCACGTAGGCAAGCGACTGACTGCCAATGACGGCTACGTACTGTATGCAAATGATACGCTGCTTGCGGATGACCACGCTCTTCTGCTGAAGATCCGTGACACAATCCAGAGTGCTCTGGATGAGGTTCACTTTACGAACCTGATTGACCAGATGAAAGCAGCGACTGCTGTGCCAATTACTACAACTCACATTCCGGAAATGGTTCAGCTTGCAGCACCCACGTTTGGATTCTCCAAGCATGAGGGTGAGGGAATTCTGGATCACCTTATCCGGGGTGGAGACCTCTCTCTGTACGGCTTCTCTAACGCCGTGACTCGGTATGCGCAGGATGTAACATCCTACGACCGGAGTACTGAGCTGGAAGAGATCGGATACAACATCCTGAATATGCCTTCCCGGACGTGGAATGCTCTTCAGGAAGTTGAAGGCTCCGTCGCCTAATATGACTGCTGCCCTGATATAATCGGGGTAGCAGCCTTTTTTTTCGTCGTTTTGAGCCAGTGCTCGCGCACTGTTTGTCCTATGCAAAGCTCGTTCCTTTCCCCATTACGTCGTTTTTCGAATGGCAATTATTTGTCCGGACAACTTTCTGACATTCGAGAATTCACGTATAGGGGAGAGACAGGATTGGATTTTTATTTTTTTATCCACCCATCCTGTTTCGCACAAAAACCCCTCTATTTTGCGTTCCAGACTCTCGGATGATAATTTACTCGTTCAAGTAGCTGGAAGAGAAAATAGACGCCTTCTGGTGGCAACCAGAGGCATATACGTCGCTAACAGATACTGTACCGTGATACAGGATGGGTGCAACTCCCATAAGCGATACTGCACCGACAGCTGTCGTATATTAAAAATCTCGCTCAGAGGGTCAACAACATACAACGGCAGCTGCGGTGACTTTTTGTTTTTTACACGTTTTGTGTTCCCGAGAGACTTGAACTTTGCAGAATCGGCAGCTGAGTAGCTCATCGCTCGACATGGCGATGTAAAAGTGGATCACCTCCTTTCTTGTCCTGTTAATGATAAAAAGGAATGCACTTTCTGCAAGGTGACGGCCTGCTCTCTATCTCGGACTGGTATCTGTCGTAGACTAGCATTCCTGAGCGGTGCAATCAAATAGGCTCCAAATCCACCAGTTGCATAGGATCGTCCAGTTCCTCTAAGAGAGCATTGCACAAGCCCTGTCGCGTAAGAACTTAATGTGCGACCTCGCCTGTCGCCTGGGGAGCTTCCGTAAGGAGGCTTGCGAACAGCGGCCGCAAGGCCGTCTTACGCTCCACTAGCTCAGTAGGTTAGAGCGGCGGCCTTATAAGCCGTGTGTCCCGTGTTCGAGTCACGGGTGGAGTACCAGCAGGTTTGCCTGCTTCTTTCATAGGAACTTAGATGGCAGCCGGGAAAGACCGGCACTTTATGGGGCATTATATCAATGGTAGATGGTCTGCTTTGCAAGCAGAAGGTTAGCGGTTCGAGCCCGCTATGCTCCACCAGGGCACTCATTATGCCCAAACCACTTTCATACTGGCTCTCAGGAAAGACTGAGATTTAAACCGAGTGTCTGGGGCAGAACTACACATCCTCAGCCGAAACGCACAAAGACTCTTGCCCAGTGTAGAGGTAGGTATACGGTGAACTGGACAGGCCGCCGATACGTAGAAGAGAGTTGCCGGGTTTACATTCCTGCGGTTTACCGGCGTAGCGGTTAGATTCCGCTATATCTGCATGACTGCTCAACGGAATAGCACAGCATTAACGATATGCTTGTGTGTCATGCAGACGAACCGCGAGTTAGCGGGCTAATTAAGGGTTGACGTGTCTACAACGATAAGGTGGGTTGAGCCTTGAGCGAGGCAAGGACTCCAGCAGAGACTGGTAAGTAGCTCATTGCTCATTTGGAGCATTGAAAGGGTGCTGAGCCTTGTGCACGGGAGAGAAGCTGTCAATGCTCCTTTTGTTTTATCCGGGTATCGTCAAGCTTGGTATGACGCCTGATTTGGGATCAGGAGGCCGCAGGTTCAAATCCTGCTACTCGGACTTCCTCACGGAACAACTCTATCCAAGGATGGGCAACTGCAGTGCCAGCGTCTCAGGGAGCCGTGGGGCTTTGTGCCGCCCAGCGTCATGTTGGGCGGTGTTATGCGGATATGACGGAACGGCAGACGTTGGAGACTTAAAATCTCCTGCCTTATGGCGTGAGGGTTCAAGTCCCTCTATCCGCACTCCGCCGCAAGGCGGACTCCTTCGTTCCTCCGGTATTGTCGTGGGCCGGAGTTCGTTGTCTGGTGTCTTTCATTAGATGCCTCCTTTCTAACCCTGGCGGCTGGGTGAAATAATAAACCGCCAATTCTTAATTTCGGAGGTAACTATGATAAAGAATACTTACGATAAGTACCACGTAATTAAACAAGGAAAACATGAGTCTGGAACAATAAAAGAAACTGAATCGCTGTATAAACCTAAACACATGAAACAATGGTATAAGGTCTGGAGAGTACTTGGGCCTGCCGGGCCGCAGGAAGTATTGCCTGCGTTTGGGCTGGAAGAAGCAAAGAAACTGATAAAAGGCTGTCAGGACTGGGAAGTAACAAATATGACAGGAGAAGTAGTGTTATGAATTATTCGAGAGGACTTCAGCCTAGCTGTTGCTCTAAAGGAGAATATGAGGCTGCAAACAGGAAAAAATGGCACAACGTAAAAGACGACCCTCCGGCTAACGGACAGTGTGTTGTTGCGCTGCATATGAACGGCGAGGAGGATACAGATTTCTGGACAACTCAAATAGCATATTACTGCGATGGAGGCTTCTATTGTCTGGAATATGACTCTACTCTGGGCGTACTGAGGAAACAGTATATCTCTGAGCCTGTGGAATACTGGTCTAATTACTACACTTTCAGTGTCGAGGAGATACTTTCGTGAAAACTTTCTTCTATATATATAATATATATAAGAATAATGTAGAAAAATTACTTAAGTA
>Ga0310694_10007655_pt1 | contig 10110 bp, 11 predicted proteins | sample 174DNAGHGhighgp2_FD_203884 | JGI IMG/M metagenome (GOLD analysis project Ga0310694, IMG submission 203884) | Sheep rumen microbial communities from Palmerston North, Manawatu-Wanganui, New Zealand - 1742 DNA GHGhigh gp2 (v2) (version 2) | ecosystem: Host-associated > Mammals > Digestive system...
AAATTAACATTTCTGCCCGACATTTTTTCATTTTCTCCCCTAAAAAGTGTATTTTTGTGAAAAGACCGATATTATGACACTCGACAATACTTCCATGTGGGTTCTCATCTTCCTGGTGATGGCGCTGAGCTGGATCATCCAGGCGCGGCTCAAGAGCCGCTTTGCCAAATACGCAGAAGTTCCGCTGGGTATCAGCGGTGCGGAAGTAGCCAGCCGCATGCTGCAGGCCCATGGCATCCGGGATGTGAAAATCGTCTGCATCCCCGGTAAACTCACAGACCACTACGACCCTACTACCAGAACGGTCAACCTGAGCGAGGAAGTGTACTACGGCCGCTCTGTCGCAGCAGCCGCCGTGGCCGCCCACGAGTGCGGCCACGTGGTGCAGCACGCCACCGGCTATGCCTGGCTGCAGATGCGCACCGCCCTGGTTCCGGTGGTTTCCTTTTCCAACAACATCGTTTCCTGGGTGCTGCTGGCGGGGGTTCTCCTGATCAACATCTTCCCCATGCTGCTGTGGATCGGGATCGGCCTGTTCGCTGCCAGCACGCTGTTCAGTTTCATTACCCTGCCGGTGGAAATCAATGCCAGCGCCCGCGCCGTGAAATGGCTGGACAGCGCCGGCATCGTCAATTACGAAACCAAGCCCATGGCGGCCGATGCCCTCAAATGGGCCGCCTACACCTACGTCATCGCCGCCATCGGCTCGCTGGCCACTCTCCTCTACTACATTTCCCTGGCCAACCGCCGGAACTAGCAAAACGCCTTAGAGCATCAGCCCCGCACGGACTTTTTCTGCGGCCTCGGCTCCTTTCAGATAAGAGAGGATGGCCAGGCCGAAGTTTACGGCGTGCCCGGCGCCACGGCCGGTGATGAGCGTGCCGCCGGCTTCTTCCGCCGGGGCGGAGGTGACGGTGCTTTCGGGCGAAAACAGGGCTCCCTGGGCCGTGAGCGCGTCCTCAAAACCGTCGAAGCAGGTGAAGCGGCGGCCGGAGAGGCCGGGAAGCTGGGAAACCACCAGCCCCGGAGCGGCGCAGATGGCGGCCACGGCCCCGCCACGGGCCCAGTGGTCCTGCAGGATTTCCATCAGTTCCGCATGCCGGGCCAGGTTCTTGCTGCCGGGCATGCCGCCGGGGAAGATCATCAGGTCATCGGCCCCGGTGCCGGGTTCCATCACTTCCAGGTCGTTCCAGGAAGTGTCGGCCGTAACCTGCAGTCCGTGTGAGCTTTCCACCAGGTATTCGTCCGTGATGGAGACGGTGATGACCGGTACGCCGCCCCTCAGCAGCACGTCCCGGGTACCCAGGGCTTCCATGTCCTCGAAGCCGTCGGCCAGAAATAAGTGTATGCCTTTCATAAGTATCTATTAGTCAATTGTTTCCTTATTTTTATCGGAGCAAATGGCGCCGATAAAAAGACCTTTTACCGCCGGGAGCGGAAAAACTCCAGCATCAGGGCCGCGCATTCCTCCTGGAGCACGCCGCCCCGGACTTCCGTGCGGGGGTGGAGCAGGGAAGGGGAGAAGAGCGAGAAACCGCGGCGCTGGTCCGGGGCGCCGTACACGATGCGCCCGATTTGGGACCAGGCCAGGGCGCCGGCGCACATGGGGCAGGGCTCTACGGTTACATATAAAGTACAGTCGTTCAGGTACTTGCCTCCCATGGCCTCCGTGGCGGCGGTAATGGCAATCATCTCTGCATGGGCGGTGGTGTCCCTGAGGCGCTCGGTCTGGTTGTGCCCCCGGCCGATGATGCGGCCCTTCCACGATATGACGGCGCCGATGGGGATTTCCCCGGCGGCCATGGCTGCCTGCGCTTCCCGCAGGGCTTCCTGCATCAATTTTTCGTCTTGCTCCATATGGCAAAGATAGGAATTTATTTGTATCTTTGTGGAGTCAACGGGAGAAGGTTATGAAAATCACCAAAGCGGAATTTGCCGGAAGCAGCACGCGCGTGGGCGGAAAGCCTGCCCGCAAGTTGCCGGAATTCGCTTTCATCGGCCGCTCCAATGTAGGAAAGAGTTCCCTGATCAATATGCTCACCGGCCATGCCAAGTTGGCCAAAACTTCCCAGACGCCCGGCAAAACCCAGCTGGTGAACCATTTCCTCATCAACGACAGCTGGTACCTGGTAGACCTTCCCGGCTATGGCTTCGCCCGCCTGCCGGACAAGGATCGGGCCCGCCTGCGCCACATCATCTGGGACTATATCAACAACTCGGAAGAGATGGTGATGCTGATGGTGCTTGTAGACAGCCGCCACGACATGCAGGAGATAGACCTCCGTTTCATCGCGGAACTGGGGGAGAAGGGGATTCCCTTCGGCATCATTTTCACCAAGGCGGACAAGCAGGGGCCGGAGGCCCTGGAGCGGCAGGTGCTCGCCAATAAAGGCCGCCTGCTGCAGGACTGGGAGGAACTCCCGCCCTGTTTCGTGTCTTCATCGGCCCGGGGAACGGGCCGGGAAGAGATCCTGGAATACATAGACTCTATCCTTAAAACGTTATGATAAACAACATGCATGAGCACCGTTTGGCGCTATTCACCTGTGATGCTTCCCGGTATTTCGCCGAGAAAGTGGTAGCCGCTATGAACCGTATGAAGGACCCGGAAGAGGCGGAAATCGTCCTGGGACCCCTGGAAGTTGCACGGTTCAGCGACGGAGAGTTCCAGCCCTCGTTCGCGGAGAGCGTGCGGGGCGCCACCTGTTTCATCATCCAGTCTACATTCCCCACTTCGGACAACCTGATGGAGCTGCTGCTGTCCATCGATGCCGCCAAGCGGGCTTCGGCCGACCGAGTGATTGCCGTCATCCCGTACTATGGCTGGGCGCGTCAGGACAGAAAGGACAAGCCGCGCGTTTCCATCGGCGCCAAGCTGGTGGCCAACATGCTCAAGGTGGCCGGCACGGACGGGCTCATGACCTGCGACCTGCACGCAGACCAGATCCAGGGCTTTTTCGACTTCCCGGTAAACCACCTGTATGCCAGCTACGACTTCCTGGCCATCCTGAAAAAACTCCAGCGGGAATTCAAGGATACCCTTACGCTGGCTGCGCCGGATATGGGCGGAGCCAAGCGCGTGCATGCCTACGCCAAGAACCTGCATACGCCGGTGGTCATCTGCCACAAAACCCGTGCAAAGGCCAACGTGGTGGAGCGTATTACCCCCATCGGCGAGGTAGAAGGCCGTGACATCGTCATCGTGGACGATATCATCGACACCGCCGGTACGCTCACGGAAGCCGCCAACGAACTCCTGAAGCGGGGTGCCCGCAGCGTCCGCGCCTTCGCCACGCATCCCGTCCTGTCCGGACCGGCCTACGAGCGCATCGAAAAGAGCGCCCTGAGCGAAGTCTATGTCACGGATACCATTCCGCTGAACCCGGACAAGAAGGAATACTGGGGCAAATTCCGCGTGGTATCGCTGGCCGATACTTTCGCCCGGATGATCCTCCGTGTCTATAATTACCAGCCCATCTCCTCCGAATTCCCGCTCTAAGCCATGAAGACGCTCCTCGCCGCCATCCTGTTCGTGGGGCTCGCCGTGCTGCTGCTCGGCGTGAACATCTTCTTTTTCCATCGGCCTTTCCCCGACGGAGAAATCTCCACCAACCCGGAAATGCAGAAAAGGGGCATCAAGTGCGCCAAGCAGGAAGAACTGGAAATGCTGGCCGCCCGAAAGGGGAAAAAACTGTGCGACGGCAACTACTCGGAGGCCTGCGCCAGCTGTTCGCTCTATACCACCCGGAAATGAGATGGGTGGGGAAAATACTGGCATCGCTTGCGCTGCTGTTTCTGATGCTGCTCCTGGTGAGCGGCATCAGTCCTGTCTATCGTTTTGCGCCCAGGGCCCCTTTCAGCGGACCGGACATCTTCAATCCCTATGCGTCCCTGGACACGGCCGTGGGCTGGAAACGGGCCGTTTTCCATACGCACAGCCGCGTAAAGGGGCCCTGGCCGGTAAACGAATGCCCCGAGTGGCCCGCCCAGGTAGATTCCGTATACCGGGAACTGGGTTACGACATTGTCACCTTCTCCAACCACAACGAAATCACCCGGCATCCCTACGACACGGCCCTGCAGGTGAACGTCTATGAACACGGGTACAGCATTCCGCAGTTCCACAAGCTGGTTTTCGGGAGCGACCGGGTGATCCACTGGGATGCCATCCTGCCGCTCACCGCTTCCCAGAAGCAGTTCCAGCTCAATTACCTGGGCCGCAGCGCCGACTTCCTGCAGCTGAACCACCCTTACCGGGTGCGTTTTAACCGGCGCTCGCACATGGAGCGCCTCTCCGGTTACCAGATCATGGAGCTGGATACGCACATCAGTACGGAGAACGAATACTGGGACTGGGCGCTCAGTTATGGGCACTACAGCTTCGGCCTGGCCAACGACGACAACCACAACCCCTTCGTGAGTTCCCGCACGGGCATCCGCTGCAACTTCCTCAATACGCCTTCCGGGCGCTACGAAGACCTGCGGAAGACCCTCCTCGGCGGCTGTTATTATGCTATGCGGGTGCCGGATTACGGCCAGGGGGACTGGGAAGTGAAGCGCCGGGAAAACCGGGACCTGCCGCGGGTGGAAGCCATCGGCCTGGAAGGTCCGTGCATTTTCCTGCGCCTGTCGGAAAAGGCCGACAGCATCCGGGTGAACGGGGCCGGGCACCGGACGCTGAAAATGGCCCTGGACACCTGTGCCATCCGCTATTCCCTGCCGGAAACGGAACCCTATGCGCGCCTGACGGCCTTTTTCCCGGACGGGGCTGTCCTGTATACCAATCCCTTCGCCCGTTACGATGCCGCCAAGGGACCCTTCCCGCCCCGGGAGCCCGCTCCGCCCGTGAACGGGCCGCTCACCCTCCTGTTCAACCTGCTGCTGCTGGCCCTGACGGCCGGCGCGGTTCATCTGCTGTGCAGGCTTTGGAGGCGTTCCGGAAAAAAGTAGTATCTTTGCAAAAAATTCATTCTTATGGCCTTATTAGCGATCGTCGGGAGACCGAACGTGGGAAAATCAACGCTGTTTAACCGCCTGGTGGGCATGCGCCAGGCCATCGTGGACGAGACCGCCGGCGTCACCCGTGACCGGCATTACGGCAAGTGCGAATGGTGCGGCCGGGAGTTTTCCGTAGTGGACACGGGCGGCTACACCACAGGCAGCGACGACGTCTTCGAGGACGCCATCCGCCGCCAGGTGGCCATCGCCATCGAGGAGGCCGATGCCGTGCTGTTCATGTGCGAAGCCGCTACCGGCATTACGGATTATGACGCAGAGATAGCCGATATCCTGCGCCGCAGCAAAAAGCCCGTGGTGCTGTGCGTGAACAAGGTGGACAGCGGCGAAAAGATGTACGACGCCTTCGAATTCTACGCCCTGGGCCTCGGGGAGGTGTGGAGCATATCGGCCGCCAACGGCTCCGGAACCGGAGATTTGCTGGACGAAATCCTGAAGGTGCTTCCGGAAGACGACTCCGCCGCCGACGACCATGAAGACCTGCCCCACATTGCCATCGTGGGACGTCCCAACGTGGGAAAATCGTCCCTGACCAATGCCCTGCTGGGAGAGGAGCGGAACATCGTGACGCCGGTGGCCGGCACCACCCGCGACTCCATCTCTACCTACTACAACAAGTTCGGCCATGAGTTCATGATCGTGGACACCGCCGGCATGCGCAAACGGGGAAGGGTAACCGAGGACCTGGAGTTCTATTCCGTGCTGCGGGCCATGCGCACCATCGAGCATTCGGATGTGTGCATCCTCATGATCGACGCCACCCTGGGCATGGAAGCCCAGGATATGAGCATCTTCAATATCATCCAGAAAAACCGCAAGGGCTGCGTGATCGTGGTAAACAAGTGGGACCTCTTCGAGAAGGATTCCAACACCATGCGGGACTATACGGAAACCCTGAAATCCCGCCTGGCCCCGTTCAACGACATCCCCATCATCTTCACGTCCGTCCTGAACAAACAGCGCATCCTGGATGTGCTGGATGCCGCCGCCCACGTGGCCGCCAACATGAGCCGCAAGATTCCTACTTCCCAGCTCAACGACGCCATGCTGCCGGAAATCGAGAACTATCCTCCGCCGGCATGGAAGGGTAAATATATCAAAATCAAATACGTAACCCAGTTGCCCACGCGAACCCCGCAGTTTGCCTTCTTCTGCAACCTGCCCCAGTGGGTGAAAGACCCCTACAAACGTTTTTTGGAGAACAAGTTGCGGGAGCACTTCGACTTCGAGGGCTGCCCCATCCAGGTATATACCAGAGCAAAGTAATCTCAGTAAATCTTTCGCAGACTATGTTTAACGCAAAAGAAGTGAAGGACGCATGCGTCCGTTGGATACAGGACTGGTTCGAGGAGAACGGAAAAGGCTGCAATGCCGTGCTGGGCATTTCCGGCGGCAAGGACAGCAGCATATGCGCCGCTTTGTGTGTGGAAGCCCTGGGCGCGGACCGCGTCATCGGCGTGACCATGCCCAACGGCGTACAGCCGGACATCGACGATTCCATCAAGCTCATCAACCACTTGGGAATCAAACGTTACAATGTAAACATCGGCCCGGCTTTCCAGGCCCTGATGGGAGAGGTGGAAGCCCGGCTGGGCGGCCTCGCCTCCGACCAGACGCGCATCAACATGGCCCCCCGCATCCGCATGACGGCCCTGTATGCCATCTCCCAGAGCAACAACGGCCGTGTGGTGAACACCTGCAACCTGTCGGAAGACTGGGTGGGCTACAGCACCCGCTATGGAGATGCCGCCGGCGACTTTTCTCCGCTGGGCGGTCTCACGGTGGCGGAGGTGCTGGCCATCGGAGAGGTGCTGGGCCTGCCGGAAGACCTGGTGCACAAAACCCCGTCGGACGGCCTCTGCGGCAAAACCGACGAAGACAATCTGGGCTTCACCTATGCCGTCCTGGACAAGTACATCCGCACGGGTATTTGCGAGGATCCCGCCACCCAGGCGCTGATCGACAGGAAGCACAAAATGAACCTGTTCAAGCTCAAACCCATTCCGCATTTTGAGCCCCAAATTTAGTTTGTTGATCCGTGGAGGTTTTTCCACGGATTTTTTGTAACTTTGTAGAGTATGGGCGCGAAGGACTATATGGAGCTTCTGGAGCTCCAGAACCTGATTAAGGAAAGCGTGGAAAACGCATTTCCGGGACGGTATTGGGTAAAGGCGGAAATCGCCTCCTGGAGCCCCCGGGCCAATGGCCATTGTTACCTGACGCTTACCCAGAGCAGGGCCGGAAAGGCCATCGCGGAGTCCCGGGCCATGATCTGGAAATGGCACTATCCCGCCCTTACGCAGTATTTCGAAAAAACCACCGGTCAGCGGCTGCAGGCCGGTATCACGGTCCTGGTCCGCGTACAGGTGGCTTTCAGCGAACTCTACGGCATGTCCCTGTACATAGACGACATCGATGCCGCCTTTACCCTGGGGGAACAGGCCCTGGAGCGGAAACGTTCCATCGAGCGCCTGCAAAAGGACGGTTACATGGACATGCAGAAGGAATTGGCGCTGCCGGACCTTCCGTACAAACTGGCCGTCATCACCTCCCAGACGGCCGCCGGCTACCAGGACTTCCGGAACCACCTTCTGAACAACCCCGAGGGCTATGCTTTCCGGCTGGACCTGATTGAGGCCCTGATGCAGGGGGAGCAGGCCCCCGCCTCCATCATGGCGGCCATCCAGGCCGTAGGGGAGGAGGATTACGACGCCCTGCTCATCCTGCGCGGCGGGGGCAGTGAGACGGACCTGGCCTGTTTCGACGATTTCTCCCTGGCGGTGGCCATTGCCACCTGCCCGGTGCCGGTGGTTACGGCCATCGGCCACGACAAGGACGTACATATCGCCGATATGGTGGCGCACCTTTCCGTCAAAACCCCCACGGCCCTGGCAGACCTTTTCCTGGACGCCTATCGGGAGCAGGACGCCATCCTGGACCGGCTGCGCAGCCGCCTTGGCGCCGCCGCCGGCCGCCTGGTCAACCGGGAAGAGCTGCGCCTGAAAAGCGCGGATGCCGCGGTGCAGCGGGCCGTCCAGCGCAGGGTATCGGCCCTGGAAATGCTGCTCCAGCAGGCCCTTACGCGGATGGCCAGGGGCCTTGCGCAGAAATACGGGGAGGTGGTGCGCCTGCGGGATGCGGCCGTGCACCGGCTGCAGTTCGCCGCCCAGGCCCGCGTGGGCGCGGAAGTGTCCCGGGTGGCCCTGAAAGAGGCCCTCATCAACGCCTCGGACCCCCGCAAGATCCTGGGACTGGGCTATGTCCTGGTCACCGGAAAAGACAACAAGGTGCTCAAGACCGTGGACAAAGTGGGCGTGGGAGACCGCATCGGCGTCCGTTTCCAGGACGGCTCCCTCACCGCCAAAGTAGACGAAGTATATGCCGATGCCCCCCGTAACGACGAAGTGAAAACAGCATAGGATATGGCCCAGAAATTCGATTATGCAAAGGCAATCCGGGAACTTGAAGAGATTGCCGCCCAAGTGGAGAATCCGGAAACCAAACTGGACGACATAGACGCCCTGGTGGGCCGCAGCAAGGAATTGCTCAAGCAGTGCCGGGAGTATCTGCGCACCGTCAAGGAAAAGATAGACAGCCTGGACAAAGAATAGTATTGACCCCATATGAAAAAAATCTACCAAACCGACCCGTGGCTGATGCCGTACAAAGACGCCATCGACGCCCGCCACGAACGCATCTGGCAAACCCTCCGGCATATCGCCGGGGACGGGAAGCTCAAGGATGCCGTGAACAACCATCTGTACTACGGCCTGCACAGGACGGAGGACGGCGGCTGGGTGTTCCGCGAGTTCGCCCCCAATGCCAACAAAATCTTCCTCATCGGAGACTTCAACAACTGGAAGCGCACGGAGGCCTATTCCCTGAAACCGCTGGGTGGCGGTAACTGGGAACTGAAGGTCCCGGAGATGTTCCTGCGGCACGGCCAGCTGTACAAACTGTTCATCGAATGGCCCGGCGGCGGCGGGGAACGCCTGCCTGCCTACGTTACCCGCGTAGTGCAGGATCCTGTCACCAAGGTGTTCAGCGCCCAGGTGTGGGATCCGGCCCAAAAGTATGCCTGGAAGCACGGTCACGCCGGCAAACGCCCCCATCCGCTCATCTACGAATGCCACATCGGCATGGCCACGGAGAAAGAGAAGGTGGGCACCTTCGAGGAGTTCCGCAAGGATGTCCTGCCCCGCATCAAGAAACTGGGTTATGACACCATCCAGATCATGGCCCTGCAGGAGCACCCGTACTACGGCTCCTTCGGCTATCAGGTGAGCAATTTCTTCGCGCTCAGTTCCCGCTTCGGCACCCCGGAGGAATTCAAGCGCCTGGTAGACGACGCCCATGGGAAAGGCATCGCCGTCATCATGGACATCGTGCACAGCCACAGCGTGGAAAACACCCTGGAAGGCCTGTCGGAGTTCGACGGCCGGGAAGACCTTTACTTCCACCGCGGAGACGCCGGCCGCCATCCCGCCTGGGGCTCCCGCTGCTTCGACTATGGGAAAGACGAAACCCGCTATTTCCTGCTGTCCAACGTCAAGTACTGGATGGAGGAATACCACATAGACGGCTTCCGCTTCGACGGCGTCACCTCCATGATTTACTGGGACCACGGCCTGGGCAAGGACTTCGGCAACTACAGCCTGTACTTCGACGGCGGCGTGGACGAGGATGCCGTCATCTACCTGTCCCTGGCCACCATGCTGGTCAAGGAAATGAACCCGAACGGCTTCACCATCGCGGAAGACGTGTCCGGCATGGCCGGGCTGGCCGCCCCGTTCCAGGCTTTCGGCGTGGGATTCGACTTCCGCATGAGCATGGGCGTGGCAGACCACTGGATCAAGTGGATCAAAGAGCGCAGCGACGAGCAGTGGAGCATGGGCGAAATCTGGTGGGAACTCACCAACAAGCGGGCCGATGAAAAGACCGTCTCCTATGCCGAATGCCACGACCAGGCGCTGGTGGGAGACAAGACCATCATCTTCCGCCTCATGGACAAAGAGATGTATTTCGCCATGCGCACGGATTCCCAGAACGGCATCGTAGACCGCGGAGTGGCCCTGCACAAACTCATCCGCCTGG
>Ga0310694_10007656_pt1 | contig 10110 bp, 5 predicted proteins | sample 174DNAGHGhighgp2_FD_203884 | JGI IMG/M metagenome (GOLD analysis project Ga0310694, IMG submission 203884) | Sheep rumen microbial communities from Palmerston North, Manawatu-Wanganui, New Zealand - 1742 DNA GHGhigh gp2 (v2) (version 2) | ecosystem: Host-associated > Mammals > Digestive system >...
ACATGTCCTGCAGCTCCTGCTGACGACGCTGCTTGATGTTGTCGGGCAGGGTGGCCTGCTCCTTCTCGAAGGCGTCGCCCTTCTTCTGCAGTTCGTCCTGCATCGACTTCAGATCGGCCTCATACTGCTTTGTGAGGGCTTCGATTTCGGTGCGGGCAGTGGCAAACTCGGGCATGGCCTGAATGATTTCCTGCGTGTTGACGTGGCCAAACTTGGCCTGAGCCTGTGCGGAGAGTCCGCAGATTGCGCAAATGGCGCAAAGAATAAGTTTTTTCATTGTTGTTGTTTATAATTTTAATTACTGTAGCCCAGTTTTGAGAGCACTTCGTTGCTGATGTCGATCTTGGGCGAGCCGAAGATGATGCCGGTGTCGCTGGCACGGTCGAGCACGAGCTGATAGCCGCGCAGGTCGGACACGTCCTTGATGGCATTGTAGACTTCTTCCTGGATGGGGGTCATGAGCGAGGTGCGCTTCTTGAACAGCTCGCCTTCGGGGCCGAAGTACTTGCGCTTCAGGTCGGCAGCCTCTTTTTCTTTCTGCATGATGGCGTCCTGGCGGGCTTTCTTCTGCTCGTTGGAAAGGAACACCACCTCGTTCTGGTAGTTCTTGTACAGGGTCTGGGCCTCGGTGGAAAGGGCATCGACCTCGGCCTGCCACTTGCGCGACACCTGCTGCAGCTGCTCGTTGGCACGCTCATAGGCGGGTATGTTCTTGAAGATATAGTCCATGTCGACCAGGGCAAACTTCTGCGCAGAGGCATTCAGACTGAAGAACAGGGCCAACAGGCAGGCCCAGCGCCAGCTGCTCACTGAATGGCGGCGAGCCGACGGTGTTGCTGTTTTCTTACTTAGACACTTCATGATATTCTGTTTTTTCTGTCATTAATAATGTTGTTTCTTCTTGTTCTGCCCTGCACTGCTGAAGCGGGGGCGGGTGTGAGGCTGCTCAGAACTCCTGTCCCAGCACGAAGTGGAACTGGCTGCCGCCGCGTGCTTCCTGGGCCGTGCCCTTATACACCTTGTCGAAGCCATAGGCCCAGTCGATACCCATCAGACCCACCATGGGCAGGAAGATGCGCACGCCGAAGCCGGCCGAACGCTTCATGTCGAAGGGGTTGAAGTTCTTCACCTCGTTCCAAGCATTGCCGGCCTCGGCAAATCCCAGTCCGTAGATGGTGGTGTTGCCCAGCATGAAGGGGTAGCGCAGCTCGAGCGAGAAGCGGTCGTAGGCATAGCCGCTGTTGCCGTAGGGCGTGAGCGAACCGTTGTCGTAGCCGCGCAGTCCGATGGTCTCTTCGGCATAGCTGGTGCTGTAGCCGCTCATGCCGTCGCCACCCATATAGAATGTTTCGAAGGGCGATTTCTTGTCTTTGTTGTAGGCTCCGAGTATGCCCATTTCCACACGGGTCATGAGCACGAAGCACTTGGCACCGTTGGTGAGGGGTGTGAAGGTGCGCGTCTTGAACTTCCACTTGTGGTACTCGATCCAGCGATACTTCTCCTGCTGCTCTTTCTGATAGCGTTCCGAGTCGTTGTTGTAGGTTTCGGCCGTGGCCATTGCGCCATAGTCCTTGCCGTCGAAGAGCGACCAGGGTGGCGTGAGCGTGACCGAGATGGAAAATTCGGAACCGCGACGGGGGAAGAGGGGGTTGTCGGTAGAGGTGCGGCTGAGCGTCAGTCCGAAGTTCAGGTTGTTGCAGTTGCCGTTGGAGATGAGGAAGTAGCGCCAGTCCTTCAGCATGTAGCGCTGATAGGCCAGCGTGGCCGACAGCTGGAAGTAGTCGTCGGGCCAGCGCAGACGTTTGCCCCATCCCACTGAGATGCCCAGCAGCTTGACGTACTTATCGTCGTCGTAGAAGCTTTCGTAGTTGTTGTAATAGCCGTTGTTGTAGGTGCCGTAGCCGCCGTAGTAGCCATACATGGAGTTCATCCAGGCATTGTTGTAGTAGGTGCTCGACACGTCGCTCTGCTTGGAGTAGTAGGCTCCCACGTTGAAGGCATTGGGTCGCTTGCCGCCAAACCAGCCCGTGCTGTAGTTTGCGCTGAGCGAGCTGTAGTAGCGTCCGTTGGTCTGAAAGTTCAGGCCAATCTGCTCTCCGTCGCCGGCAGGCAGGAAGCCACGGTGCAGCTTGTTCTTGCCCAGCAGGTTGCGCATCGAGAAGTTGTTGAACTTGACGCCCACGCGGCCAATGATGCCGGTCTGTCCCCAGCCCAGCGACAGCTCGAGCTGGTCGTTGGACTTCTGCTCCAGATTCCAGTTGATGTCGACGGTTCCGTCGTCGTAGTTGGGTCGCACGTCGGGGTTGACGCTTTCGGGGTCGAAATAGCCCATGGAGGCAATCTCGCGAGCCGAGCGCATGAGTGCGTCTTTGGAGAACAGGTCGCCGGGCTTGGTGCGCAGTTCGCGCCGCACCACCTCTTCATACAGGCGGTCGTTGCCAAAGATGCGCACGTTGTTCAGGTGGGCCTGCGGTCCCTCGCTGATGCGAACCTCCAGGTCGATGGAGTCGCCCACGATGTTCACCTCGGTGGGTTCGACGCTGGAGAACACGTAGCCGTTGTTGTAGTAGAAGTTGTGCACGGCATCCTCGTCTTCCAGCAGTCGCTTGTTGATGAGGCGCTGGTTGTAGACGTCGCCGGTGCTCATGCCCAGTGTCTTGTTCAGTCCGTCGGTGGTGGCCACGGTGTTGCCCACCCAGCTCACGTTGCGCAGATAGTACTTGTCGCCCTCTTCCACCTTGACCAGCACGTTGACGTGTTTCTCGTCGTGGTTCCACACAGAGTCTTCCAGGATGGTGGCGTCGCGGAATCCCAGCTCGTTGTACTTGTCGATGAGTGCCTTCTTGGCCTCTTCGTAGCGCTCGTTGGTGAACTTCTTCGACTTGAAGAGGGAATAGAACTTACCCGCCTCGCGTATTTTTCCGAAAGAACCCTTGTTGAAGATGTTTCCCTTGATCTTGGCGTCCTTCAGCTGGTTGTTGCCTTCGAAGATGATGTGGCGCACCTTCATCTTCGAGTGCTTGTCGATGTTCACGTCGAGCACCACCTGGTTCTTGCCCGTGACGTCGTCGCGCTGCAATATTTCCACCTCGGCATTCTTGAAGCCCTTCTCGTCGAAGTACTTCTTGGCCAGGATCTTGGCGCGGTCAATGAGGTTCTTGGTCAGGCTCATTCCCTTGGCCATGCCCAGCTTGGCCTCCAGGTCTTCGCGCTCGCTTTTCTTCACACCGTTGTAGGTGATGTCGGTGATTTTGGGGCGCATGGCCAGGTGTATGGTCAGATAGACCTTGGAGCTCACGATGCTGTCGGCCGTGATGGTGCACTTCGAGAAGAGTCCGTGCTTCCAGTATCGCTTCACGGCCTCGGTTATCTCCGGGCCGGGCACGGTGATGTTCTGCCCCACCGACAGGCCCGAGAGGCCCACAATCACAATGTCTTCATAGCCTTCGACGCCGTCGACGGCAATGCCTCCAATCTCGCACTGTCGCGGTGTGCCGGCATAAGATATTTCGGGATTGACGATGATGTTCTGTGCCGCAACGTGGGTTGCAAGTAAAAGGGAAAAAGCCAACAGGCAGAGCCAGCCCCGCACTCTTCCGCTTCGAAGGGTGCCGGCTGGTCGTGCTGTCATTCCTTTGTTGATAGTCATACTCTTTTTCGTTCTTGCTTCTATGCGTTTTCAGAAGTGGATTGTTCGCTCTCCACCTGTGCTTCGGTCTTTCCGAAACGGCGCTGCCTGTGCTGATAGCTGGCAATGGCCGCGTGCAGGTCGGCCTCGCTGAAGTCGGGCCAGTAGGTGTTGCAGAAATACAGCTCGCTGTAGGCTATTTGCCAAAGCAGGTAGTTGCTGATGCGCAGCTCGCCGCCCGTGCGTATGAGCAGGTCGGGGTCGGGCATGAAATAGGTGTTCAGGTGCTGACTGATGGTGTCTTCGGTGATGCGGTTGCAAATCTCTTCTGTGGAGTAGCCCGCCTCGTAGTCGGCCAGGATGCCGGGCACCATCTCGCGCACGGCATCGGTCATCTCCCAGCGGCTGGAGTAGCTCAGTGCCACGACCATGGTCATTGCGTCGTTCTCGGCGGTGTGCTCCATCGTCTCCCACAGTTTCTTCTGCAGCGTTTCGGGCAGTCGCTTCATGTCGCCAATGACGCGCAGTCGCACATTGTTCTTCTGGAAGATTTCTTCTTCGAGCGACGAGAGCACCAGCCCCATCAGGGCAGCCACCTCGTCGGCGGGGCGGTTCCAGTTTTCGGTTGAAAACGTGTATAGCGTGAGATACTTCACGCCCAGCCGTGTGCATTCGGCTGTGATGCGCCTGACAGTTTCCACACCGGCCTGATGCCCGTATGAGCGCGGCTTGCCGCGCTCGGTGGCCCAGCGCCCGTTGCCGTCCATGATGATGGCAACATGCTGCGGAATGCGTGTCATGTCCAGTTTCTGTTCAGTCTCTGTCATTATTGCATGTTTTACATTTTTCCCACAAATCATAGGTGAGCGTCAGTCCCAGCACGCTGTAGCAGTCGGTGTTCTTGAACAGTCCGCTGCTCTTGATGCCGTAGGGGTCTTCCACTCCGTCGAGCTTGTCGGTGCCGGTGAAGTGCATCGTCCACTCGGCAGCCAGGTTCACCCTTTTGCCCAGCTTGTACTTCACGCCCAGTCCGATGGGCATCTGCAGTCCTGCGGCCGACGTGCCGCTGTTGGCAAACGAAAGGCCCAGGCCAATGGTGATGAAGGGTGCCCAAGGCTTGGCTCCATAATATTCGTGCCCCGTGCCGAAGGCCCAGAAGTTGCACTCGAAGCGCACCTGGGCGTCGACCAGATTGGTCTTGAAGCTCACGGGATTGGCGTCGAGCTCGGGATAGTAGGTGTCGGCATCGGCCGACGAACCCTTCAGCTGGGCATAGCCCAGGAAGAAAGCCCACGCCATGCGCGGGTTCAGCTTGTATTTGGCCACCAGCGTGCCCATGGGCTGCATGCCCTTGAGCAGGCTCCCGTTGAAGTCGCCTTCATAGGCAGCCAGTCCTGCGCCGGCACCCAGCTCCAGCCTGTATTCGGGCTCCTGCTGTGCGCTTGCCGCAAGGGTGGCCAACAGCAGTGCGATGAGAGCAACGCAGTGTTTCATTCTTTGTCTTTTCACCTTATTATATTATACGCGCGCGCAAGCAGGACTCAGCGCTTCATTCCCTGCCACACCTGGCCTGTGCTCGAAATGACCCACAGGTCGTGGTCGTTGCCAGTGGTCATGGCATGGCTGTTGCCCGTGAGTGTTGCGGGCAGTGCAAAGGTGGTGTTTTCGGCCCAGGTGATGCCTTGGTCGGGGGTCTGATAGACGGTCTTGCCGGTGCCCGTGGCCAGCACCTGACCTTCGTAGCACACCAGGCTGAGCTGCTGTTGCAGCGGCAGCCAGTTCTGGGCAAAGCTGCTGTTCACGGTCATGTTGACCCACTGGCCGCCCTTCTGCGCTCCGCCATACTGGCTGATCTTGCGCCACACGCAGGTGTGGTTGCCGTTGTTGCCCACCAGGAGCACATAGTCGGCAGAGTCGATGGGTGCATAGGGGAAACTGACCACAGCCAGTCCCTGCGTGGGCAGCAGACTGAGCGAGTCGTCGAGCAGTTCGTTGGCCCAGGTCTGGCCATCGTCGGTCGATGTCTTCAGCTGTCCGTCGGTGCCCAGGGCAAACAGCTCCTTGGTGGCGGCACCCACCAGCTGGCTCAGCTGTTCGGTGCATGGCTGCTGCTGCCACTGCTCGCCGTCGGCCGTGCGATAGAGCTGGCCGTCGCTGAGCATATAGGCAAAGCCATCCTTCACCACCACGTTCTGCCAGGCACTGGCGCTGAACGGGGTGCTGACGCTCGATGACAACAGCTGCCACCGTGCGCCATTGGCCGAGGCTGCCACGCGTGTGTGGCCTTCGATCTGGCCAAAAGCCAGCAGCCTGCCACCCAGCGACACGGCCTTCATGCCGCTGAAGCTGGCCAGCAGCGTGGTGTCGGCCTGCAGCTGCCAGGCAAAGTCGGTGCCCTGATGCTGTGCCACGTTGACGCTCACCTCATAGTCGCGGTAGTAGCTTCCGTCGGTTGCAAAGATGCGGAAGGTGCGCGGCTGGGTGAAGTTGATGGAGTCGGAAGAGTTGAACCACACGTAGAGCGAATCGTTGAGCAGCTTCAGCGCAATGCCGCCGCTGTTCTTGGCCGACACGGAGCAGAGCACATGGGCCGCATCGCAGCCCGTGGGCAGCGAGTCGCGGTTATAAATCTTCATGCCCAGCTGGTCGATGGTCATTTTGTAGTTGGAACCTGTGATGGAAGTCTTCACCACGGTGTCGTTGCCCGTGGTGGCCGAGGTGGTGTGCTGGTATCGGTTGATGACGCCCAGCGAGAAGGCAGTGATGGCCGCATCGTTATAGAGTGTCACCTCATCGTCGCTGCTGCTGAGGCACGACGTGAGGGCCACACTGGCCAGTAGCAGGGTGCTGAGCAAGTGGAAAAATCGTTTCATCTGATCTGTCTATTCTATTTTAGGCTGCAAATTTACTGACAATTCCGCAAAAAGCGGTCATTTTCACCTCTTTATTAAATAAAATATATCATAATTGGGCCGATTTTAAGTTGTTTTTAGGTTTTCGCCCACCGCAAAATGCTGCTCCATGCGCTTGTTGCGCTCCAGCAAATTGCGCAGACAGGCTTCAAGATACTTCACGGCAAAGGGCTTTTCGATGAAGGCATCGACGCCGGCCTGCATGGCCTGCACCTTCGACTGGCTGTCGGTCTTGGCCGTGAGCAGCACGAAGGGAATGTGGCTGGTGGCGGGATTCTGGCGCATGCGGCTACACAGTTCGGGGCCGTCCATCCGGTCCATCATCCAGTCGCTCACCACAATCTGGATGGTCGACGTGGGCTGGCGACCGTCTTTCACCACGAGCGAGTCTTCCAGCTGCTTCAGCGCCTCGGTGCCGTCGCGCACGGGAATCACCTCGTAGGCATCCATGAAGGTGGTGGCCAGGAAGGTGAGCATCTCTTCGTTGTCGTCGACGATGAGCATCGTGGGCTTTTCCTGAGCCGTCAGGGCCACGGCCGGTGCCTGCTCGGCGCGGGGCTGTGGGGGCTGTGGGGTGCTGCTTTCGGCGGCCACGTCCTGACTGGCAGGCAGCACCAGGCTGATGGTGGTGCCACGGCCCGGCTCGGAGTCGATGCTGATCGTGCCGTGGTGCTGGTCCACCACGCTCTTCACAATGGTCAGTCCGATGCCCGTGCCGGGCTTTCCGTTCTTGCCCTGATAGAAGGGCTGGAACACGTGGGGCAGGTCTGCGCGGCTGATGCCCGGCCCGTCGTCGCTCACGGCAATGGTCAGATGGTGGGCGTCGGGCTGCATGGCCAACGAAAGGTCGATGCGGCTTGCGGCATATTTGTTGGCGTTGGAGAGCAGGTTGCTCACGGCCTTGGTAATGGCTTCGCTGTCGAGCACGGCAGTGATGTGGTCCTTGGGCAGGCTTACGGACAGCTTGCGGCCGCTCAGCTTCAGCGCGGGTGCAAAGCCGTCGGCCACCGAACTGAGCAGCTCGCCCACGTTGTGCGGGGCAAAGGTCATTTCGTGCTGGTTCTGAGCCACCTTGCGGAAGTCGAGCAGCTGGTTCACCAGTTCGAGCAGCCGACGGGCGTTGCGGTCAATCACGGCTATCAGTTCGGCCGCCCCGCTGGCCACCCCGGGACTGGCGGCTGGCGCGTTGCCGGCAGCGGCCAACGCTGCGGGAGCCTCCAGGTGCACGGTCTTCCTGAGCTGTTCCAGGGGACCAATGATGAGCGACACGGGCGTGCGGATTTCATGGGCAATCATGGTGAAGAACTTCATGCGTGCATCGCGCAGCTCCTGCTCCTTGGCCTCGCTCAGCAGGGTCATTTCGCGACGGTGGCGACGCTCGTTCTGCGTGAGCCGCAGATAGATGTAGAGCCACATCAGGCCAATGGCCAGCAGCACATAGAAAATCTTGGCATAGACGCCCCACCAGAACGGGGGGTGGACCACCACCTTCAGCGTGGCCTCGGCGTCGCTCCAGATGCCGTCGTTGTTGGTGGCCCGCACGCGAAAGGTGTAGGTGCCGGCCGAAAGGTTGGTGTAGGTAGCCTTCTGGCCATGGCCCACGTAGGTCCAGTCTTTGTCGAAGCCTTCGAGCATGTAGGCATACATGTTTTTCTCGGGCGAACAATAGCTGAGCGATGCAAACGAGAGGCTGAACACGCGGTCGTTGTAGTAAATGTCGAGCTGACGGGTGAAGGGCAGCGACATAGGCAGGCGCCAGTTGCCCACGTCGATGGGGTTGTTGCTGAACTCCAGCCGGGTGATGTAGACGGGTGGCTTCAGCTGGTTCACCTTGATCTGATAGGGAAAGAACGAGTTGAAGCCGCTGATGGTGCCAAAGAAGATGCGGCCGTCGCTGGCCTTCAGACAGGCGTTGGGCTGAAACTGCTCGCTCACCAGACCGTCTTGCCGGGTGAAGCGCAGCACGCCCCCGCCGGGGGTGTACTTCAGCACGCCGCAGTCGCCCGAAATCCAGAGCGCACCCTGGTCTTCGACGATGGCGGCCACGGCCTGCTTGGGCACGTCGAGCCGCGTGCGCCTGAAATCGTCTATCTTGCTGTCGTAGCGGCACAGGCCACCCTGGGTGCCTGCCCACACGGTGCCGTCGGTGCCCACCACCACACAGTTCACGGTGTTGTCGTTCAGCGTGTTTTCCTGTATGGTGCTGTGCTGGTATTGCTTCACATGGCCGTCGCGGTCGTAGCGATACAGGCCCGCCCCCTGGGTGGCAACCCACAGGCGCCCCTGGCGGTCTTCGGCCATGTTGATGGCGGCGGCCTTGAGCGTGGCAATGCGCTCAAAACGCCCGCTGGTGCGGTCGTAGCGGCACAGGCCCTGCTGCGTGCCCACCCACATGCGGCCCTGGCGGTCGCGGAAGATGGCGTAGGAGTTGTTGTCGAAGAGCGTCTGCTCACTGCTGCCCGTGGTGTGGTGGCGCAGCTGGCCGGTGATGGTGGAGAGCACGTAGACGCCATCGCTGAAGGTGCCAATCCACAGGTCGTCGCCGTCCATGCACAGGGCGTGAATGTTCAGCTGCTGCAACTGCTGCTGGCCCGGGAAGTGGTCCTGGCGCTGCCCGTTCAGATAGCAGCTGATGCCCACGTCGTCGCTGGCCACCCAGATGCGGCCACGGCGGTCTTCGCAGAAACGCGAGGTGATGCCGCCCGGCGTGGCGTCGAAGCGGTGGGCAATGGGCGACACGTAGGTGAGTCCGCCATAACTGGTGCCCACCCACAGACCGCCTTCGCGGTCGTAGCCCACAGCCTGCACAAAGCGCTGGGGCAGATAGAGACTGTAGGTGTGCCGGCGGGGGTCGAACAGCCACAGACCGTCGTCGCTGCCCACGAGCAACTGGCCCCGCTCGGTCTCGTTCAGGGTGCGGATGTGAAGACAGTGGCCCGTGGACGGCACGGGCATGGGCTCCAGCTCGCCATTGTCGTGCAGCAGCATGAGCCCGTGTTCCCACGTGCCCAACCAGCGGCTGCCGTCGCGGGCCTGCAACATGCACATGGAGGCATAGGGCACGTCTGACCTGACGCTTACGGGCTCGAACATGTTCCTGCCCTTGTTCAGCCGCCACAAGGGCACCTTGCCCTGGGTGCACAGGGCCCACTGCTGGTTGTTGGCATCGGTATAGACGGCGTCCACACGGCCAGCGGCCTCGGCCAGCTCGTAGCGCTGGGGCTCGGCGTCCTGCCCGCCATAGCACACCACACCCTGCCCCATCGTGGAGACCCACAGATTGCCGTCGGCGTCTTTCGAAAGATGGGTCACAGGGGCTGTGAGCTCCAGGGGCAGCTTCTGGAACTGCTCGGTGCGCAGACTGAAACTGTAGACGCCCTGCGACATGGCCACAAAAAGGCGGTCGGTGCCGTCGGGCTGCAGCGAAATGACACGCTGATGGGCAGCACCGCCGGGCGTGCGATAGGACTGCAGGGCCTGACCGTCGTAGCGGCAAAGCCCCTTTTCGGTGCCAATCCAGAGAAAGCCCTGCGTGTCTTGCAAAATATTGCTGACGCTGTTCGACGGCAA
>Ga0310694_10007657_pt1 | contig 10107 bp, 9 predicted proteins | sample 174DNAGHGhighgp2_FD_203884 | JGI IMG/M metagenome (GOLD analysis project Ga0310694, IMG submission 203884) | Sheep rumen microbial communities from Palmerston North, Manawatu-Wanganui, New Zealand - 1742 DNA GHGhigh gp2 (v2) (version 2) | ecosystem: Host-associated > Mammals > Digestive system >...
GCAGCTTCGCCGCCCCGGCGGACTGCCTCCAGGTCGTTCTCTCCGGCAAAGAGATCCAGATACCACACCTGGGGCTTTCCTGGCATAAACAGCTGCAGTGCCCGTGCCAGCAGCATTTTCCGTTCATCCGCCCCCAGCGCGCTGAAATAAGTGGCATTGACCTGATAATACAGATTCTTCTTTCCGTGAAGATTCTTGATCAGTCCACCCCGGCGGACAATCAGGGCAATCAGCTGCTCAATCCGCTCATCCGGGACCAGCCCCTTCAGATCCAGCATGGGAATCCCGTCATGGCAGCCCAGCATGTTGACGCAGCGGATGTTCTTCTCCTTCTGTTCCCGGGCCCAGCGGATCATGGTTCCGGGGTCATGGTTTTCGATCGCGTCAATCACCAGTCCGGGCAGAAAGAAGTCATAGGTCATATAGCCTTTCTCCGCCAGCATCCGGTAGCTTCCCTCGCTGTAAGCCGCATGGATCTCCGGCAGCAGGGTCAGTCCGCGCTTTTCCGCCATTCCGTACACCCGCTCCAGAATCTCCCAGGTCTCCGGGTCGTTCATGAAATTCTTCCTGCCCGGTATCTTGGAGGCATAGCCGAAGGCATCCAGCCGTACAATCGATGCGCCGTATTCTGCCAGCCGGTCCAGCACCTCCCCGTAGTATTCCCAGACCAGCGGGGAACGGATGTTCACATCCATCTGACCCAGGTATTTTCTCCGTCCTTCCAGGTAATCCAGCAGCGGCTTTTTTTCGTTGTCTGCAAGCAAGCCGGACAGGTCCGCCTCGGACGGTTTCCGTCCCGCCTCTGCAGCTGCGGCGATCCGCTCTGCCAGCCGGGAAGCGGTCCCGTACTGCAGATGAAGTGCCCGCATCAGATCCTGTTCATCCGGCAGATCATAATGAACATCCTGATAGAAGGTGTTCCAGTAGGGCACATCCCTGCCATCCGGAAACCGCACCATCAGAATCGGCAGTCCCGGCTTTCGGAAAAACATATCCTGAATCAGCGCCGGATCAGGCTGGATATATCCTTCCTCCATCATGGTCCCCTTTCCGCTCCAGAACCGGTTCCAGTCAATGAAAAAATCACGGTAGGGCGACGCATCCCCTTTCTCCAGAACATCCTGGAACTGGGGGGAGAGCACGGACAGATGGTTCAGAATGAAGTCCAGCTTCAGATCGATCCCCTGCGCCTGCAGGCATTCCAGATCCTCCCGCGCAGCCAGTTCCCGGTTCAGGTCGTAACTGATGACTGAGAATCCCCGGTCCAGGTCCGTATTGAATACGCTGGGAAGAATATAAAAGGACCGGAATGCGCCCCGCATTTCCGGTTTGTCCAGCAGCGCCGCGGCGGCGGACAGCCTGCCTCCCAGGCTGTCCGGATAGGCGTTGAGCATGGTTCCGCTGTTCATGATGCTTTTCCTCCGCTTCGTTGTCACGCATTTTCCATGCGCCGGCTGTATGCCTCATACGACAGCAATTCCCCCTGCTTGCTCAGGATGATGGCCGCCCGGGAGGCCTGCGCATGCAGTTTCTCCTGTTCAATCTCCAGCACCAGGGTGGTAAAGGCGCTGTCCGTTTTCCCGTCCCTGTTCCTGGCGCGGCGGTGGGCAAGGGTTTCTGCAGGCGTGGAATGCAGCAGAATGGGAATGTCCACGCCCTTCAGGAATTCGCTGTTTCCATGGGTCCATTCCACGATCAGCACCCGGATGCCGGTCCAGTCCACCCGGTCATACCACAGTTCCGTGGTTTCCCTGCCCATCCGCTTCAGAAAGCCTTCCGGCGCACCCTCATGAAATGCCGCCAGAATTCCGTTCACTTCATCAAAATCCGTTTCCGCCGGCGTGCCCAGATATCCCGAGAGCGCCGCTCTTCCGGCCTCGCGGTAAATCCTGTACCAGTTTTCCTCCGCGGGGATTTCCGGATCCGCATCGGTTTCCGTCTCCCACCGTTTCCGTATTTCCCTTGTCAGACCGTCACTGACCATTTCCGCCTTTACCAGTGCCCTGAGCCCGCCGGTCCGGTAGATCCGCAGCCGTTCCAGATCATTGTCCCGCGGGATGCGCCGGGGATAGTTATCCCCGCTGAGCACGTAGGCGCCAAATCCGGCATCCTTCAGATAATAGGCCAGCACGGAAGCAATCTCGCTTTTTCCGACTCCGCTTCCGCCGCATACGGCCACCACCGTGCGCCGGTCTCCGCGGTCCTCCAGAAGGCGTCTCAGTTCCGGAAAGATCACCTTCGCCTTGCGAATATGTTCCTCCCCGATGCACACCTTGTCCTCGGGCATATCTCCGTGGGGAATGGCTCCGGTGATGGCCGGCGCTGTCCAGTTCTTCTCCATGGCTTCTCCTCCTTTTATCCTGATCAGGTGGTCTCCCGCTCCACAAGCGTTACGGGAAAAACCGTATTCACCGGCACCGTTTCTCCATCCGCCTGCCGGATCACACAGTCCACTGCAAACCGGGCGACCTCTGCGACGGGCTGACGGATGGTGGTCAGCTGAATAGGGCAGAGGCTGGCAAAAGCCGTGTCGTCATAGCCCACAATCTTCAGCTTTTCCGGAACCGGAATCCGTTCCTTTATGCAGCGGCGCAGCACGGTGGCCGCCATCAGATCATTGGAAGCCAGGATGCCGTCCGTCTCCGGGTATTCTGCGAACAGCCGCCGGATGGTTCCGGTATAGTCCAGGGAAATAAACTCCTTCCATTCCGCTTCCACCAGTGCCGGCCTGCGTACGCCTGCCGCCTCCGCCGATGCGCAGAAGCCTTCATAGCGCAGGTTGGACACGCTGCTCCGGGAGGCATTTCCGCTGAGATAAAGCAGGTTTCTGCATCCTTTGGAGATCAGGTGCTCCGCCGCCAGCCGTCCTCCCTGGCGGCTGTCCATCATGGCGCTGGGCGTCCCGTCATCCGGTCTTCGTTCGATATAGAACACCGGAGCGCCGGTCCGGGCAATCCGGTCAAAGCCCTGGCTGTAGCTGGCCACGATAATGCCCCGCACCCGGTCCCCCAGCAGCATCTGATAGTAAGCGTTTTCCTTCTCCAGCTCCTGGTCTGAAACGCACAGCAGCAGCTGGCACCCCCGGGCCGCCACCGCGTCCTCCACCTGCTGAATCAGCTCCGCATAAAAAACCTGACGGGCAGAGGGCACCAGCAGGCCGATCAGGTTGCTGCTCTTTTTGGCCAGCGCCCGGGCCATCTCATTGGGCCTGTAACCCAGTTCACGCATGGCCTGTTCAATCTTGCTGCGGGTTTCATCACTGACTCTTACGCGTCCGTTCATCATGCGGGAGACCGTGGTCACCGTCACCCCGGCCCGTTCCGCCACGTCCCGGATGGTGGGCATCCTTCCCCGCCTCCTTCTTCCGGATGGTATCCGTCGATGTTAGCATGATAGCATACCCGTCCCGTTATGTCAATCGATTGACATGCATTCTTTCCGGTATTAATCTGCTATGCACTGCATTTTGCGGATAAATGCAGTTTTCGGTATGATTCTGCACGTTTTTTTATATTTTTTTATGTCAAACGATTGACATGCTGACCCGGTTGTGTTATGGTTGAGCCAGCAATCACTGGTGCGTCGTTTTACGCGCGGCAGATTCATGGACCGGAGGGATTCCCTCCGAGAAAAAAAGGAGCGATCGTTATGTCAAACCGGTTCCGTTCTCTGGTTTCCCTGGTTCTTGCCCTGGTGCTGGCGCTGTCCGTGTGCAGTTTTTCCGCCGCCGAGGGCTATGACAAGGTGGTTTTCGCCTATGCCACTTTCAACAACATTCCCACCAATGATGTCAAGGCGACCCTTGAGGAGGCCATTAATGTCATTACCCGGGAAAAGATCGGTGTGGAAGTGGAACTGAAGCCCATCCCGATCTTCGAGTATTCCGAAACCGTCAGCCGTCAGCTGCAGGGCAACGATCAGATCGACATTTTCCAGACGCTGGGCGATTTCAATGTGGCCGTCAGCACGGATAAAGCGCTGGACATCACCGATCTGATAGATTCCTGCGCACCCGAAGCGAAAGAGATCATCGGTCAGGATTGGCTGAATGCCTGCACCTGGGAGGGGCGCCTCTATGGCCTCCCCACCATGAAGCCCATTGCCCTGACCCCCATGGTCATCTATCGCAGGGATATCGCGGAGGAGCTGAACCTGGACTTCAGCAATGTCAACTCCCCCGCGGATCTCACGGACATCCTCCGCAAGGTCAAGGAAGCTCACCCGGAAATTACGCCCGTGGCCGCCGTCAATGCCGGCAACATCGGCCTGCAGCTGACAGTTCCGGATACCGACTATCTGACCGATGACTACTACGCTCCCAAGGGCGTGCTCATGAATGATGAACTCAACGTCGTCGACTTCTATGCCACCGATGCCTTCCGGGATGTCTGCAATCTGGCCCGTACCTGGTACCTGGAAGATCTGGTCATGAAGGATGCGGCCACCACTTCCTCCGCCGCTGCTGAACTGATGTCCTCCGGCAACTACTTCTGCTACATCGCCAGCTACAGCTATCCCGAAGCGGATACCGCCGCCAGTCTGGAAGCGCAGACCGGAAATATGAAGCTCGGCGCAAAGATCATCGGCAGCGCCTTCCTGGATACCACGGCCATCAACGCGCTGACCTGGTGCGTTTACTCCATGAGCAAGGTGCCGGAAGCCGCTCTGAAATTCCTGAACCTTACCTTCTCCGACAAGGAGATCATCAACCTGCTGATCTACGGTCTGGAAGGCCGCGACTATGTCCTGAACGAGGATCAGACCGTCAGCTATCCCGAAGGCTTTGATTCCAACACCGTGCCTTATACTGCGCAGCTTTCCTGCGGCACCATGGGCAACTTCTTCCTGATGTACCCCATGGCCGGCTCCACCTATGAATCCCTGGACTGGGAGCTGGAGCAGAACAAGACCGCTAAGACCTCCGTGGCCATGGGCTTCACCTTTGACAACAGCCGGCTGAAGAGCCAGTACACCGCCGTCGCCAACGTGATCACCCAGTTCCTGCCCGGCCTGGTCTGCGGCAGCGTGGATCCTGAAGCAGATATTCCTGAGTTTATCGACCGCCTGACCGACGCCGGTCTCCCGGATATCATTAACGCGAAGCAGGAACAGCTGAACGCCTGGGTGGAAGCCAACAAGAAATAAGCAAAAACTGACCGGGCGGAGAGGTCCCCCTCTCCGCTCTCTTTTATCTGACGATTTCCGAGGAGGAAGACACCATGACAACACGGGCTGTGAAAAAGAAAGCCAGGAGCAGCACAGCACAAACCCTGCCTCTGATGCTCATTGCCCTTCCCGGCCTCATCTACCTTCTGATCAATAACTATCTTCCCATGTTCGGCGTTTTCCTGGCATTCAAGGATTACAGCTACGCCCGGGGCATTTTCGGCAGCAAATGGAACGGTCTGGACAATTTCGAATTCCTGTTCCGGACCAAGGACGCATGGATCATGACCCGGAACACGCTTTTATACAACGCTGCCTTCATCGTTCTGGGAACGGTTTTCGCAATCTTCGTGGCCATCCTGATCCACGAGCTTGGGGAACGCCGCCGGGTGAAGTTGTATCAGGCTTCCCTCATGCTGCCCAACCTTTTATCCTGGGTCGTCGTCGGCTTCATTGTTTACGCCTTCCTGAATGCAGATAACGGCTTTGTGAACAACACCATCTACAAGGCTTTCGGATGGCAGCCGGTCAGCTGGTACTCCACCAAGGAGCCCTGGCCCTTCATCCTGATTCTGGTCTATCTGTGGAAGTTCGTCGGAACCAACTCCATCATCTACGTTGCAGGCATTGCCGGGATCGACAGGGAAATCTTCGAGGCTGCCCAGCTGGACGGGGCCTCCAAGGTGAAGCAGATCCTGCATATCACTGTTCCCATGCTCAAGCCGACCATCGTCACCCTGACGCTGATGGCGATCGGCCGGATCTTCTACTCGGATTTCGGCCTGTTCTATCAGGTTCCGGCCAACTCCGGCCGCCTCTTTGATGTCACTCAGACCATCGATACCTATGTGTACCGCGGCCTGATGGAGCGCAGCGATGTGGGCATGTCTGCGGCAGCTGCCCTGTATCAGTCTCTGGTCGGCTTTATCCTTGTCATCTGCGCCAATGGGCTGGTACGCAGAATTGACAGGGAAAACGCCCTGTTCTGAGGAGGTGCGCACGATGAAGCAAGAGAAAGTGCATAATGACGTCAGGAGTTTCCGGACGTTTTCCACGGTCATTCTGGCCATTCTGGCCGTCATCACGCTGCTGCCCATCCTCCTGATCGTGATTGCCTCCTTTACCGACGAAAAAGTCCTGCTGAGCTCCGGATATACCTATTTCCCCTCGAAGCTCAGTCTGGACAGCTATTTCTACATGGTTCGCCAGGGGCCGATGATTCTTCGGGCCTATGGCATCACCGTGCTGGTTACGGTGCTGGGCACCCTGGGTTCCATCCTGCTGACCTCCACGCTGGCCTACCCCATGTCCCGGCGGGATTTCAAGTGGCATAACGTCCTGAGTTTCCTTGTTTTCTTCACGATGCTCTTCAACGGCGGCGTGGTGTCCGCCTACATTATGTGGAGCACCATCTTCGGGATCAAGGACACGCTCCTGGCGCTGATCCTGCCGAATTATCTGGTCACGGCCTTCAATGTCTTCCTGATCCGGAATTATTATTCCAACAGCATTCCCATGGCGCTGATCGAGTCTGCCAAGATCGACGGTGCATCCGAACTGACCACCTTTATAAAGATCATGCTTCCTCTGGCTGTTCCGGTAATGGCCACCGTGGCCCTTTTCACCGGCCTCACCTACTGGAACGACTGGACCAACGGCCTGTATTACATTACCAATCCCGAACTCTACGGCATCCAGAATCTGCTGATCCGGATCATGAACAATATCCAGTTCCTGAAATCCAGCAGCAACGCTGCCCTGCTTGGCACCCAGACCGTGGATCTTCCCGGCACCTCCGTCCGCATGGCCATGGCGGTCATCGGCATTCTGCCCATTCTCATCGTCTTCCCCTTTGTGCAGAAGTTTTTCGTCAAGGGCGTTGTGCTGGGTGCTGTAAAAGGATAATCACGCATCCGAAGCATACACGTGTCCCGGCAGAATACCGACGGGACGGAAGCTGCAGAAAAAAGGAGTCAGCCCCATGAAAGTCAAAGACGTCATCAGCACCATCATCCGCGGCACGGAGGTCGCGCCCTTTCCGGCAGGGAAAACCTGCGACATTCTGGTGGCCGGCAGCCCTGAGCAGGAGGTTACCTGCATCGGTTCAACTTTCATGGCCACCGTGGACGTCATTCGCCGTGCTGCCGAAAATAAGGTGGATTTTCTCATTACCCATGAACCCACCTGGTTCACGGGCCGGGATGACACCGGCTGGGTGGAAACGGATCCGGTCTATCTGGAAAAGAAAAGGCTGCTGGACGAGAGCGGCATCGCGCTCTGGCGATTCCATGACTACATGCACTTTGCCCGGGAGGATGGCGTCTACCGCGGCTTTGACCGCGAAACCGGCTGGCGCTTTTACCGGATGCCCCCGCCCCCGCCGGAGCAGCAGACCTTCCTGGGATCGAAATTCGACGGCTGCTACGAAATCCCGGAAACGACCCTCGCCGGCCTGGCTGGCTTTCTTCAGGAAACCTTCTCCATGCCCGATATCCGGTATATCGGAGACCCGGAGATGCCCGTTCGCCGGGTAGGCGTCCTTCCCGGGGGCGGCAGCCTCGGCCTGGGGGTGGAGGAAATGCCCATGCAGCTCATGTTCCGCCGTAATCTGGACGTCATCCTGTGCGGCGACCTGACCGAGTGGACGCTTCCCGCCTACGTCCGGGACGCGTCCCAGATGGGATTCCGCAAGGGTATCATCGTGCTGGGCCATGAGCGGAGCGAGGAGCCGGGAATGAAGCATCTCGGAGACTGGCTGTCCTTCCTGCTGCCGGATCTTCCCGTTCTCTTCCTGGACGCCGGAGAACCCTTCGGCACCTTTCACCGGAATCTGTAATCCCTGATCCGCGGAGCGCCCGCTGTTCCGGGCTCCTTATCCTGTTTTGCAAAGGAGACAAGCATCACATGGCAATTCTTCAGTCTGAATACTTTTCCAGCGCCATGGGCGGTTTCCGCAGCTTCACTGCGATCCTGCCCATAGATCTTCCCCCCACGGAATCCCTGCCTCCCCGGTACGCCGGCGGACCCTGGCCGACCCTGTATCTGCTGCACGGCTTCAGCGGCTCCCGCAATGACTGGCTGAAAAACAGTCCCATTGAGAACCTGGCGGCTCAGTACGGGCTGGCCGTGATCATGCCCGACGGAGACAACCGCTTTTATCTGGACAACCCGGAGACCGGTGTGCGCTGCGGTGAAATGATCGGCCGGGAGCTGATCGAAGTGACCCGGGGCATGTTCAGCCTTTCTCCCCGCAGAGAGGATACCCTCATCGGCGGCCTCTCCATGGGCGGCTACGGCGCCATCCGCAACGGCCTGAAATACCGGGACACCTTCAGTGCCATCCTGGCCTTCTCCTCTGCGCTGATCGTAAACCGTTTCGCCTCCGGCGAACTGGAGAAGCATCCGGAAATGGGCGTTCCCGCCTCCTATTATACTTCAGTCTTTGGTCCCCGGGAAAAGGTTCTGGGCAGTGATATGGATCCGGCCGCCCTGGCGAAAGCAGCCCTGAAGGAAAACAGCTGCCCCTCTCTGTTCCTGGCCTGCGGCAGCGAGGATTTCCTCTTCCCGGCCAACACGGAGCTGCACGAAGCCCTGTCTTCCATGAACTACCCCCATCAGTGGTGGGTGGAGTCCGGCGTACATAACTTCGACTTCTGGAACCGCGCCATCTCCGCAGGCCTGTCCTGGTGGTGTTCCGGCCACTGAGTCTTCTGCCCGCATCCTTCCCAATGATACATGAAACCTTCTCAATGCGAATGACGAATTGTGAATGATAAATGATGAATCATGAATTGAATTCTCTCCCCGTTCTGGATATCCATGTGCTGACAAAGGAAGCAGTGGAGCTGGATGCCGGCCCTGCCGGTTCCGTGGTGATGATTCCCTTCGGCGGAACGGTCACCGGCACCGTCTTTGAAGGGATCGTGGAACCCTGCGGCGTGGACACACAGGTGGTCAATCCCGCCGGCGTCCGCCGGATGTCTGCCCGGTATATGCTGACCGGCCGCGCCCTTCCGCCCTATGAGGGAAACTGCCATATCTACATTGAAAACAACGGCTGGTTCAGCGGACAGCCGGAACTGCCTTTCACCACGGTGCCTACCTTTCTCACGGATCATCCCCGCCTGCGGGAGCTTCTCTCCCGTCCGTTTATCGGAAAGGGCTTTGTGGAGGAGGACGGCCTTCATATCCGGTTTTATGAAGTTTCCTGATAACTGCTGAGGGACGCAAAGCGGCCCGCGGATCGCTCCGCGGGCCGCTGTCATGTTTTGCCTTACCGCACCAGGAAAAAGTACCCCGCCGCGACAATCGCCAGCAGGAACAGCAGCACCACCGGCACGATTGTGATCAGCGCGGACAGGATCAGGGCCAGCGTATCATGCTTTTCCAGCTTGTCGGAAAGGTTCTCTTCCTCCAGCGCCCGGGGATTGTCCCCCAGCTGTTCCCGCTGAAAGGCCTTCATTTTTTCATATTTCCTGTGAAAAAGCATGCCCTGAGCTCCTTTGTCTTACGCTTTCTCTCCCAGCATATGGTGGCAGGCCACAAAATGGTTGGGAGAGCATTCCACCAGCGGAGGCTCCATGTGCTGGCAGATTTCCGTGCAGTACTTGCACCGGGTATGGAACTTGCAGCCCTTCGGCGGATTCACGGGACTGGGGATATCTCCCTCCAGCACCTCGATGGTCTTTCCGCTCTCAATATCCGTGGTGGGAATTGCATTCATCAGGGCTTCCGTGTAGGGATGCCGGGGATTCGCAAAAATCTCCTGGCTATCCGCCAGCTCCACGATATTCCCCAGATACATGACGCCGATCCGGTCGGAGATGTATTTCACCACGGACAGGTCATGCGTGATGAACAGATAGGTCAGGTTCTGCTGTTCCTTCAGATCCTGCAGCAGGTTGATGATCTGGCTCTGGATGGACACATCCAGCGCAGAAA
>Ga0310694_10007659_pt1 | contig 10106 bp, 7 predicted proteins | sample 174DNAGHGhighgp2_FD_203884 | JGI IMG/M metagenome (GOLD analysis project Ga0310694, IMG submission 203884) | Sheep rumen microbial communities from Palmerston North, Manawatu-Wanganui, New Zealand - 1742 DNA GHGhigh gp2 (v2) (version 2) | ecosystem: Host-associated > Mammals > Digestive system >...
AATAGGAATGTATACCGGCTCTCCGGTTTTATGAGTCTGTTTGCGAATTTTCCAATCAAAAATTTCGGATGCATCAAGTGAAAGAAGATCGCTGTATCGGAGGCCGGTAAAACAGCTGAACAGGAACACTCCCATTACATTCTGTTCTGTTTCTGTAAGAAATTGCTTGTTGTCTATGTAATTTAGATATAGGTGTTTGAGTTCCTTGATTGTCAAGAAATTTCGCTTTGAATAAACACGACCGACTTTGATGTTTTCAAATGGATCGGTGTTGATTAGTTTATCTGTAGCCATTTTTCGGGTAAAAATTCTAAAAACAGATAAGGCCTTGGCCACAGTATTTGGCTTATCACCCTTTTGTTGCAAGAATGCTTTATAATTGCGAATAAAAGATTCATCGATGTCTTCGCAATGGGCCTCCGGATCAAAGTCCGTGACTTTCTTTAGGTTCCAATAATAGGTCCGCATTGTAGTAGGTGCCAAGTTTTCCTTGTAGTTTTCAAGGTCAAGGTATTTGAGGGCGGTGTCAAAAAACAGCATGTTTTCTCCAGATGAGTGTTATGAAAATTCCCATTTAAGGGGCGCTCAAATTAAAAATATCGTTTTGCTCAAGAGGACTACATTGCGCGTTTTTGATGCATTTAGAAGAAAATGCGCTGTGCACTATTGAAGAAAGGTGTATATTTACATTGTGTTTTAATGAGAATATGGTCGATGACTGTAGACAAAAACATTCGCGTTTGTCAGGTGTTGCACGGGATTGTGGGCGGCGGTTCGGAGCAGGTGGTTCTGAACTACTGTTCTCGCATGCGCGACATCCATTTTGATTTGCTGTACCAGTACGAACCGAATTCGCAGATTTTGGAACGCTTTAACGAGGCTGGAATCAACTGCATTCAGATTCCCGACAAGGTGCACCACCCACTAAAGCACCTGTGGACGATGTTTCGAATATTTAGAAAGGGGCGCTACGATGTTGTTCATAGCCACTTGGACTGGTATATGAACAGCTATGTGTGTTTCTTGGCGATGCTCGCCGGAATCAAAAAAAGAATAGCCCACCATCACCAAGCGTACACGTTTGATTGTCATCCCGGCCTCCGTGCCAGGATCTCCTTGTCTTTTAAAAAAGTCCTCTGCTCCTTACTCCGCGTCCCCTGCAAACTCTTTGCCACGCATTGGCTTGCCTGTGGCGAAGCGGCTGCTATCAATGGTTGGGGAAAAAGTGCCGTGAAAAAAGGCAAGGTGACGATTTTGCCTAACGCGATTGACCCGGATCGGTTCCGGTTTAACGAATCGGCCCGACGAGAAATCCGCGCAAAATACGGAATCGCAGAGAACGATTTTGTCGTGGGACATGTCGGTCGTTTTTATCCGCAAAAAAATCATGAATTTTTGATAGATGTTTTTGCGGAACTCCATAAGCAAAGGGCGAATGCAAAGTTGTTGCTGTTGGGTGATGGCCCGTTACAAGAACATATTAAACAAAAAGTTGAGTCTCTGGGTTTGGCAAATGCAGTAATCTTTGCCGGTTTGCAGAAAGACCCCGCTCCGTTTTATAGCGCAATGGATGTATTTGCATTCCCGTCGTTGTGGGAAGGATTGGGAATTGTTTTGTTAGAAGCGCAATACAATGGTTTACCTTGTATTGCGAGTTCCGTAGTACCTGAAGAAGTAAATATTTCCAATAAGATCCTATATAAGCAAAATAATATTATTCTTTGGTGTAACAATATTCCCAATTTAAGCAATCTATCGCGAATGAACGAAATACAAAACAAATCATATGATATCAACAAACAATTAATGAAATTAGTCGATATATATAAGCAATAAGATTATCGGTCCATTTTGAAAAAGTGTTTTATTTTTTCATAAAAGTAGAAATGAAATCCAAACGTGCGCCAAATGAACGGAGCAAAAAATAGTTGTTTGTTAACTTCTTTCAGCAAAAAAGGGTTATAATCCCTTACCAAAGAATCTATAATTTTCAATTCCCTGTCGTTACGAACTAGAAAGAGTAATCTATAATAATAGAACAATAGTACTTTTGTACAAAAATACTGTGAAAAACAATTGAACTCTTTAGAACAATGAAGAAATCGCTTAATTATTATTTTTAAGTGATTACTATTTTGGATCTGAACTTTGAGATCCATTGATTGTCCCTCTCGAGTCATGTCATAGTTGTAGAGTAGGGTTTCGAAAAAAGATAAAGTCTTGGTATTATTGGTAGGATATATTAAAAATTCGTTATCTGTATAACAGATTCCTTCAGAAAGATGTAAATTGACATTTCTTAAAATAGATGTTTTGAATGTCATGGAATGCATTGCAAAAAGCTCATGGTTTTGCGTTTTCCAAATAAATTCTTGCGAGAGATTGTATATATGATTATATAATACTTGTTTGGGTTTATATTCTATAACCTTTGTTTTACGAATTTTTTTATAAGGAGTAACAACAATATCTGTTGAAGTCTTTTCAAGTTCGTTTAATAGCTTTATCAGCCCATCCGTATCAAACCAGTCATCTGCGTCCAGAATACGAAAGTATTTCCCCGTTGCAACCTTTAGTGCCGCATTTATGCAAGAGCCGTAATGGCCATTAGGCTTGTCAATAATATTTACAATATCGGGGCGCTTTTCGGCATATTCTTGCATAATAGCGAGAGAACTATCGGTGCTACCGTCATTGACGACGATTAACTCCAAACTAGAGGGAACATTATCACGCGTAACAGAATCTAAACAGCGCCGCAAGTACGCTTCCATATTGTAGGTAGGGATGACGACTGACAAAAGCTTTTCTGGCATTCTAGATTCCCAATTCCTGCTTTGCGACCGCCATTGCCCGTTCAATGACGTCATCCATGTCGTAATATTTGTATTCGGCAAGCCTTCCGCCAAAAATGACTTTAGATTGCTGATCTGCCAATGCTTTGTATTTTGCATATAGGGCGGAGTTTTTCTCGTCATTGACCGTGTAGTAGCGTTCCTTACCTAGACTCCAGGCTTGGGGATATTCGCGTGTGATAACGGTCTTTGTTTGTTGGCCGAATTCAAAGTGTTTGTGTTCAATAATTCTAGTGTAGGGAACATCTTCGTCAATATAGTTCACTACTGCGTTTCCCTGAAAATTGTCTTTGTCAAGAACTTCCGTTTCAAAATGTAGGGAACGGTAGTCTAAAGTCCCAAATTGGTAATCAAAGAATTCATCAATGGGGCCTGTGTAGAAGACTTTTTCAGCAACATGCTCTAGTTCGAAGCGGTGCTCAAAGAAATCCGTATTCAACCGAACTTCAATCCCATCCAACATCTTTGCAACTAGCTGTGTATAGCCACCACAGGGGATGCCTTGGTATAAATCGTTGAAGTAGTTGTTATCAAATGTATAGCGGACGGGAAGACGTTTGATGATAGACGCCGGGAGTTCGCTGCATTTACGTCCCCACTGCTTCTCGGTATACTCTTTGATCAGCGTCTCAAAGATATCTCGACCCACAAGGCTTAGGGCTTGTTCTTCAAGGTTAGCGGGTTTCCGTCCGTTGAGTCGCTTGAGAATTTCCGTTTTCTGTTCTTCAATTTTTGCCTTTGCCGCTTCTGGTGCCGCCGTTCCCCACATTTGGTTGAACGTGTTCATATTGAAAGGCAAGTTGTAATACCGCCCCTTTGACTTGGCTATAGGGGAATTTGTGTAGCGATTAAATTCAACGAAAGAATTGACAAAACTCCAGACATTCTTATTGGAGGTGTGGAAAATGTGCGCTCCATACTTATGAACGTTAATTCCTTCAATACTTTCGGTATAGCAATTGCCTGCGATATGTGGACGCTTGTCAATGACAAGAACGCTTTTGCCAGCCTTCTTGGCTAAATTGGCAAAAGTTGCTCCGAAAAGGCCGGCGCCGATGATGAGGTAATCAAAAATAATTTTTCCCATGAAAATAACTCTGATGAAATTAAGGCTGATTCAATTTCAAGTATTTGGTCCAATAATCTACAGTTGTTGTTTTTTCAAATTGTTTTTTTGTTTTTTTTCTAGCGTGATTATAAAGGAATAGAATCTTGAAACATAGAATGAAAAATTGAATAGAGCATAAAAAGATTTTATTTGATTCTTTCTTTAACAAAAAAAACATGTTCTTTTTGTTGTCGTATATATATACTTTTTTTCTACCTCTAAAAAAAGGATGAAAAAATGGAGGGGTAGAATTCATTATGGAAATGTCACTTTTATAAGTAGGTAGGAGTAATAAGAAAAGGCTGATTGAAGCATCAATAATTTGTTTTATTCCGATCTTACTGAAATAGGATGTTATATGGCGCTCTTCATTTTCTGATATATATTTTTTTTTGCAGAGAACGTTTGATGGCGCGAGATGTTCGTATTTTTGTGAACTGATTTTGGTGTGAAGTAATAACGGGTCAACAGATGCGAATTCGTTGGTTCTGCAGAGAACTTGATGAACTGCCTTGTAGAATACATTCCAATCGATATAACGATAGGTTGTTGTTGTGTCTATTACCTTTTTGAGGCATAAAAAGATGAGGGAAAATCTTGTGTTTTTGTTTGCATCCCACAGAAATGATGTGATTAAACTATTCCGAGTGTCATAATAAGTCATGGTTGGGGAATACTTGCTTTCTGTTGGATGCCAAACACATATTCCGTTAATGTTAATTATGTTTTTATTGCATCGAATCCCGTATTCGATATCGTCGTAATGGATAAAAAAGGGAAGTGGTAGTTTGTGCTTTTCGAAGGTTTTTGTCGGAAAGCAACAATAAAACCAGGCGTTGTAGTTGGCACTTAAATTATCTAGATTATTTTTGATATTTCGAAGTTCTGTTAAATCTAAGTGTGTGCCTAGTAATTGTGGTGAATCATAATGCATTAAGCTCCATTTTGCCCCGCTTTCAAATTGAATGACTGGGGCTTCCTCCTTTAACATAGCTCCACCAATAATATCAGATTTATATTCGTTTTTGATAAGACTTAAAAAAGAAGCCGTTCTTTCGATAGATTCTGTTTCAAAAGTAACATCGTCATCCATTAGTAAAATGTGTGTGGGAGGAATCTCTTTTTTTAAGAATTCTATAATGCATCGAGTGAAGCCTGCCGATCCTCCAGCGTTTATATTTTGAAATAGGTGGATGTGTTTGTCTAATTTTATATTGTATTCGTCTAAAACGTCTTTGACGGAATGGCCGTTATCGGCCACATAAATATCTAGATTTTTGAAAAGAATCGATTCTGGATTTTGTAAAATGTTTTTTTGAAGAGCATCTAAATTTTGCAAGAGATATTTTTCGCGTTTGAAAGTGCAGATTCCGATGCCAAGTTTAATATCTTGACAAACATTTGGCTCGATTAGTGTGTAGAAATAACCAGATATAAAACTAAAGTCATCGGATAGCTCGCTTAAGGAGAATCCTAATAGACAGGAAGAATTGAAATGGTATGGAATTTCTATGTCAATGGAAGACGTAAAAAAATGTGAAAAAATCTGATTTGAATCTGCAGATTCATTTGAGTCTTCAAAAATGTTTAACTTGCACGCCCCATTTATGGATAAATGAAGGTGAATATTAGAAAGATGTGTGTATGTTTTCCATTTTACAATGGGAAAAGAATTAAAATACGTGTAGAAGTCTACTAGGCCCGGTTTGGCTTTGTAATAAAGTTCTCTTAGAGGAAGAGGTTTATTTTGTGGATACAGTATTTTTTGAACTACAAATTTCTTCATAGACATCGATAATTTTAGTAAAATTATTTTCAATGCAAAATTTTTTTAGTGCGTCAATGCGGGCTCGAATGCCTAATTCTTTTATTAGATTTCGATTGTAAAAGCATTTTTCTATCAGATTGGCTAATTCTTGATAATCATAGTCTGTGTATAAAAGACCGTTAATTCCGTCTTGTACTAATTCTGGAATAGCTCCTTCCTTTGCGGCTATAACGCATAATTGAGATTGCATATATTCAACGGTTACTCTAGAGAACCCTTCCGCGTGTGAGGGCTGAATCCCGATGTGATAATTTCTTAAGACCTCAGGTACATTCTGTATAGGTCCCTTAAAGTGAATGTTGTCTTGGACATTTAAATTCGTGATGAGTGAATTGAGCTCTTTCTTAAATTCGCTGTCCCATGGTCCGTAGATGTCGCAGACTATGTTTTTTTTGATTTCGTTGGGCAGAATGCTGATTGCCTGTACAATAGAATCTTGTCCTTTTTCCTTGTATATGTGCCCGATACAAACAATTCGCATTATTCTGTCTTCATAGAAAATTTGGTGGGTGAATGAAATCTGGGGTATTCCATCATAAATGGGAATGACTTTGTCCGGAGTAATGCCTTGATTTATTAAGAAGGTTGCAAGGCATTTGGAAACGGTGATTATTTTTGTAGAAAAACAGTTGACATAATTGGCGTAGTCTTTGATTATCATATTAAATGCGCCATTGAATGCCGAAAATTCTCTAAAATGCCAAATGTGCGGAATGCCTGTTTTCTTGTGTAAATATGCGCCGAAGTCTATGGCTGATGTGTTAGAATGAATTATTGATATAGAGGAAAAATCTATTTTCCTTTTTAGTTTGAGATAAGAAAGGACGTTGAGAAATGGTCTTGCCGTAATGGCTATTAAACGTCCTATTTTTTTTCCACCTTTGCAATGTGTGAGGGGGAAATGAATTGCATAATTCTCAATGGAGTTCTTGTTGCAATAAGCATTGATGTCATTGGCGTATTGTGACAAGACTATCAAATTGCATATTTTGCTCGTATGATATTGCTGTATGAGCTCTAAGGCACATTTGCCTGATCCGGTCATAGAGTCTGTTTCGACAAGAAATAGAATTTTATTCATTTTGTTTTGCTTAATATGATTCTCTTTAATTTTTGTATGCTTTACTTATTGTTTGGATGGCAGAATGATGTGAATGTAATTATTATTCATAAATATATATAATGTGCTGTGAAAAAAGAAATAATTATATATATTTTTAGCGAAAAAAAATATGAAAAGCCAAGAATGAGGCTTTATGACTGTAAATCCTTTAATATCTGTTATTATGTCTGTTTTTGATACACCAGATGACTGGCTAATTCAGTCTATAGAGAGTATTTTACAGCAGACTTATAAAAATTTTGAATTTATTATAGTGGATGATTGCTGTAAGGAGTCAAATAAAAGAATTCTTAAAAAATTTGAAGCGTCGGACGGAAGGATTGTTCTTCTAAAAAATGAAAGGAATTTAGGATTAACGAAATCATTAAATGTCGCTTTAACTGTATCTCGAGGAAGTTTTATTGCACGGATAGATTCTGATGATTTGGCTCTTCCGAATAGACTGGAATGGCAATTAAGATGCTTTGAAAGGAATAAAAATTTAGTTATATGTGGTACGAACGCTTGGATGTTAAAAAAAAATCAAAAAATGCCCTTTGATGTTCCGCAAGGGTCGTCTAGATTATTGAAGTGTATGTTGTGTTGGAGAGATGTTTTTGTTCATCCCTCAGTGATGATTAATGCCCGTGTCATGAAAAAAAATAATCTTTTTTATGATGAAAACTTTAGAGCGGCGCAGGATTATGAACTTTGGTGCCGATTGAGCAAGTTTGGTGATGTGATGAACTTGTCTGACCGATTGTGTGTTTATCGAGTTCATGACAATCAAATTTCATCAAAATCATTGACATTGCAAAACTTAAATAGAGATGCAATAGTTTTAAATAATATAAAATCATTGGGTATTGATTGTAGTGAAGAGCGGTTGAATTCTTTTTTAACTATAATTGGATACGCGAATAGAAATCTGAATGTAAGCGAGATTGTAAAAGAAACGTTTGTTCTTTGCTATCGACTTTATTTCTATTACGGAAGAAGTTCGGTAGGTTGTATTCTAAAATTTGCATGGAATGCGTTTTGGCTTATTAAACATCACATATGTGGCAACCACTTTTGTTTTTTTTCAAAGTGAAAAAATTATTTATTTTTAGTAAAGAATGATAAAATCGTTTGTCAGAAGATAAAGGAAAATTGTAAGATGCTATCCATTGCTGTAAGTGTTATAATGCCTGTGTATAATTCCGAAAACAGGGTCCGTTTTGCTATAGAAAGTGTTCTTTCTCAAGATTTTGATTCTTTTGAACTCATCCTTGTAGATGATGGCTCCACAGATAGTAGCGGGGCTATTTGTGATGAATATGCAAAAAAAGATTTAAGGGTTCACGTAATTCATCAAAAAAATGCAGGAACTTCGGCTGCGAGAAATGTCGGATTGAAGATTGCGCAAGGAAAGTACATTACTTTTTGCGATCATGACGATGAATATTTGCCTCATTTACTACGAGATAATTACGAGTTGATAGAAAAAGAAAAAGCGGATGTGTTGCAATTTTCCATTAATAGAATTTATACAGAATCGAATAATCTTGTAGTAGAACAACGACTAAGAAATGGTTCTGTTTTAGCTGAAGATTTGCCTTATAAGTATTTAGACGTTCGTTTAAATGAGAATTTTATCGATGTTTGGAATCACTTTTATAAAAGAGATATTGTTTCTGATTTAACGTTTGATTCTATTTTTAATCATGGAATGGAAGATATTTGCTTTAACTTAGCTTTAATGTCTCGGGTAAAGCAAAAGTATGTGTTTAATTCTGGAGTATATTACAATCATTATTTGTACTCTAATTCATCTGGTTCTGTTTCGAAATTAAAAGTATCCAATAACGTCGTCGAACAATTGAAAGTTCTTTTTGATTTGGAATATGATTGTTTAAAAAATTTCTTTATCCCGCAAAACGGGTGCGAAAGAAGATGTGTTAAAATTTTAAAGAAAAGTTTTTGTTTTTTAGTCAATCGCGTGAATCTTGCTTCAAAAAAAGATTTTGACAAGTTTAGAAAAATGAATTTGTTTTGCAACTATCCATACAAATTGAGCAAATTAGACAATTTTCTTTTGTGGTCATTTAATAATAACTGTTGGTTGTTTAGATTATTATTAATGCTTGGATTTGGAAATGAGGAAAATGGTTTTGAACAATCTTGGTTATATGGCTTTTTTTATAACCTGTATAGATCAAAACGAGGACGCTGGCTTTTTGATGTGTGTAATGTCTGCGTAAAAATTTTAACACTGCCTTTTAGATGGGTTAAATAGTGCGAATTGCTCTAATCAAACCTTTTCTAAAATACGGTGGTTGTTGGTGTTTATCCCAAGGGAATAACATATAGCCATCCGAAAATTCAAACTTGTAGCCCATATCTTTTAGCAGAGATGATATTGTTTCTGCGTGGTGAGCTTTATGGTATGTACAACAAGCGAGTTTAATTTTATTTTGAGATGTGAAAAAGTCCTTGTTTCCTTGAATGACGGACTCTTCAGACCCCTCAATATCCATTTTTATAAAGAATGATTCTTCGCTAAACTTGTCAAAAAGGCTATTAAGTGTTACTGTGTTCTCGGAAGTTTCGCTACTCAAGAATTTTGGGATAATAGTGACTTTCTCTTTATAGGGGGCGAATGTTGCCTGTAAGGGTTTAAACCAGATAGCATCAGTTTCCAGTAAGTACAGATGTTTGGCTTTTTCAACAGAATCAAGTGCAAAAAGGGCTTCAGCGCAGCCTGCGTCTACAACAATGTCGTCTTGTTCCACATGGAAGGATTCTGTTACATATTGGTGAGGGGCTTTTTCTGTATATCCTCCGCCAAGTAAATTTTCTCGTTCGATATAATTGCGATATGCGTTACAGGCTGATTCTGGGGACCAACCTTTAGGAAAATACAAATGTTTGTTGTTGTGAATAACAAAGGAAAGTTCGTGCTTCTCGTCGTATCCTGAAACGGGAGAATTTATTTTTTTTATTTGTGAGTATAAGAATGGGACCATTGTATGCGCATTTTTTAAATATCTAAGTTCATCGCGATATTGATTAGCTTCATCCTTATGTAAGTCAAAGTATATTTCAATGATTTCTTTTCTTGCGGAGAGCAGATTTTCTTGTAAATTAAAAATAAGTTTGTTCTGCGCTTGAATCGCCTTAATGCAGTCTTGTTCATTGTTGTATTTGAACAATGTGTGTAGATTGCAGATG
>Ga0310694_10007661_pt1 | contig 10104 bp, 6 predicted proteins | sample 174DNAGHGhighgp2_FD_203884 | JGI IMG/M metagenome (GOLD analysis project Ga0310694, IMG submission 203884) | Sheep rumen microbial communities from Palmerston North, Manawatu-Wanganui, New Zealand - 1742 DNA GHGhigh gp2 (v2) (version 2) | ecosystem: Host-associated > Mammals > Digestive system >...
CACTTTAATCACTTCGCATGGCTTTTATCCCATGCTCGGCGATTCAATCACCGAGTAGTTGACCCATAAAACCATTCCTTCCAGAGTTTCAAATTTGTGTAGATTATATCATATATTTAATATAGCGTTCAATATATATCGGTTCGATTTGTTTGATTTGTATAAGTTAGTTAATTCCCAAAGTAAATTCCACAGTGGAAGTTCGCGATGGAATTTAGTGTGGGAAGGAAAAGTGGTAGAATTAAATCTGGGAAATAGGAGGCCCAGATTATGAATGAAAAAAAGAACAAACATATGACGTTCGAAGATCGAGTAGATATCCAAGAATGCCTATGTAAAGGAATGACGTTTAAAGCGATTGGAAAGCGGATAGGAAAGGATCAGACAACAATATCAAAAGAAGTAAAACTTCATGCGGTTGATCTGCCTAATGCTTATTCCAAACTTAAAGAAACGTGTCCCAAACTATTAAAAGCACCATTTGTATGCAATGGATGCGAGAAAAAGCGCTATGCAAGTTGCCAATATATGAGAAGGCAATATGTAGCTAAAACAGCACAGGAACAGTATCAGACAACATTGGTAGAATCACGAGAAGGTATACCATTGAACAGAAAAGAGTTTTACGACAATGAAGAGATAATCTCCAGGGCAGTTAAAAACGGACAACATATTTACCATGCTATCAAAGCCAACAATTTAACTGTTTCCAAGTCAACTGTATACCGACACATTAACAAAGGGTACTACACAGTTTTACCGGTTGATCTGCCTAGAGCTGTTAAATTCAAACCAAGGAAACATCCCAAGTCTGAATATGTACCTGCAGGTTTAAAAGTTGGTAGATCTTATGAGGATTTCCTTGCTTTTATTGCGGAAAATCCATTTTGCAATTATGTTGAAATGGATACCGTTATCGGCAGAGTCGGAGGCAAGGTTATCATGACCTTTCAATTTGTAGAACCGGATTTTATGTTTGGTTTGCTTTTGGAAGACAAAACCGCAGCCGAGGCTGCAGACAAGATTCGTGCCTTGAAATCTTCTTTGAATAATCAAGGTTTTTCTTTTTCCAAATTTTTTCCTGTTATACTTACGGATAATGGTGGAGAATTCTCAAACGTTTTTGCTTTTGAAAACGATTTGAACGGTTCAAAAGAAACTTCTGTTTTCTTTTGTGATCCCAATGCTTCTTACCAAAAGCCTCATGTTGAACACAATCACACTATGTTTAGAGACATTGCTCCGAAAGGTACTTCCTTTGACTCTTTTACTCAAGATACCGTTAACACAATCTTCTCTCATGTTAATAGTGTTAAGCGAGAACAATTCAATGGCAAAAGTTCCTTCGAAATGTTTTCCTTCTTGTACTCTTCCAATTTGGCCAATTTACTTGGCATCGTTGAAATCGACCCTAAACAAGTGATCCAATCCCCTAAATTGTTGTCACTTTTGGGCGTTAAGTAAATTCCACTAATAGTAGAATTTAGTCTGGGAAATTCTCTCTCAGGCTCTTTTGCCATGCCTATTTTATTCTATTTCAGGGTGTTTTTTCAACTTTTCTTTTTTTTTCTTCCTTCGTTAACTCTCGTTTCTCCTGTTTCTCACATTATTTTCCACCTCTGTTACTACTGTGAAATTTACTTTGGGAGTTAACGCTTTTGCTTTTTCTTCCCGTGATTACATAATAAACCAGGTAGAACACAGCCACGTATAGCACAAGAGATAAAACAACAGTTATCGGATAGAGTATTTTGTTGTGGTTTACCAGATTTGCAAACAGAACGAAAGGCGTTCCGTCATCTGACTCAAGAAACATGTAGTTGTATGGTATTATTTTGTTTGCAACAAAAGCCGCAGTCATGAAAGAGAGAAGAATAGAATATGTTATCCAGATGTTCTTCTTTTTCATGCTTTGCATTTTTGCAATGACTATGTACAGCGAGCAGAAACCCGAGATACAGTGTGTTATGGCTGAAACAACATTCGGGAAAGACAAAACCGGATATGCATTGTAATTCTGTGCTGCGCCAATGGTTCCTGCAACAGCCGACAGCAGTCCGAAAATGAATACAAAATCCAAAGCTGCTTCTCTTAGTCTTCCTTTTGAAAATGCAGCAATAGGTATTGTTATAAGCTGAATAGAACACAGAAACAATGGCAGCATCCTTGTCCAAACGGTCGGGTCATTATCCCTTATGCTGAAAAGGACAATTTTGAAAACCTCAACTACGTCAATCAGGATTGCACATACGATCAGGACTCTGTTTTTATCCTTTTCACTCTTATTTTTGTTAATCAATGCAATGAATGTTGCAAGACCAATCATAAGAAAAATGGAAATTGCAACAAACAGCAGGTGCTGCCATGAATAGGCGCCTTCAGGTGTTCCGGAATATCCACCGATTCCAAAAAAACTTTTCATAAAAAACCACCAAAAAAATACTTCGATGCACGGCAAATGCAAGCCGCAATCTGCATTATATTCTTGTTTTCGGGAATAATCAACCATTTCACTTGTAACTTATGGTCCTGATTACTTGCAATTGAAGTTGTTTAGTAGTAAAATATCAAAGTCAAATTATCCGCACACAACGGAAAAAAAGAGGTATTATATGGCACTTGTAACAACAAAAGAAATGTTTAAAAAGGCATATGAAGGTCATTATGCAATCGGAGCTTTCAATGTTAACAACATGGAAATCGTCCAGGGTATTACAGAAGCAGCAAATGAACTCCGCAGCCCGGTTATCCTTCAGGTAAGCAAGGGTGCAAGAGCATATGCAAATCACACATATTTGGTAAAACTTGTTGAAGCAGCTGTTCAGGAAACAGACATTCCGATAGCTCTTCACCTTGATCATGGTCCGGATTTCGAAACATGCAAATCCTGTATCGACGGCGGATTCACTTCAGTTATGATCGACTTCTCAAGCCATCCTTATGAAGAGAACATAAAGGAGACAAAGAGAGTTGTTGAGTATGCTCACGCTCACGGTGTAGTAGTTGAAGCTGAACTCGGAACACTTGCCGGTGTTGAAGATGAAGTTAAAGTAGAAGAGGGAATGAGCTCATACACTCGTCCAGAAGAAGTTCAGGATTTTGCTGAAAGAACAGGATGCGACTCACTTGCAATTGCAATTGGTACAAGCCACGGCGCATACAAGTTTAAACCGGGTACAAAACCGCAGCTCAGATTTGATATTCTCGAAGAAGTATCAAAGAGACTTCCTGGATTCCCGATAGTTCTCCACGGAGCTTCAAGCGTTCCACAGGAATTCGTAAAACTCATCAACCAGTACGGCGGCGCTATGCCTGACGCAATCGGCGTACCTGAAGAAATGCTCGCAAAGGCTGCAAAGATGGCTGTATGCAAGATCAACATCGACTCAGATATCAGACTTGCCATGACAGCATCTATCCGTCAGTATCTCACAGAGCATCCGGCAGACTTTGATCCTCGCCAGTATCTCAAACCTGCTCGTAAAGCAGTTAAAGATATGGTTGCTCACAAGATTGTTGACGTTCTTGGATCAAACGACAAAGCTTAATTGTCTATCCATATTTTGAAATAACAACAGTGCCCGAAGAATGAGTTTTCATTTTTCGGGCATTGCTATTAATTATTTAAACTTCAAAGAGAACAATTTTGCATCACGCATTCTGAATTTCAATCTGATTGGTTTTCCGGAAAAACGTGAAAAATCAGATCCGTCAGCAAATGAAATTGTTCTGTCTATGTTGTCTCCGTATATTTCAAAGCTTTCATCAGATATTTGCTCTCCGTTTTCGTCCAGTACACTTGCAAATATGTGTCCGTATGCTGAAGTTGAAAAATTGAGATGAAGGGAACTGCCTTCAAAAACAAAAGGCTTAGTAACTATTTCAGCTTCGTCGCCGCCTGCCATGTAACATGCAAAACCGTCTTTTCTGATTTCATGTCTGTTCAATGCTTTTGGAACATCGAAAGAAAAATGTCTGTCAATTGTGTAGAAGTAATAGTTTTCTTTACCTGAATCTATAAGACCATATGACAAATAACAGTCACCATAAATCCAGTTGTGTTCTTCTTCGTAACCCGGTGTCATGAATGCTTCGTTGAATCTGTGCCATGTTTTTCCGTCGCGGGAGCAAATAAAGACACAGTCGGTGGCAACAAGACCGCAGCGAGGTTCCACTCTCGCGGATGCATCTTTTTTGTGGTTTATGCTTTTCAGCTGAAGTTCATTGGAAGTCCATGCTTTTCTCTCGTTATATCTTACAGGAAAACCAATTTTCATTTCAGGTGCACGGTCATATATCTGGATATTGTTTGTATACAGCGGATAATCCTTTCCGTCATCAAACTGAATCAGCTCAGGCAGACTCCAGTGTACAAAATCGTCAGAGTACATGACGCGGATATCTCTTGTTGCAGCATTTACAACTTTTCCTCCGAAATGGTATATCTCGCTCATTGTCAATACTGCGTTGTTGTCGGTGTCCGGGAGATTGTGGAAGCTTCTGTAATAACAGCAATATCTTTTGCCGTCCCACAGGGCAGTGTTCAGAGAATCAAACGTTCCGAAGCGCGTCATTGGGTGAGACAATCTGAAATGGTATCCGTCCGGAGAGTAGAAACAGCAGAGGGATCTTTTTGTTTCTCCGTCGGGATGAAGCATTTTATATAAAGTTATTGCTTTGTATTTTTCGTCATGCGGGCAAGCAGGATTTGTGTCATAAAAAACAAAGCAACCGTCTCCGATGTTGTCAATTACTATATTGTTTTCTTCAAGTTCAGGACGATCAAAAATGTTGAGATGAGGACGTTTCCACGTCAAGCCGTCTTTGCTTTCAAGAACCGCAAGGCTGACAGAAAAATCTTTTTTCCACGGCATATAGTACATCTTGTAACCATTTCCGTCATTGACAATGCATGGGTAGCTGATGCTGTTCAGCTCAGCATCCTGGCCAAGTTCCATGCACATCTCTTTTTTTACTGGATTCATGAGCCTTGGAAAAGCAGTTGTTTTTTCTGTGTCAATCAGATAATCGTCCCAAAAAACCTGTCTGGTTTTTCCTATATTCAGTATAGACATAAGCACTCTCCGAAAAAGAATTTGTTACATTAATGATATACAACAACAAGAACAAAATCAACATCAAAGTAATCAGCCAATTGGTTGCATATAATAGATTTTTGTCTTATAATTAATCTACTAAGAACAGCCTTGAGCGGCGGAACGGAGAAGAATATGTCTGAAGTAAAGTGGACTGAATATCAGAAGCAAGCCATATTTGCAAGTTCTTGCAGTATAGCGGTTTCTGCTGCCGCAGGCTCAGGAAAAACAGCAGTTTTAACTAACAGGATAATTGAGCACATAAAATCGGGCACAAACCTGAATTCGATGCTTGTGGTAACTTTCACAAAAGCAGCTGCTCAGCAGCTTAAAGACAAAATATCTGATGCGCTGAACAAAGCACTATATGACAAATCTTTGAGTGATAAAGAAAAACAACATATAAAAAAGCAGCTGATTGCACTGCCTAATGCGAAGATTTCCACTATAGACAGCTTTATAATTGGACTTGTAAGGGAGAACTTTACAGAAGCCGGTATTCCTGTCGGATCGGGAATCATGGATGAAGCCGTGAAGAGCCAGATAGAAACTGATGTGGCGGAACAGCTGATCCAGGACTACTACGATGGAAAAATCACAGACGAAGAATACTCGATTGATGATTTTGACACCTTTGCCAATGTTTTCGGAGATCCGTTGACAGTTTCATCATTGCCTGGTAATCTCATTTCCCTGAAAGACTATTACAATACGCAGCCTGATCCTTACAAGAGCATATTGGGAGATCAGGAAGAACAGGAATTCCAGAACAGTCTTTTTGGAAAGACACTTTTTGAATATACAAAATGCTCAATGGCTCATTACAGAGGTGTTTTTGAAAAAGCAGTCAATGCTTTTCAAGATGCAGAAATACCGTCAAATGCCGCAGTGTTTACCGAAATGATGGATTATTGCCTGGGAATAATTGATGTGACAGATTCAAATGACAACCCGTATTACAAGGTAAAAGAATTGCTGACCAATTACAAAGTAGGCAAAGTAGACAGAAAGAATACACCGGACAATTTGCAGCATTTTCTGGGCCTGAAAGAAGAATTCAGGGATTTTCTCAAGAAGAACCTGCTCGCCGGTTATTATAACTATACACTTGAAGAAATAGACGAAGCAAAAATCAAAATTGAGAGTCAGAGCAAAAACCTCATAGCTTTTCTCAAGGCATTTGAATCCAGGTTAAACAAACAAAAAGCATTGAGAAGAATGTACAGTTTCAATGATTATGTGCGACTTGGACTAAAAATACTGACAATGCCGGATTTGCTTACGCCTTCACCTTTGTGCGTCAAACTCAAGTCCTACTATGAAGAGATATATATAGACGAATACCAGGATACGGACGGCCTTCAGGACAGGATATTCTCGCTTTTGTCAAGAGGAGACAACCTGTTTACAGTGGGAGACATAAAGCAGAGCATCTATGGTTTCAGAAGCGCTGAACCTTCCATATTTGACAGACAAATAAGGGAAAGACCTGTATATGATCCGTCTGCTCATGAAAGTAAAACAAAGATTTATCTCTCTGACAATTTCAGATCGACACATCAGATAATAGATGCAGTCAACTGCATATTTGACAATGTCCTGAAATCAGATCCGGTTATCAGCTATGGCGAAGCAGACAGACTCAGATGCGGTAATAATACAAATGGTCCAAAGCCTGAATTCCATATTTTATATAATGAAGAAATGTCATGCGACGACCTGAGAGAAGAAGAGCTGAAATATATAGCAAAGAGAATAGTCAGTGAAAAGAAAGCAAATCCGAACCTCCGTTATTCGGACTTTGCCATATTGTCAAGAACGAATGAAACATCGAGCCTGGCGGCAGTCATACTGAATGATTATGACGTTCCGAGCGTTGACAAGAACGCATTCCAGTTCTTCAACAATCCTGAAATAATGCTCGTGATGGCACTGTTCAGGTGTATTGACAACCCTTACAGTGACATTTATCTTACTGCAATAATGAAGAGTCCTATTTACGGGTTTACGCTAAATGATCAGATAAGATTCAGAATGGCGCACCCGGAAAAACCTCTATACATTGCCGTGAAAAACTGTGCAGATTCAAACGACAGGTGGAGTGAAAGATGCAAGAAGCTTGTGCGTGATATAGAGTACTACAAGCCTCTGGCGAGATTGCTTTCCTGTTCCGAATTCGTCAAAGAAATATACGAAGGAATGATGCTGACATCAATAGTATCCTATTCCGAAGGAGTTGAAAGGGAAGAGGCGGCAAGAGCAAATCTCATGCAGCTGTATGACTATTCCAGATCTTTTGACAGCAGGAAAAATAGTTCGTTGTTTGACTTTCTTGAATATGTTGACCAGCTTGTCAAAGAGAAATCCAAGATTGATATGACAAGATTCAATTCTTCGGATGACGCAGTGCAGCTGGCAACTATGCATGGTTCTAAAGGACTCCAGTACAAATATGTCTTTCTGCCATGGTTGTCAAAAGCTAAAAGGGAAATAGGTGGAGACAATTTCATTGGTTCCAGAAAACTCCCTCTGTCATTCAGACCTGTTGAAAATGATGAAAGAATCGAAAACATATTTTATAAGGTATCAATTCTGAGCAATAAAATGTCAGAGTCAGATGAAATGATGAGACTGCTTTATGTTGCACTGACAAGACCTGAGACAACCCTGATAATGACTGCATCACAAAATGATGATGAAGAAAAAGTTACCCAGTTATACGACATAAACAATCCGGATTCCGAAGCGGTTTTCAATTCTAGAACAATGTCATATTTTTCCAGACTGAGATACAAAACGTATCTTGATGTTTTAACTGATGGGTTTGCAAATAATCCCGATTTAATTAATTTTTCAATCGAAAGAGTCGACAGGCTCGAAGATGAAGAATCGGTTGAAGAGTGTTCAGACAAGCCTGAAGAAAAACCAATCAATGAAGATGATATTAAAGAAACACTCAAGGAAAGATTCAATTTTGTTTATCCTTACAGGAATCTCATGATTGTCCCAAACAAGATGTCGGTTTCAAGGATGTATCCTGATCTTCTTGATGAAGAAGAAAACGGATATACACCAGAACAGCTCCTGATTGAAGAAAAGGAGGACAGAAAGCACACAGAGATTTATCCGCATTTCATTTCGGGAGACGTTGATGCGACACCGAGGGAACAGGGAATATCCGTGCATTTGTTCATGCAGTTTTTTGACATCGGAAATGTTTATCAAAATGGTATAGATGCTGAGATGAAAAGACTGCTTGATGAAAAGTATATATATGACGAAACATATAAGATTATCAAATACCCGTGGAACAGAAAGAAGATTGCAAACTTCTTCAAGAGTTCTCTTGCCATGGAAATGAAGAATGCAAAAACGATTGTAAGAGAAAGAAAATTCACTATGAATTTCCCTGCAGAATCATTTACTAGTGATAAGGAAAAAGCCGAGTCATTGAGTGGAGTTCCTCTTCTTGTTCAGGGCGTAATCGACTGCATGTATGTCAATGATAAAGATGAGCTGATTCTTGTAGACTACAAGACAGATCATTTCGGAAAAGACACAAGCAGAGAAGTTATCGAAGAGACACTCAAGAAGAGATATAACAACCAGTTAATGTATTATGCGTATGCAGCTGACAGGCTGATGCATAAGAAAGTTGATCACATAAGGTTGTATTCATTTGCTGTTGATGATATCATAGAGCTTGAAAGAAAGGATATTGTATGAGTAACAAAAAGATTAAATATGGGTATACTCCTCAAAAAGTCAATTACAAAGTATTTCTTTTTGCTTTGATTACGCTTGCTTCAACGGTTTTATATGTATTGTCTACAGGTTTGACTATGACAATAGACATTCCCGGTACAAAAGTGCCTTTGATTTATCCTATGGATTTCTTTTCCATAGTCGGACTTCTGGTCTATCTGGCATATATGTTTTTTTGGGGATTCATCGGATACAAGTGCTCTAAATCGGGAATTGTATTCTGGAAGCTGCTCATTGGCATCAATGCTTTTCCGATATTATGTACTGTGATTTTCTACGTCGGACTTGCTATTGACGGAATGGTGGGTCTTGAAGGAGACTTTTATGAGATAATCGGAGCAGCAGGATGCGGATTTGCTTCTTATATCGGAACTGTTCTTTACTACATATTCAAAGTGAACTTTATAAACGACATTTCAGTGGCATTGAACCTTGCATTTATGCTCGGAGTATTTGCCCTGGGATACAGTGTAGGGACACCGAAAAAGAAAAAATAAATTAGCGCACAAAAAACAAAGACAGCACGGCAAACGCCGTGCTGTTTTGATTTGTGTTAAGAATTAGTCCTCTTTAGGAGCTGGCTCATATGTTTCTTTGAGTTTAAGAAGATGAGCATATTTTTCTTTAGCTGCCTTCTGAGCATTCTTGAAGAGTTCTTCAGCTCTTTCAGGGAATGATTTGAGCAATCTGCTGTATCTTGTTTCACTTTCGATGAATTCGATGTAATCCTCGGACGGTTCTTTTGAATCGATTGTAAGAGGATTCTTTCCTTCTTCAGCAAGTGCAGGATTGAATCTGAATGTGTGCCAGTAACCAGCGTTAACGGCTCTCTTCATTTCGGACTGGCAGTTAACCATTCCGCCCTTTAATCCGTGCATTTCACAAGGAGCGTAACCGATGATGAGTGAAGGTCCGTTGTATGCTTCAGCTTCAGTTATAGCCTTAAGGGTCTGAGCCATGTCATATCCCATAGCTACCTGAGCTACATATACATAACCATAGCTCATTGCGATTTCAGCAAGATTCTTCTTCTTGATTGCTTTTCCTGCAGCTGCAAACTGAGCTACCTGACCAATCTGAGAAGCCTTTGAAGCCTGACCGCCTGTATTGGAGTAAACTTCTGTATCGAATACGAATACGTTGACATTTTCGCCTGATGCGAGAACGTGATCGAGTCCGCCGAAACCAATGTCATAAGCCCAACCGTCTCCGCCGAAGAGCCAGATTGTCTTCTTTGCGAGCA
>Ga0310694_10007667_pt1 | contig 10101 bp, 11 predicted proteins | sample 174DNAGHGhighgp2_FD_203884 | JGI IMG/M metagenome (GOLD analysis project Ga0310694, IMG submission 203884) | Sheep rumen microbial communities from Palmerston North, Manawatu-Wanganui, New Zealand - 1742 DNA GHGhigh gp2 (v2) (version 2) | ecosystem: Host-associated > Mammals > Digestive system...
CGTTTACCAATGTGGTTAAGTACTTGAAGCAACAGAACCCGCAGGCAGTGTCGTATCTACAACTGAAAGACATTTTCCCGCAGAATGCAGTTGATTTAGGCATGATGACAACAACAGGCGTAAAGGGGCTGCTGTATAAGTTCTTCCGTAGGAAAGAGAAGAAGTTGTATGCCTTCTCGGATTATATCGGGTGTATGAGTCTGGCGAATGTAGAGTTCGTGTTGAAGCATAATCCAGAAGTGGATGCTAAACGGGTTGAAGTGGCGCCAAATAGCTTAGAGCTTAAGGCTTACAGCTCACAGGATGGGCAGGAGAAGGCAGAGCGGTATTACATCAGGAAGAAGTATAACCTGCCAACGGATAAGCCTATATTTATTTATGGCGGAAATCTGGGGAAGCCGCAGGGGATTGATTATTTGATTAAGTGCCTGGATGCGGTGAAGGGCAGGACGGATTGCCACTTTGTGGTGGTGGGGACGGGAACAGAATTACCGAAACTTCAAGAATGGTATGATTCTAATTTATCAAGAATTAGAGAATTAGAGAATGGCTCTTCAGCGAACACGAATAGCACGAATCACACGAATGTGACGGTGATGAAGGGGTTGCCTAAGGAGGATTATGATATGCTGGTGAGCAATTGTGATGTGGGACTGATATTCCTCGACCATCGCTTCACTATACCAAATTATCCTTCGCGTCTGTTGAGCTATCTGGAGAATAAGATGCCCGTGCTTTGCGCCACTGACCCCAACTGCGACATGGGGCCGATTGCCGAGGCCAACGGCTATGGCTACTGGTGCGAAAGCAACTCTGTTGAGGCATTCACAGCGATTCTTGACAAGATGATTCACAGCGACCGCAAAGCGATGGGCGAGAAGGGGTATGAGTTCTTGAAAGAGAACTATTTGGTGGAAAACACCTATAACGCAATCATGAGCCATGTATAAGCACTTTTTCAAAAGGGTTTTAGACATCCTGATTTCGGGCATAGCCCTATTGTTAATTGGTTGGTTCTTAATCTTAGTGGCCATCTTCCTGCATTTTGCCAATAAGGGTGCCGGCGCTTTCTTTACGCAAGACCGCCCCGGCAAGGATGCCAAGATTTTCAAGGTGATCAAGTTCAAGACCATGACGGATGAGCGGGATGCTAACGGCAATCTGTTGCCCGATGAGAAACGCCTGACCAAGGTGGGCAAATTTGTACGCAGCACTTCGGTTGACGAGTTGCCACAGTTGATCAACGTTTTCAAAGGCGACATGTCGTTGATTGGTCCTCGTCCGTTGTTGGTGCAATACTTGCCATTGTATTCACCGGAGTAAGCCCGCAGGCATGAAGTACGTCCGGGCATCAGTGGTTGGGCTCAATGCCACGGCCGCAACGCCATCAGCTGGAAAGAGAAATTTGAGCTGGACGTGTGGTATGTGGATCATTGCACTTTGTGGACGGACATCCAAGTCGTCTTTATCACCATCAAGAATGTGCTGATGCGCAAGGATATTAACTCAGCCACCGCTGCCACGATGGAGGCGTTTAATGGGAGGAACTGATAAAGTTTAGAGTTTAAGGTTAAGAGTTTAAGGGTTTATGATCATAGATAAGAAATTATTAGACGATTTATCAGCCCAAGCCAAGGCTTCGCCCAGGTTGCGCCAAGCTTACGATTTGCGCAACACCTCAGAAGATAACTCCCAGCGGATGCTGAATGCTTTGGAGCCCGGCACGATAATGCCGATACACAGGCATCTCGCCTCAAGCGAAACGGTGACCGTGCTTCGCGGCAAAATCCGTTGGCATTTCTATGATGATGCCGGTAACAAGACCGAAAGTGTGCTATTGGATGCCAACGGCGATGTGCGCTGCATCAATGTGGAGAAGGGTAGATGGCACTCGTTGGAGTGCTTGGAGACCGGTTCGGTGTTGCTGGAATGCAAGGATGGTGCATACAAGCCACTCGAATCAGATGAGATAATGGAGAGGTGATGGATGAAGTTTTGAAAGGTGTTTGTTCTAGTCGAGGAGGAGACAGAGAAATAAGGAGGAAGATGTGTGACGATGCTAAAGAACTGCTGTTTTTTTGTAAGGTAATGGCATACAAATCTGTATCGATTGCATTATTAAGCATTTTTCGTAAAATAAAAATTGCATTTGTATTATTATGATTGAAAATTTGCATGATGAAGTTATTCGTCAGATTGTAGGACATCTAAATCAAAGAGATTATGATGTCTATACCAATCCGGGCCAACACAAAAATGCAGGTATTGGTGACAATTATCCCGATGTTGTTATGACAACCAAGAATGAAAAAACGGTCAAATTTATATTGGAGATTGAAACGGCTGATTCGGTAACTGAAAATGAAGCCAGTCAGCAGTGGAGAAAATATGCAACCGAGATTGACGCTTCATTCTATATTGTCGTACCGAGTGGGAGTGTTACAAAGGCAAAACAATATTGCGTCAAATATGGGGTAAATGCACGATTTGCAAGTTATAGCGTAAGCTCCAATGACACAATTACGTTTAATTTTAATGTGTAGTTGCCATGGAAGCTGAAACATTAAAAATTGTTCTTTCTCTCTGTGGAGGAGGATTAGCGGGTAGTCTTTTGACACAATTGGCACAAAAACACAATCGTAGGCTTCAAACGATGAAATGCTATTACTTAGAAGATGATATTCAATCAAAAATCCCACTGGCTATTGAAGACGGCACTATGTTCAACAATGTGTACATCAAGCGTTTCAAGATAAGGAATACGACAAACAAAGATATTGAACATTTTAAAGTGATTTTTCAATTTGATAATACTGGGTGTATAATAGATTGTTCAACGTCCTCTAAAGAAGGTGTTGATCACCATAAGATTAAACGCAACTTTCAAAACAAGAATGCTGCTGAGGCAACTATCAACAATTTTAACCGAAAAGATGAAATAGAGTTTTACTTCAGATTAGGCGACATTTCTAATAACGAGTACTATATCAAGGAAAAAGATTGCATTGGCTTTAAAATCAAGTGCATTGACAAGAGGCATGCCATGAAAAAATCAAAATCAATCCAATCTAATACTGTAATCATAAAAAAACCTGTTGAAGAATCATAAATAGTACACCATCAGCACTTCATTACCCCAACAACGCTAGACTTACACAAAAAAATGACCCTAATCGTTGCCACACTATGCCCAGAAGGAAATCTCCTTGGATGTCGACAGCAAGTGCATAATGGACAAGTGTTGGATGGTGAATTTACGGTAACCACTGTTTTGCACACCTCCTGAGGACTTCGCATTTTTGCAGTTGACTACAAAACTGACTGCAATAGAAAACATTAACCAATGAAAAACGTCTCCTGTCCAATGAATGGACGAAAACTTGATGATCCTTCGGCTGTTGTTGAACTTCGCTGTTAACATTCACTCAACAACAAGAAGTGTACTGGCAAATAACAACAAAATCAAAATAATTCCCATGAGTGTATTCAAAGACAAAACCCTCCTCATCACAGGAGGTACCGGCAGCTTCGGCAATGCCGTGCTGAACCGTTTTTTAAGAACCGATATTGGTGAGATTCGCATCTTCTCCCGCGATGAAAAAAAGCAGGATGATATGCGTCACGATTTCCAGGCACGTATGCCGGAGGTGGCCAACAAAATCAAGTTTTACATTGGTGACGTGCGCAACAAGAGCACGCTGAAGTACGCCATGAAGGGTGTGGATTACGTGTTCCATGCAGCCGCCCTGAAGCAGGTGCCCAGCTGCGAGTTCTTCCCCATGGAGGCCGTCAAGACCAATGTGATGGGTACAGATAACACGCTGGATGCCGCTATCGATGCCGGCGTGAAGTGTGTCATCTGCCTGTCAACCGACAAGGCAGCATATCCCATCAATGCGATGGGCATCACCAAGGCCATCGAGGAGAAGATTGCCGTGGCCAAGAGCCGTCTGAGCGGCGATACCAAGATCTGCTGCACACGTTATGGCAATGTGATGTGCTCCCGAGGCTCGGTTATTCCGTTGTGGATTGACCAGATCCGTAAGGGCAACCCCATCACCCTGACCGAGCCCAAGATGACCCGCTTCATTATGTCACTTGAAGAAGCTGTTGACTTGGTATTGTTTGCCTTTGAGAACGGCAAAAACGGTGACATTCTCGTCCAAAAAGCACCTGCCTGCACCATCCAAACGCAAGCCGAGGCTGTTTGTGAGCTGTTTGGCGGCAAAAAGGAGGAGATCAAAGTCATTGGTATCCGTCATGGCGAAAAGATGTATGAGACATTGCTTACCAAGGAAGAGGCGGCCAAGGCCATCGACATGGGCAACTTCTATGCAGTGCCGGCAGATAACCGTGACCTGAACTACGACAAGTACTTCAAGGACGGCGACGTGAAGCAGGTGACGATTGAGGAGTTCAACTCAGACAACACCCGCCGTTTGAATCTCGAAGAGACCAAGGCGAAGATTGCAAGCCTGACGTATATCCAAAACGAGTTAGCAGGAATACCCAATTTGGTTTAAAACATTAATTATCATTAATTATTCATTAATTTCTCTCTTCCATGACCAACCTTTCGAAGTATGCCAACAAAGTCTACAAAATCATTGGTGCAGCTATGACGGTTCACTCCGAGCTGGGCTATGGTCTGCTTGAGCCGGTGTATCAGGAAGCAATGCACTTGGAGTTGCTCGACCGTGGCATTGCCAACGACAGGGAGATAGAGGTGCCGATATACTACAAGAAGCACCTTTTGGAGAAAAAATACAGGATGGATATTGTGGTGGACGACATTATTGTGGAGTTGAAGTCAGTAACTGGTCTGGTGTCAGGTCATCGAGCACAGCTGTGTAACTATCTCTGTCTTACACGCAAACCACTTGGGCTACTCATTAACTTTGGTGAAGAGAGTCTGGTAGGTGAGCGCTGGGCGTATGATAAAAACGCCAATGAATGCTTCCTCGTGGATCGCAATATGGAGCCTGTAGAGGAGGCCGACTACAGATACTTGCCGGATGACGATGAAGAATAATTAATGGGAAATTATACTGTCAATTAACGGGCGTTAATGTTGAAAAAAAGAGAATATGAAAATTTTGGTAACTGGTGCTAAAGGTTTTGTGGGAAAGAACCTTTGTGCCGCCCTGAAAAACATACGTGACGGCAAAGACCGCCGCTTTCCGGATCTTTCCATCGAAGAGGTTTTTGAGTATGATTTAGATAGCACTCCGGGAGAGTTGGATAAATGGTGCGCTGAAACGGACTTTGTGTTCAACCTTGCCGGTGTGAACCGTCCGCAGAACCAGGAGGAGTTCATGCAGGGTAACTTTGGCTTTGCCAGCACGTTGCTGGATACGCTTAAAAAGCACAAGAATACTTGCCCTGTGATGCTTTCAAGTTCCCAACAAGCTTCGTTGACCGGCCGTTTTGGCAACAGTGAGTATGGCCGTTCAAAAAAAGCAGGTGAGGATCTGTTCCTAGAGTATAGCAAAGAGACAGGTGCTGATGTTCATGTTTACCGTTTCCCTAACCTGTTTGGCAAATGGTGCCGTCCAAACTACAACTCAGCCGTAGCCACTTTCTGCAATGCTTTCGCTAATGACCTTCCATATAACGTCAACGACCCGTCTGTGGAATTAGAGTTGCTGTATATAGATGATCTCGTTGATGAGATGATAGCCATCTTGGAAGGTAAGGGGCATCGTTGCGAGTTCAACGGACTGGATGTTGAGCCAGTCGAAACAGGTAAGTATCGTTATTGCCCTATCACTCACAAGGTGACCTTGGGCGAAATTGTGGAGCTGCTCAAAACCTTCACCGAGCAGCCCAAGACGCTGATGATACCTGAGATTCCCGCTAATAGCTTTGCTAAGAAGCTCTACAGCACATACCTCAGCTACCTGCCTTACGAGAAGACCGCTTTTGACCTGAAGATGAATGTGGATGATCGTGGCTCCTTTACCGAGCTGGTGCACACTCTCAATGCAGGTCAGGTGAGTATCAATATCTCGAAGCCCGGAATTACCAAAGGCCAGCATTGGCATAACACCAAGTTTGAGCAGTTCATTGTGGTGAAAGGCCATGGCCTCATTCAGCAACGCAACCTCAACGATCCCGAAGGCAAAGTGCTGGAATGGGAAGTCTCTGGCGACCACATCCAAGCCGTCCACATGTTGCCTGGATATACTCATAACATCATTAATCTTTCCGATACCGAGGACTTGGTGACGGTGATGTACTGCAACGAAATATTCAATCCTAATAAACCAGATACATTTTTTGATCCCGTTAAATAAGAAAGAAATGGCAAAATTTAAAGATAATGGAAAACTGAAGCTGCTTATCATTGTAGGAACACGTCCTGAAATTATCAGATTGGCAGCAGTAATAAACGAGTGCCGCAAGTATTTTGATACCTTGCTGGCGCATACTGGTCAGAACTACGACTACAACCTGAATGGTGTTTTCTTCAAGGACCTGAAGTTGGCTGATCCTGATGTGTATATGGAAGCCGTGGGTAATGACCTTGGCGAGACCATGGGTAATATCATTGCCAAGAGCTATCAGCTGATGGTGGAGGTAAAGCCTGATGCAGTGCTGGTACTGGGTGACACCAACAGTTGCCTCAGTGTGATTGGCGCCAAGCGCCTGCATATCCCCATCTTCCACATGGAGGCCGGAAACCGTTGTAAGGACGAGTGCCTGCCCGAGGAGACCAACCGCCGCATTGTGGACATCATCAGTGATGTGAACATGGCTTACAGTGAGCACGCCCGCCGCTATCTCGCAGACACTGGTTTGCCTAAGGAGCGCACATACGTAACTGGTTCGCCTATGGCGGAAGTCCTGCACAATAATTTGGCAGAGATTGAGGCCAGTGATATTCATAAGCGTCTGGGTTTGGAGAAAGGTAAATATATTCTGCTGAGCGCTCATAGAGAAGAGAACATTGATACGGAGAAGAACTTCCTTTCGCTGTTTAATGCCATTAACAAGATGGCTGAGAAATACGATATGCCAATCTTGTATTCTTGCCATCCTCGTTCTCGCAAACGTTTGGAAGCTTCAGGGTTCCAGCTTGACAAACGCGTGATTCAGCATGAGCCTCTGGGGTTTCACGACTACAACTGCCTGCAGATGAATGCCTTTGCAGTGGTTAGCGACAGCGGCACACTGCCTGAGGAGAGCAGCTTCTTCACCAGCATTGGTCATCCTTTCCCTGCCGTGTGCATTCGCACCTCTACCGAGCGTCCCGAGGCATTGGACAAAGGCTGTTTCGTGTTGAGCGGTATCGACACCAAGGGCTTGCTGCAGAGCGTGGATATCGCCGTCGAGCTCATCAGGGACGGTCACCACGGCATCCCCGTGCCTGACTACGTGGATGAAAATGTCTCCACCAAGGTGGTCCGCATCATCCAGAGCTATGTCGGAGTTGTGAACAAGATGGTGTGGCGGAAGTAGCGCCGTCATATCATGCAGTCTCCACGGTTAACCATTAACCATTCACTCTTTTAACCCTTAACTGTAACCCATTAACCCAACAAATATGTCAAACAAACGCATCTACCTCTGTCTCGCGCACATGTCCGAGGCAGGACTTGAACAGAAATATATCCAGGAAGCCTTCGACACCAACTGGGTGGTGCCCCTTGGGCCGAATGTGAACGGCTTCGAAAAAGACTTGGAAGAATTTTGTGGCCAGAACAAGCGTGTCGTAGCACTCTCCTCCGGCACCGCCGCTGTGCATCTGGGGCTGCTGAACTGTGGTGTGAAGGCCGGGGATGAGGTGATTGTACAGAGCTTTACGTTCTGCGCCTCCACACATCCTGTGACTTACCTCGGGGCTACTCCTGTGTTGGTGGACTCCGAGCCCGACACATGGAACATCGACCCTGAGTTGCTGGAGGAGGCCATCAAGGACCGCAAGGCCAAGACGGGCAAGTATCCCAAAGCCATCGTGCCCGTGGCACTGTATGGTATGCCGTATAAGGCGGACCGCATCATGGAGATTGCCGACAAATATGGCATTCCCGTGGTGGAAGATGCCGCCGAGGGCATGGGCTCACGCTATAAAGGCCAGGTGCTGGGAACGTTTGGCAAGTATGGCGTGCTTTCTTTCAATGGCAACAAGATGATTACCACCTCTGGCGGTGGCGCTCTGATTACCGCCAACGAGGATGAATGGCGCGAGATCATGATGTACGCCACTCAGTATCGCGAGAGTTATCCGTACTACCAGCACGAGAAGATTGGTTATAACTACCGTATGAGTAATATCTGTGCCGGTATTGGACGTGGGCAGATGACCGTGGCGGCTGAGCATATAGCTCATCATAAGAAAGTGCAGGCTTTATATGAGCAGCTTTTGGCTGATGTTCCTGGTATCACGGTACATGCTCAGCCTGATGTAAGATGTAAGAAGGAAGATGGAAGAGAGATTCCTGTTTACGACTCAAATTACTGGCTTGTAACTATTACGCTTGACGAAAACCTTAAAATAAAAGGTCAAGAAAATGCCTACAAAACGATAGTGCAAGGTGCTGTGGGTGGAGCGGCAGGCGTGATTCACGTGGCTGATTCAGCAACAACAGACTGCCAGCCTAACGACAATGTGGAAGCTTTGCGAGTGTTTATGGATCAAGCTGGAATTGAAGCAAGACCAGTATGGAAACCGATGCACAAGCAGCCGGTTTACTTGAGAGGGAAGAAGGAAGAGGTAAGAGGGAAGAAGTATTCCGTGGTGACTTCTGAGAGTAGCGTGGCATACGTTAACGGTGTGAGCGAGGAAATCTTTAAAATTGGCATGTGTCTGCCTGCGGGTCCTTATGTGACGGATGAGGATGTCAAGTATATCGTGGATAACATCAAAAATGCAATCGTTGGTTAAGGCTTTCTGGCAATTTTGTCGTTATCTCTTCTGGCCTCGGTGGGGCGGGAAGAAGCAACAATAGATGCCAAGGGTACGTAGAGACGCGCCACGGCGCGTCTCTACCACATAAATTACCTCTTGACTCTTTAATCATTTACAAAAAAAATAAAAAAATGCAAATGTTTGGTTGTGGATAATGAAATTTTTCATATCTTTGCCAACGCTAATAAGCTTTAGAATTATTACACGAATTATAAAAAGCAAAAATATGGGATCTGACTGAATATCAATATTATAAAATCAAATATCATGAAAACAATGTTCTTGAAAATCTTCAACTTGGTTGCAGGTTGTGCGTCCATTATAGGCGTGCTTTTCCTGTTTTTCACCGACAAGCAAGTCGGTGTTGTGGCTTTGTTCGCTTTTTGCCTCTTTCTACTTGGGATGCTCATCACTGTATGCATTGGCGTTTGGCAAATGATTAAAAATGAAAATCCCGAAACCTACAGAAAAATCACTTCTTTCACCTCCTTTGAAACCAGCGATGGCATCCATGGTGTTTACGAAGTTTTTAAAGTTATTCAATCTAAACGTCCGTATCTGCAACAAATTGACCACAATTTCAAATGGACAGGATCAAAAACGCCTGATATATCTTCCGAATTACAGGATATCAAGCAATTGACAGTGTTGGACTCTAACAGTTATGACAAAGCAACGCTTGTGCTCAGAAAACCGTTGAAATACAACGAGACTGGAACCATTCACTTTAAAGCAATTACGGATGATTTTGACAACGTGGCGAAACCCTATTTGGATTATAAGGTTACAACAGATATCAATGTCATACATTTTAGGGTGACCTTGAAGAATAAAGATGAGAATTATTCAAGACCTGCAAGACTCCTTAAGAAAGCTATTGAAAGCAATGTGCCAGCTGCGTACGTTCAATTCGGTAGTGTCCCCTTCGATCAATTTTCCAAGAGTTATCAGTACTATTTGACGGACCCTGAGATAGGGTATTATTATCGGCTTGAATGGGAAAAATAGAATATGTAACAAAATGCAACAGCGGCTACAACTTCACTTCGAGTTGTAGCCGCTGTTTTTTTTATACCGAAAACGCCGCTTTCATCAGCGCGCTCCTGTCCGGTAATTCCAGCGACGTGTACCGGAACACGGCGTCGGAGCCCGTGCGGTGGAGGCCGGCGACATAGTAGTTGATCTGCACC
>Ga0310694_10007669_pt1 | contig 10100 bp, 7 predicted proteins | sample 174DNAGHGhighgp2_FD_203884 | JGI IMG/M metagenome (GOLD analysis project Ga0310694, IMG submission 203884) | Sheep rumen microbial communities from Palmerston North, Manawatu-Wanganui, New Zealand - 1742 DNA GHGhigh gp2 (v2) (version 2) | ecosystem: Host-associated > Mammals > Digestive system >...
ACTTTAGGAAAAAACCGTTTGACTTGTCAGAAAACAACTGTTTCGACAATGTAAATCAAGCTAAATGTACATTGTATGTGCCCTATGGAAGTAGTAATGAATACAATAAAGCGGTTGAATGGAAAGATTTTACTGTTGTTGAAATGGGGCAATCATTTACCGTCACATTTGAAGATTGGAACGGATATATACTCAAAACGGAGACTGTTCTTGAGGGTGAGGACGCAAACAAGCCGGCCGAAGACCCGTCGCGCGAGGGATACAACTTTATAGGATGGAGTCCTTCCTATGAGAATGTGAAGAGCAATTTGACCATAACAGCGCAGTATGAACCTAAGAAATTCACGGTTCGTTTCTATGATGAGGATAAAACGACTCTTCTTAAAGAAGAAAAAGTTGAATATGGACTTTCTGCTATTGCTCCCGAACCTCCAACGCACGAAGGATTCGATTTCTTTGCTTGGGATAACTACTTTGATGTCGTAACAAGTGATATGGATATTTATGCTGTTTATACAAAATCTCAATATTGGATATACTTCGAAGACGGCGATGGAAATGTGTTCTATTCGATTCAGAGAGAACACGGCGAGACCATGTCTGTTTTGGTACCAAGCGGAGATGAAGATGCCTTGAAAAAAGACTGTCACTCGTTTACAGGAAAATGGTTGTCATCTGCTACAGGAACATTGATGACATCAAAAGAAGTTGCAGATGCCATTATAACAGGAGAAGTGACCTACACGGCACAATTTGAATTGAACTACTACTACGTTAAGTCCAATGTTTCTCATGGTACCGTAAAGATTCTTGAAGACGGTATTGATATGGACCACGTGGCCTGCGGAACCGTGCTGCATATAGAGCCTGTTCCGGATGAAGGATATGAGTTTGACGGTTGGGTGTTTGAATATGACCCCGAAGCAGGTATTACTATAACCGAGGATTTCTGGTTCTCCGGTAACTGCAAAGTAAAGATGTGCACCGTTCAGTTCATCGACTGGAATGATACAGAACTCAAAAAGGAAACGGTTGAGTACGGTCAGTCGGCTACAGCCCCTGACGACCCTGTTCGCGATGGCTATACCTTCATAGGATGGGACAAGGACTTCTCCAAAGTAACGGAAGACATGACCGTCAAAGCGCTCTACGAAATCAACAAATACACCGTGACTTTCGTGGATTACGACGGCGAGACGGTACTCAAAAGCGAGGAAGTGGAGCACGGTGCTTCGGCTACCGCTCCCAACGACCCGGTACGCGATGGCTATACCTTCACCGGTTGGGACAAAGCATTCGACAACATCACTGCCGACCTGACCGTTCAGGCACAGTACGAACTGGCTACCGTTTACTTCACCGTCACCTATTACGACTGGGACCTGACAGTCCTCGGCACGGAGAAAGTGGAGGAAGGCAAAGATGCGAAAGGCCTTGCCCCCGAACCGACACGCGAGGGCTACACCTTCACCGGATGGTCCAAACCGCTGACCAATATAACCTCCGACCTCAGTGTGCAGGCACAGTATGAGAAAATCGTTGAGGTGGATTATACGCCTAAGAACCTCAAAGCCGCCCTTCTGGAGCAGAATGATGATGTCATGATCACCCTCTCCTGGGACAAAGTGGATGGAGCCGCTTCCTACGAACTGCGTGTTGCTATCGGCGAGAACGAACTCTTCTCGCAGAACACCATGACCCTCAATGTCATTTCTTCTCTGCTCTCCACCATCGAGAAAGAGTACCAACTCACTCCGGGAACCTTTACCATCGACTGGTTCGTCCGCTCCACCGATGGCATGGGCAACCCCATCAGCGATTGGGCACAAGGAGAGTCCTTTGAGGTAACCATCAAAGATACAGGTACTGGAATAGATGTAGTTAACAGCCAGGTCAGACCTGCAAATGCCAACAGCCAAAAGCTCCTCATCGACGGCGTACTCTACATCCGGCGTAACGGACATCTCTTCGATGCACAAGGAAAAATAGTTGACTAGTGCCTCTAGTGTTTCTATTGCGACTAGTAATTTTTGGATAATTTTGGACGAATTAATAATTCTTTGCCACTTTGGGAGACCAAAAGAAACAAAAAATGCAGATTTTTGCCCAAATATTTGCGTAATTCAAAAAAAAGCAGTACTTTTGCAGGCTTTTTTCGGCGTAAGTGGTTAACGGAGACCAAAAAAAGCTTAAAATTCACATAATTTATTAACCGGACAAGGGATTCGAGTAGTCCACAGTCCACTAAACAAAAGTCTAAATGGCAACAAAGATTCGTTTGGCTCGTCATGGTCACAAAGACTACGCTTTCTACCACATCGTAGTAGCAGACAGCCGCTCGCCGCGTGACGGCAAAATTATCGAACGCATCGGTTCGTTCAACCCAAACACCAACCCCGCTGCTGTAATCCTCAATTTTGAGCGCGCTCTGTATTGGGTAGGTGTAGGTGCACAACCGACTGACACCGTACGTACTATCCTCTCCAACGAGGGCGTATTGCTGATGAAGCACCTCAATGGTGGTGTCGCTAAAGGCGCATTTAGTGCTGAAGAGGCTCAAAAGCGTTTCGACGCTTGGAAAGCACAGAAAGATGCTAAAGCTGGCAAGATTAGCCAGGCTGAAGCTGACAAAAAAGCCGCTGCTGCCCGTGCTCTACACGCACAAGAGGTAGAGACCAACAAGGCTATCGCTGCCAAGATCGCAGAGAAACGTGCAGCTGCTGCTGCCGAACTCGCTGCTGCTGCGCAAGAGGCTGCGCAAGAAGCTGCTGCCGCTGAAGCAGAAGCAAAAGGCGAAGCTCCCGCAGAGGCTTAATCGGAAAACGATATATCATATATCGAAATACCGAAAACAAGAGAGTGTGTCACACATGGCACACTCTCTTTTAACTATAATTGTTGCTAATTGTTGACCATAAAATAATTTTTGGACCATTTTGATAATTTTGGACTAAAACAGTTTCGTCCATTGTGCCGGCTATCCCTCGCGTCCACGATGTTCTGTGTTCGCGCCCTCCGTGCGCGAAAAATCTTTTTGGTTCATTTTGTGTCCATTGTGGACCAAAAAGAATATTTCGTTTAATTCGCATTATAATAGTTTATTCAAATGTCAAATTATGTAAATTTTCATCATTAATATTTGCATATTTCATTTATTTTTTGTACCTTTGCACCCGATTTGAATGTAAGCGCACATCTTTACTACCAACTTCTTCCTCTTGGAGAACGACATGCCGTCCAATGCCTGCTCTTCCTGAGAACGAACAACATACCGCAAGCATCTGACAACCTCGATGGAATATCGAGTTTTTTTCGAGCCTTTCTACACATGGTAATGGGTGATTAGTGGGTGATTAGTGGGTTGCAAGTGGGTCTATCATTCTATGTTAGTACATGACCTCACAAAAAAATGGCATCAGCAAGATGACCTAAAAAAACGGAAGCAATATAAAAGTGCCAAATTTATTAACTAAACGGGGGGTACTAAAAGAAGTACCCTTTATAATATAAACCTCAAAAATCATAACTAACTATGGCTATTGTTCAACTCAATCCAATTGCTGAAAACATTCGTGGCAGGCTCAGTAGAAAAAGCCCTACCGTCATGAGACAGAAGAAATACCGCGCGGAGAATGGAGCGGTCATTTCCAAAGGCGCGCAAGAAGCATACAATATCATGAACCCGCGTGATTATAAAAAGAATCCACCTAAAGGCGCGGAACTTCAAAGCATCAATTCCTTCGCTCAAGCCAGCCGCCTTACCACACTCATCTTACGGGCAGGTAAATACACAGACGAGGAAATCGATGCCTTGCCTGCCGATGAACGCAAACAAGCCTTGGCGTACAAGGCGCAGTTTCAAAGTTTCAAAGTCCGCTTTTTTGCGCAACTCAAAACCCCGGACGAGAATGCTCCCATACTCCCTGTAACGGACCCGGCTTACAACCATAACTCTACCAAAATCCAACGGAGACAATACTTGACGCTCAATACTTTCATACGCGCTATGCTGATGAAATCGTCGAAATTTGAATAAAATTACACAATTATTTGCATATGTCGCAAAAAAGCAGTACCTTTGCACACTTTTAAAGGCACTTCTAAAAATTGCTTTATTTTGATTTCGAGTTTTACCAAGAAAAAAACGAAAGCAATATAAAAGTGACAAATTTATTAACCAAACGGGGTTTACTAAAAACGTGGAATTTTGAGAAGTACCCTTAAGCAAGCAGCAGAAATCACATGCCGAAAGTAAGCGTCATAATGCCTAATTTTAATCACGCTCCTTATTTGAAGGAGCGCATGGATAGTATATTGGCTCAGGATTATCCGGATTTTGAGGTAATCCTGCTGGATGATGCCTCAACGGATGAGAGTGCGGTCATACTGAATGAGTACACCAAGAATCCGCGCGTGAAGACGCTGATAGTTAACGACTCCAATTCCGGCAATACTTTCATACAATGGCAACGGGGCTTGAAACAGGCTAAAGGAGAATACATCTGGATTGCGGAAAGTGATGATGTGGCGGAAACGACTTTACTTTCTCGCTTGGTAGCGGAAATAGAGCAGAAAGATGCTACTTTGGCTTTCTGCCATAGTCAATGGATTGACAGCAATGGAAAGCCTATCGCTCGTTCCAGAGATCCCCGATGGAATCGGGACTTTTCGATGCCGGGAGCCACTTTTATCAGGAGGTATCTGTTGGGATATAGTTCGATATGTAACGCCTCGGCAGTCGTTTTTAAACGAGAGGCTGCACAGAAAGTGGAAATGGAGAAAGTAGTGCAGTATTCCGCAAGCGGAGACCGACTGTTCTGGATACAACTCGCCTTGCAGGGAAGAGTGGCATATGTGGCGGAATGCCTGAATAAATTCCGCCAGCATCACAATAAAGTGTCAGGTGGAGCCGAGTATATGGGAGTGAATATTGTGCAGGATCATGCTATTTATCGGCTAATGAAAAAATCGCTGGATTTGACCGCAAAGGAGAGGAGATGGATTTGTGGCTATCATTGGAAAGCTATGCATCGTCCTACCGTTTCTGCCGAAGGACGGATAAGTGCTTTGTTAGCATGGGGAAATGAACCGGAATTTGGACGATTAGCCTATTTGTTTTATCTTCTCCATCGCGCAAAAGAGAAATGCTGACCTACCTGCTGAACATAGCTTTTGCCATTACAGCCACTATTCTGTATATCCGCGCGCCCTGGACATATAGTTACGACTATTGCGCGTTACTGATGTGGCTGTTTATCGCGCAAAACGTCTTGCATTTCGCCACCAACAAACGAAAAAACTGGTTGGGATTTGAGTTCTTCTTCGCACTAAGTTTCTTTCTGGTTAATTTTGTATATCCGGTCTTTTATGCTCCTGATCCGGACAAAATCTATTGGTCGTTTTTCAGTTTTAATTTCAACGACAACTACGTCACTCGCAGTACCGCATTGGCATATTTCGGCTACGCATGGTACCTGTTAGGCGCCACTCGCATTTTGCTTCTGAAGCGAGAAGAACCTTCCGAACCTGCTTTCACGATATCCATGAGGCAGTATATATGGTTCTTCGGCATTACCGTGGTTTCGTGGTTATTGTTTGTTGCTACCGGTGGGCTGGAGGCGCTTCAGAGCGTGTATGCCGAGGGTGCGAACCTGCGCGATGTGGGCATATATAGCTATTTCAATAATATATTTACCATCGGCTGCTATTTTATGGCGATATTCATTTTCCGCCTGCCGAAACAGAAATGGTGGTTTTACCTGTTGGTGATTAGCTCTTTTATTCTGATTCTGCTATCTACGGGTAGCCGGCAACTGGCGATTGGACTGGCTTTGATTCTCATAACGGGTTTCAGTATGTATGTCTACCACCTTAAATGGTGGCAGGTTACAATGCTTATTGCGGGCGGTTCAATCGTATTGTTCCTTGTCATGACTTTACGAACGGAAGGATTGGATACCGGCGCATGGCAGGTTAAACTGGCGCATCTGAAATTAGACAATTTCTGGGATGTCTTCGAAGATCTGATTGTTAATGATGTTAACTTGTTCCGCCTGTTCGGATGGGCACAAGAGAACGATCCGACTTGGTTCCAAGGCATGACACTGGACATTACATCTCCTATTCCCGGACTGGCAAATGTGATTATTGAGCACTCGGATGTTCCTCCACAAATGCTGCACGGAGGAGACCTGCCGTCGTATCTGTTCCTGGGTCCGGATGCTACTTGGGGTACCGGCACCAACATGATAGGCGAAGCCTATCGTTCGTTCGGCTCCGTTGGTACAGCTATTGCCATGTTTCTCATCGGGTTATGGGTAAAAGAGAGTTATTACCGCGCCAAGAATAATGTCTATTGGTATCTCATGTACTTCCTCTTAGTCGGGCATGCACTCATCTATCCCCGAGCTCCGCTATTGTTCGACCCGAGGCTCGTGACGTGGAGTCTGCTGCTCCTGCTTTTCGTCATGACCATTACCACCCATCAGACGCAGATCGTTCATTGGCTCAACAGACTCGGCAAAAAGAAGGAGGTGCAACCATGAGAATCCTTTATTGCATCCCTCATCTGTACAATGCCGGCGGGATGGAACGCGTTTTGACGCAGAAAGTAAACTGGCTCGCCACTCACACCAAGCATAAGTTGACGATTATCACCACCGAGCTGACACCTAAAGGTTTGAAAGAGTGCTATTTTGACTTGGACAAGCGAGTGAAAGTGATAGCGCTAAATATAGATTTCGACGCAGACTATCAAAAACCTCTATTGGCTAAATGGTTTGGACACATGCGACGGATGCGCGCATACAAGCAGGCTCTTATCCGATATGTGCAGGAGCGCAAAGTGGATTTGTGTATCTCTTTGTGTGGCAAAGAAATAGCGTTCTTGCGCTCCTTACCCTGCCGTACCATAGCCGAACTGCATTTTGCCAAAGAGCAACGGAGACTGTTGTTGGAAACTAATCACAAGGGACTTTTCTGGTCGCTGGCAGGCCGGATTCGTACGAGGCAGCTTGTGCGCGCGGTGAAGCCGTTGGAGCGGCTGATCGTGCTCACGGAAGCTGACAAAGCCGACTGGCAGAACGCAGGGTGTACAAACGTAACCGTTATTCCGAATCCATGCAGCCTGGACGGAGTACAAATACCTCAAGTACATAGAGAAAAAGTGGTGCTTGCCGTCGGACGACTGCATGAGCAAAAAGGATTTGACCTCTTGTTACAAGCATGGGATAAGGTACAAAGGGACGAAGTACCAAGTACAAAGGATTGGAATTTGCGGATTGTAGGTGAAGGACCCAAACGCGCTGAACTGGAAGCGCTGATAAGAACTCTCGGACTGAAAAATGTGTGTCTCGCCGGTCGCGCGGAGAATGTAGCCAAAGAATATGCTGAAACTTCGCTTTTTGTGCTTTCTTCCCGCTATGAGGGTCTTCCGCTGGCACTCATTGAGGCTATGTGGTGTGGAACGCCATGCGTTTCTTTCGACTGTCCGCATGGCCCTGCCGAACTTTTGACGGACCAAAGAGGATGGCTCGTCCCTAATGGAGACATAGCGGCTCTAACCAGACAATTGGAATATGTGTTATTGCACCCGGAGGAAGCGGCAGAGCGTGCACAAAAAGCACAGACGTTCGCGCATACCATGTTTAGTGAAAACAATATAATGCCTATTTGGCAAAAACTGATTGAGCAATGATTCCTGTCACACTTGACAATATTATCTTTTCGCTACAGCGCTACGGCGGCATCTCGGTGGTATGGACCGAATTGCTGAACCGTGCGCGCGCAGACAAAGATTTGACCATAACGGAATTGGATTTCCGGCAGATACCGCCGCGGTTTATGGAGAGGTATCGCATACCCGCATACAAAGCCGAAACACCATCTGTCTTCCATTCTTCCTATTTTCGTGTTCTGCCGCAGAAAGGAGTGCATAATGTGACAACTGTGCATGACCTGACCTATCATTTCTACCGCCACGGAATGGCGAAAGCCGTACATCTTTGGGAAGAAGAACGGGCTTTACGGCATAGTGAGGCTGTCATCTGTATTAGTGAAAACACGAAACGCGATGTTATGCGCTTTTATCCTTGGCTGAAAGAAGAACAACTGCATGTCGTGTATAATGGTGTCAGTGATGCTTTCCACCCGCTTTGTACAACGACGAAAGATTCAAAACATTCGATTTCATCGGTAAAAAAGAAGGGATACTTGCTTTTTATAGGAAATAGTCAAGTGGCTTACAAACGGTTTGATGTCGCGAAGGAAGTGGCTGTTATGACAGGACTGGAACTGGTGGTTGCCAACCAATCTTCACAAGCAGAATTAAACAAAATGTATAATGAAGCCTTGTGCTTACTCTATCCTTCCGACTATGAAGGATTTGGATTACCCATTTTGGAAGCACAAGCTGCCGGATGTCCGGTAATAGCACAAAACACATCATCCATCCCCGAAGTCATCGGAGAAAATGGCTTGCTGATTGAACACGATACGCCCCAAAGAATGGCAAAAGAGGCAACTGCTATAGTTAAACAACTGCTATCTCGTCCCACACAGGAGATTATTGAAGCAGGCTTTGAGAACGTAAAGCGTTTCTCATGGGACAAGACCTACCAACAAACCAAAGAGGTATATAGCCTATTAATGCAATAAGAAAATGAAAGTTTCCATTATAACTATTACGTACAATAGCGCCAAGACATTACAACGCGCGTTAGAGAGTGTACAAAGTCAGAACTATCCGGACATTGAGCATGTCATTGTAGATGGAGCATCTACAGATGGAACGCGAGAAATAATAGAATCCTATGCTGCTTCCAACTCAAAAGTGCGCTGGGTGTCAGAGAAAGATGATGGCATCTACAATGCGCTGAACAAAGGTATAAAGATTGCCACAGGCGATGTTATTGGCTTTCTTCACTCGGATGACATTCTCTATTCCGCCGATTCCATCGGACATATTGTCGATGGCTTTGAGTCCTCGAATGCCGATGTGATATACGGTGATTTGCAGTATTGCCGAGGCAATAAAGTAGTGCGTTACTGGAAAAGCAATCCGTTCCGACCGTCATGGCTGAAATACGGATGGATGCCGCCACACCCGACTATGTATGTACGCAAAGAAGTATATGCCCAAACGGGTGAATATGACGAATGGTTCCGCATATCCTCCGACTACGACATGATTCTACGTATCTTCAAATCAGGATTCTCCACGCACTATATCCCGGAAGTATTGGTTAGTATGGAAATAGGCGGCGCGAGTAACCGGGATACCAAAGCACGGCTTTCTAAAACGCAAGAGGACTACATCGTTCTGAAAAAGAACCATGTAGGCGCCGGTTACTTGACAGTCCTGTGCAAACAACTACGCAAGATACGGCAGTTTTTGAGAAAGGATTAGAGACTTAAAGGGCTAAGAATGGTATGCTAAATATTTCTATTGTATTATATCATCCTAATTGGGAACAAGAGGTACTGCCTCTTGTAGAGGAACTGCTTCGCGTCCAAAACCTGCGAAAGATATACTTGTTGGACAATAGTGAAGACCGGGAGATACATCCTAAATCGGAGATTAAGCACCCTAAACTTCGCTATATGCACATGCCGGAAAACCTCGGTTACGGAAAAGCGCATAATATCGCACTACGCGAGAGTGCCTACTATAAAACGGAACTGCATCTGGTAATGAATAGCGACATAGTCGTAAAGGCGGAAGATATAGATGCCATGCACAACTGGATGCTTGCAAATCCCGAAGTAGGTCAACTAATGCCGAAAGTAGTACACCCGGATGGAAAACAGCAATTCCTTGCGAAACGTCTCCCTACTCCATTAGATGTGTTCGGCAGGCGTTTTTTGCCACAATGGATGACAAGGAAACGGAACCAACGGTATGAACTAAGGGATAAGAATTTGGAACGCCCTGTCAATGCACCTTACCTAAGCGGCTGTTTTATGCTCCTCCGCACAGAGGCAGCGGTGAATGCAGGGCTGTTTGATGAGCGGTTCTTTATGTACCCGGAAGATATAGACCTCACGCGCCGGATTCATCGGAACTTTTTGACTCTCTACTACCCGCAGTGGACCATCGTACA
>Ga0310694_10007671_pt1 | contig 10100 bp, 7 predicted proteins | sample 174DNAGHGhighgp2_FD_203884 | JGI IMG/M metagenome (GOLD analysis project Ga0310694, IMG submission 203884) | Sheep rumen microbial communities from Palmerston North, Manawatu-Wanganui, New Zealand - 1742 DNA GHGhigh gp2 (v2) (version 2) | ecosystem: Host-associated > Mammals > Digestive system >...
TTATGAAGATATGTATCTGCAACAAAATATTTTTTTACATTAACAGACAAATTTTACGGAAATGAAAAGTTTTAAATCGAACTCGTGGCTGCTGCCACAACCTGTGCTGATTATCGGCACTTATGACAAAAACGGCAAACCGAATGCAATGAACGCCGCCTGGGGCGGACAATGGGACGCGCACGAAATCGCGATTTCGCTCGGCTCGCACCAAACCACTGACAATCTGAACGTTAATCCTGAGTTTACCGTCACTTTCGCCACCGTGGCCACAATGGTTGCCGCCGACTATGTGGGCATTGTGAGCGGCCGCAACACACCCGACAAAATGGCCCGAACGGGCTGGACTATCGCGAAAGCGCCCAACGTGAACGCACCTGTGTTCGGCGAATTCCCAATGACGCTTGAGTGCCGCGTGAAGCAGACGATTGGCAAAGACGCAAGCGGCTGCAACCTTGTGGCCGAAATTGTCAACATTCTGTGCGACGAGAAGTACCTGGCCGCCGACGGCAAACCCGACGTCGAGAAAATGGGAATTATCACCTTCGACCCTGTGCACCACACATATATCGAACTTGGGAAGAATGTCGGCAACGCCTTCGCCGACGGCCAAAAACTGAAATAAGCCGCACCGAACAGTCGGCTCTGCTTTATAATCCGTCCCGCTCAGGGGCGGATTTTTTTGTTCCCGCGGCTTGCCGAGAGTTCTTTCGGACGCGCTTTGCAATGTGCGCGACTCTTTTTTGCCCAAAACACAGCCGAATATTAAAAGTATTTTTTACTTTTACACCATAATCACAATAAACCACATAGTTATGAACAGAAAACTGAGGGTGGCTCAGCCGCTCAAAAACATTCTTCTTGCCGCTGGGTGCGCTGCAATTGCCGTATCCGCGCAAGCGCAAGTAATTATCGATATCGACGCTCAGCAGCGCGGGCCAAAGGTGAGCCCGATGCTCTACGGCATTTTCTACGAAGATATCAACCACGCTGCCGACGGCGGGCTGTATGCCGAACTGATACGTAACCGCTCGTTTGAGGACGGGCCGCAATATGGCGCGCCTGCCGATATGCAAGGCTGGACAACCAAGGCGGCACCAACGTCGCGAATCACGGCGCAACTCATTCAGAACACCAAGAAAACGCCGCTGCTCAACAACGTGCAGCACAACGCCTTGCAACTGACCGTCGAGGCTAGCGCGCAAAACCCTGCCTGCCTTGTGAATGAAGGGTTCTGGGGTATCAACGCTGTGCAGGGACGCAGTTATCGGCTGTCGTTTTGGGCAAAAACGCTGAAATACCAAGGCTCGCTGAAGGCCGTGCTCTGCTCGAAGGACGGCTCGCAGATTTACGCCGAAAGCGCCATTGCTGGGTTTCCCGCCAAGGCGAAAGGCTGGACCAAATATGAGGCCACGTTCACCGCGAGCGACAACGATTCGCAGGCGCAGTTCGCCCTTGTGTTCGACGGCTCGGGCGTGGTGCAGATTGATGTGGTGAGCCTGTTTCCGCCCACGTTCAAGAACCGCGAGAACGGTATGCGTCCCGACTTGGCCAATATGCTGTGGCAGATGCACCCGAAGTTTATGCGGTTTCCTGGCGGATGCTTTGTTGAGGGCCAGGACAGCCCCGACAACGCCTTCCGATGGGAACGCACCATTGGTCCGATTGAGGAACGCGAAGGGCACTGGAACGTGAACTGGGGCTACCGCACCACCGACGGACTGGGCTATCACGAATATCTGCAACTGGCCGAAGACCTTGGTGCAAAGCCGCTGTTTGTCGTCAACGTGGGAATATGGCACGGCGGCCAAACGCCATTCGACAGTATCCAGCCTTGGATTGACGAGTGTATGAACGCGCTCGAATACGCCAACGGCCCCGTGACGTCGAAATACGGCGCCATTCGTGCCAAAAACGGCCACCCAGAGCCCTTCGGCATTGAATATCTTGAAGTTGGCAACGAGAATAACCAGCCAGTCCAGAGTCAGCAGAGCGACCACTATTACGAGCGCTATGAGCAGTTCTACAAAGCCGTCAAGGCCAAATATCCCGAAATGAAAATCATTGGCAACGTGGTGGCCTGGGGCGACGACAACCCGAAATGGAACTCGACGCTGCCCGTTGACCTGCTCGACGAGCACTACTACCGCTCGCCCGACTGGTTTGCCGCCGCTTTCAGCAAATACGACGCCTACGACCGCCGCGGCCCGAAAATCTACGTGGGCGAGTATGCCGTGACAAACGGCTATGGTGTACTCGGCAATATGAACGCCGCCTTGGGCGAGGCCGTCTATATGATGGGAATGGAAAACAACTCTGACATTGTGGAACTGGCTTCGTATGCGCCAATCTTCGTCAACGAGAACGATGCCCGCTGGCGCCCCGATATGATACGCTTCAGCAGCAGCCGAGTTATGGGCACGCCAAGTTACTACGTGCAGCAACTGATGCCCGCCAACCTGGGCACACAGGTGGTGAAAGTCGGCCAGAGCAATCCTTACAAGCAAAGTCTTAAACCGCTGACACCCAAGCAGAACCGAGTGGGATTCGGAACTTGGAACACCCGCGCCACGTTTGAGACCACAAAAGATGTTGAATTCGTCTATGGCGACTGGCAGAAAGATGGCGGCACCGTGCGGCAGACGGGCGGCAAGGACGCCACGCTCTGCATTGAGAAGGAAATCATTGACAGCGACCATTACACCTGCAAATTCCGCGCTCGCAAGGACGAGGGCGCCGAGGGATTCATTATCATATTCAATTATGTCGATGACAAAAACTACTGCTGGGTAAATTTTGGCGGGTGGACCAACACGCAGCACGCCATTGAGCAGATTAGCAACGGCGGCAAACTGCTGACCGCAGGCAAGCGCGGCCACGTAGAGCAAGGCCGCTGGTACGACGTTACGCTGCAAGTTGCTGGCGACAGCGTCAAGGCTTGGCTCGACGGCGAGATGGTCTTCGACACCGTGCTGAAACACGATGAAACGAAGGGCATATTCAGCAGCGCCACCATTGACGAGGCCACAGGCGAACTGATAGTCAAGGTGGCCAACACCAGCGATGTGGCCACAACCGCCAGCCTGAACCTTAAGAATCTCAAACCGCAGAGCGCCCGCGTGGTGCGTCTGGCCGCAAGCGACGGCACCGACGAGAACACTCTCGACGCACCCACCAACGTTCACCCCGTCGAGCAACTGCTCTCACCCGTCGGCGACAGCGTGCTACTCGATGTGCCGCCATACTCGCTAAATATTGTCAGAATAAAATAGGCAGAGAAATCGAAATTCCGCCAACGACGCAAATCCGTCCCTGCACAAGGGGCGGATTTTTTTATTGCTGCAGCCGCTCAATGGCCCGCCACCTGACGTTTTACTTTTAATATTGGACAAATCATATAGTCAACTATATGTTTTGTCCGATTAGTAGTTATTTTGTTTGTTTACTGCAATATACGCAGTGTAATTTATTGCTGATTTAACACTACCACTTCGAAAACGGCCGTTGCGACAGATATGAATTGTAATACCGCTTGTCGCCTGTTACTTCCTGGCCAATCCAATCGGGAAGTTGAACGGGGCGGTCGGGGCGGTCAATTTCCACTTCGGCCATTGTAAGTCCTTCGTTTTCACCGCCGAACACGTCAACTTCAAACGTCAGGCCACCGAACGGAACAATGTAGCGTGTCTTTTCGATTGCGCCTGGCAGACAGAGTTTTAGCAACATTTCGGCTTCATTCGCAGCAATTTCCTTTTCCCACTCAAAACGGCTCAAGCCGTCGGCGGTGCTGGCACCTTTAATGGTCAGATAGCCTTTGTCGCCTTTAATTCGCACACGCACAGTGCGTTGCGGGTCCGCAGCCAGATAACCCTGACAGATTTTGTATTCAGCCGTTGCTAGGTGACGAAACTCGCCTTTAACCAAAAACTTACGTTCTATTTCGGTGTATTCCATAGTTTAATGTTTAATTGGTGAATCGGTGAATTGGTTAATCGGTGAATCGTAATTCATAATTCGTAATTCGTAATTAACTAGTGCCTAATTCCTAATTCCTAATTCCTAGTGCCTTTCAACTTTCCTGCCAACAATATGGCATTCAGCAAATTACCTTCCTGCGAACGAACCGAATAGCGTTCGTCGATAGTTTTGCGTGCGGCTTCGCCCAAACGCTGCCGAAGTTCCACAGATTCAATCAGTTGCGACAAGCAATCTATCCATTCGTTGTCGGTGGAAGCCAGAAAACCGTTTACGCCGTGCTCGATAATATCGGTGTTTACGCCCACGGGCGACATTACCGTGGCAATGCCCAACGCCATATACTGAATGCCCTTGAAGCCGCATTTTCCACACGACCAGCGGTCGTCGGGCAGCGGCATAATGCCAATATCAACCTTGTTAAGTTCTTCTACTTCAGTGTCTTTGCACCATTTGGTGCTTTTCAGCCCAAGTTCGGGCACTTCATAGTCAACATCCACTATCACCTTGAAATTCACGCGGTTGCCATATTTCAGTTTTATGGCCGTCAGGGCGGGAATGGCGTTCTGAAAGTGCTTCAGCGTGGTGGTGCTGCCAATCCATCCAATCGTAACTGGTTCAGAATCAACTGCCCCGCGATATTTGTACGCATCGGTGTCAATGGCAGTCGGCACAATCACCACATCCTGATTCGACTGCCGTGCGTAATCTGCTAAAAATGAATTACCTACTGTCACCACATTGGCCAGGCTGGCAATTTTGGCGGTCTTCGCCGAACTCTTGAGCCAACTCAAGTTCTTGTTCGATTCCGACGTGTCGTTCAGCCAGATAGCGTCATCAAAATCAAAAATCATTGCGGCACGGCTCATCGAGAGCAGTTTCTCAAAGATTGCCCACCCCCAGAAATGCGCTTCGCGATAGACAATCACATAATCGTAACGCCACGCGCGCAAAACATCGAACAGCCTTATAATCACGCATTTTAACGCAATCCAGCATTTCAGCAGATAGTTGCCGCGCTGGTAGAAATGGCGGTCGTCCCAGGCGTTGAGCAGAAACGAGTATGTAATTGTAAATCCTTCAGACTCAAGAAAATCAGTGTACTGCTCGAATCGGAATCTCTGTCCAGGCGAGCGTCCAGGGCGGTGTGGGGCGATATATAACAATCGGTGTTTCAATTTGTTATGCTTTCGTAAATTGTATTATAAGCATTGACGCCATTTTCGAGCGAGAACATCTCGCAAGCCATCTGTCGCGATTGGCTGCGGCCATCGGGCGGCAATTTTAGCATTTTTTCGATTGCAGCGGCATAGTCGGCGCTATTCCAACCGTCAATCAGCACGCCCTGCGGGTTGCGGCTCATAATCTCATCGACATCGCCCACGCCGCGGTTGGTCAGGCACGGAATGCCAAGCGCCATCAACTCGGCAAGTTTGGTTGGCGACGACGCCTTTTTCGACCAAACGGGCTTTATGAAGAACAGCGACGCGTTGGACAGTATTGCCAGCGACGGTACTTCGCTGCGCTTGGCGGGTTGCACAACAATGCGGTCGGTGCCGATTCCGTGACGCTCGGCTTCGTCGAGTATCATTTTTTTGCTGTCGCGAGTGATAAACAAGAATTGTGTATTTGGCTTATACTTAAGCAGTTCGCTAAATAAATCCATCATCTCGGGCAGCATATACCAAGTGCCAACCGAGCCCAGATACGAAAGCACGAATGTGTCGGGACTGATATTTAATTTTTTGCGCCAATTATCAATATCCGCCTGATTCACAGTGTTATAATCAAAATGTTTGACATCGGCGCAGCAGGGAATAACCGTTATTTTGTCGGCCGTTACATTGGGCAAATTCCATTGCAGAATCTCGCTTTTGGCGGCGTTGGTCAGGCTCACAATATCATCCGATTCGGTCATAAACACCTTTTCCTTACGCTTGAAAAAGTTATATACAAGCCTGTAAATCAGTTTTTTGGTGTTCCAGATATTGCCATCAACGCGCTCATCGGCATAGAAGCCGCGCATATCGAAGACAAAACGGCAACCGAATTTATTTTTCAGCGCAAGTCCCACAAAAGCAGCAATATAACTGCGGCAATGCACAATGTTGAAACCGCCGCGCCGCTGCAGCGACAGTGCCAAACGCTTGATTTTCAGAATGTCTTTCAGCGTTGACACGATTGGCGGGCGTTTGGTGTAAATCGTTGGCTGCCAATCGATTCCTGCTTCGACAACAATCTTTTCGACAGTGGTGCGGCCAGCAGCAAAAACTTCGGGCTTTTCGGCGCTTATGAGCGTGATTTGGTGTCCGCGCTGCGCCAGTCCGCACAGGTACGGCAGCACCTGCGACTGCCCCAAAGCGTCGGTCATTCCGTCGTACGATATGTATAAAACCTTGCTGCTCATTGGTTTAGAACGAAATCAAACATTGCTTTCTCATCGGCGCGGTCGAACCAGTGCATTTGCGGATAACGGTTGAACCACGTCATCTGTTTTTTTGCGTAACGCCGTGAGTTTCTTTTGATTAGTCGCACGGCTTCGTCAAAATCATACTCGCCGTCGAAGTAGCCGAAAAACTCTTTGTAACCGACTGTGTTGAGTGAGTTCAACTGCTTGTATTGGTGCAGATTACGCGCTTCAGCTTCCAATCCTGCGGCAAGCATCGCGTCAACGCGGCTGTCGATACGGTCGTAGAGTTTCTGACGGTCCATTGTCAGGCCAACCATCACAATGTCGAACGGCCGCTGCTTGCCTTGCCCTGTCCGCAGCGACGAGTATGTCTTGCCCGTCTGCGCAATCACTTCAAGGGCCTTCAGCACACGTTTTGGGTTCACAATGTCGGCCGTGTTGTAATAGTCGGGGTCGAGTTGGGCTAGTTCGGCGCGTAAAGCGTCAATACCTTCATTTTTAAGGCGTTGCATCATCTGCGCGCGAATTTCAGGTGACGCTGTCGGCAAATCGTCAATGCCCTGCACAACCGCATCGATATACATTCCCGAGCCGCCAACCATCAGCACATTGTCGTGCGTGGCGAACAGAGTGTCGAGCAATTCGAGCGCCTGCAGTTCGAACCGTCCTGCGCTGTAATAGTCAGTTATTGAGAGATTTCCAATAAAATAATGCTTCACCCTGGCCAACTGCTCTGCCGACGGTGGCGCAGCGCCAATCTGCAGTTCGCGATACATCTGCCGCGAGTCGCACGACACGATTTCGGTGCCCAATTTCAGAGCCAGTTCAATGCTCAAGTCGGTCTTGCCAATGCCCGTGGGGCCCGTCAGTATTATCAGTTTTTTGCGACTCATTGTGCGCTGTATTGCGTTGCTAAAATAGCAAAAAGAACTGCGATTGGTGGACGATATGAATTGAATATTGTAAAACAAAAACAGGCTGCCTTCGCAACCTGTCCTTGTCAACTAATCTATTTTTTCTTTAACCATCTCTTTGAAAGCCAAGCCGAAAATCAAATAACCTGTGTTTCCGGCAATTGTGCCTTCGTTCTGTCCCCAAAGGAACGGCCAATCGTCGTAGTTCTCAAAATGGTCGGGCTTGCGGAAGAGTATGCCCGGCGCCATATTGCCCGGAATGAACGAGAAATCAGCGCGGTTGTTTCCGTAAAATACTGATTTCGGACGTGTTGCACCAACTGCAGCCACAAGTGAATAGTTGTGGTACGGGTGGCAGCCGAACAAATAGGCCGCTGCTTTGTATGCCGCATCGCTGCTTACAATGTCCGGAAAATATTTATGAGCGTAACATACAGTTGTTCCGAATGTTACAGTGCCATTACCACCAGCCCAGTTACCCAGTCCGATTGGAATTCCGTAAGGATTAGTTGCATCGAGACTGTCGAGATATGCCTTGTATTCTTCAATATACGGACGAAGTTTTGTCTTGTAATCGTCTGTCATATAAGGAATTGCATCAAGAGCTGTTTGAATTGCCATATTAACATTGATATCAAGCGCCTTCCATATTTTATCGTTGAAAGTATCGAGATATTGCTTCTCGCCAGTAGCTGCATACAATTGAATATCAGCGGCAATATCGCCAAATCCGCGAATCGAGAGTTCATCGTGCTCACCGCTTGTCTGGCGGCGGTTGCGGCGACGCTGCTCGTTCAACTCTTGCGACTCTTTCAGCAAGCGTTTCGACTGTGCAAGTGCGCGTTTTGCCAAATCGTCGTTATAGCCTTCGAGCACCCGGCTGGCAGCTGCAAACATTGTGGCTGCGCGGGCGTCGAGCATCGGGTTGCGGGTTGTGAAAGCCCACATATCGTCTTTTGTGCCGCTCGACTTGCCGTCGGCCGATTTGGTGTAAGGCGGCAGTTTCGGGTCGTAATGCAGACCATCGGTAATCGACGCAGCGTCACCCAAATGGTGATAATTGTCGAGAACCGCGTTCGACAGAGTTGAAGCCATGTGGCCTATCTGCTCGGCTTGAGCCACAAGGTTGAGCGTTCCGTGCTCAATATACTGCAGAATGTCAGGCACACCATCGGGGCGGTGAAGGTCGACGTAGCGTTGCTTCTGATTCACGTAGGTCTCGTCGCGCTCTGAACGGAAAAGTTCCCAAGTGCGGACAAGATTTTGCACAACACTGATATTTGATCCTGTCTCAATATCGAAATCGCCGGCATCGAAAAATCCGCCAACGTTAAGCCCCGGAATCAACTCGTATGGCTTGTATTTGGTGTCGGTTGTCTTTCCCTGGTGGTGAAGGTCGAAGTGGTCGCTCTCAGGCGCCTGCAGGTAACCTTCCTTAAACGGCTCACCGTGCCAAATGCGATAGCCTTCGTTCACCGTGGTGTGGTTCATGTGAATCGGAATCCATATATCGCTCGTGGCATCGGTAATCTTGTCGTACACATTGTTATTAATGATAAAGTGCTCCGTCTGAGTGTCGCCATACTGAATATAATAAATGCCAGGCTGGTTCACCTGCGTGAAGTCGAACTTTACATAATTGTATTTGAAGTATTTACCCCATAATTCTGTCTTGCCTTCGAATACCTTTTCGGCTTTTGCGTCATCACCGATTTTGAAAATCTTGGCTGTCGGCAGAATCTTGTCGTTCTTATCTAATTCAATTACAGCGGTTTTCACCTGATTGGGGATATAGCCCACCTGCGAGAAACCAATATTCGGCTTGCGAACCCAGCCTTCAATAGCGTTCGGCTCAATGGTCCAAGTAATGACTTTTCCTGTTTTCCCTTGCGGGATAACACTTCGAAGCACAAACCAGCCGTTCTGAGCAATCATTCGTCCATCGTAAAGTTTGAGTTCGTTTTCCGACGTGATTTTTATCATCCTCTCGGGGCAATCCGAAGCCACAACAAGTTCATGGCCTGTTTCAAGCGGCAGCGGGTCGACAAAACGGTCGGTTCCGCGGTCATCGTAAGTCTTAAAGCCTTTAAACTGACGGGGCTTCTCGCCATTACTGCGCGTAACAGTCTGGCTTGCAGCATATTTCGGAAACAAGCTCGGACGGCCATCCATCAAAAATGTTTTCGACCAATATTGCGACGGCAGAAATTCGATATTAAAACCGGCATCCTTCAGTGTATCAGGCACTGGCTTGTCAAGGTAAACCGATATTTCCACGGCATTTCCTTTGCCTTGTGCCACAACACGCGACTCGAAATCGTAATCATTGTAACGAAGAGTAACCTCAATGCTGTTGTTCGCCTTATCCACCTTGCGGCTAATGGTTTTAGGCACAAGGTCCCACTGCTCGGGCGTATTGTTAAGCCTTACAGCTCCGCCCTGAACCGTGCGTACGCCATGATGTATGATTTCGATACCCGAATTCTTCTCGTCGTTGAATCCGCCATTGAAATCGTTGCTGTAAACAAGAACGTTCACACCTTGCCGTTCAAAATAGTCAAGGTCGTTGATGACTAAACCGTCTTGCTTCTCGTTGTTGGTGCACGCCGCCATTACCATTGCCGACAGTGCGCAAATAATTGTTTTTCGCATAAATATATGTAATAGTAGAACTATGAACTCGCAAATGGTTGGCTACAAGCAAATTAATCACGCGTCAAATATAGCAATGGATAAGACAGCATAAGTGGAAAATGGAAAAATCGACAATATTTATAGACGAGAAGATGGACTGTAGTGAA
>Ga0310694_10007672_pt1 | contig 10099 bp, 7 predicted proteins | sample 174DNAGHGhighgp2_FD_203884 | JGI IMG/M metagenome (GOLD analysis project Ga0310694, IMG submission 203884) | Sheep rumen microbial communities from Palmerston North, Manawatu-Wanganui, New Zealand - 1742 DNA GHGhigh gp2 (v2) (version 2) | ecosystem: Host-associated > Mammals > Digestive system >...
AAACGGCAAAAGTACAAAATAATTGAGAATGGAGGATGGGGAATTGAGAATTATAAGTCATAAAGAAGAAAAGACAAAGATGGAAACCTAATACCAACTATATTTGAATATTTTGTAATTTTGCATTTTTAAAAACGGAATTTTTATTGATTTTGCCAATAATTTGCACCTATTACACTCAAAAAAAATGGCACAAATGCTTAAAACATCTAAAGATTTGATAGCTATTTGATTGGAAGCACAAAATCACCAAACTTTGAGAAAAAATGTAACTTTGGCGAAAATAAGAGCAAGAAGCAATGATTATGAACTACATAAAACAAACCTACGGCGAAAACACCACCTGCGATTTCAAGGAGGCAGTGGAGCGCAAGCAGCCCAAAAGCTGGCTAAAAAGTGTCAGTGCTTTTGCCAACACTGTTGGAGGCATGCTCGTTTTTGGTGTGAACGACGATGGAGAAACTATAGGATTAGAGAATGCGAAAGCGGATGCCGAGTTCATTAGTGACCGCATTAAAGTTTTTATGGACCCCGTTCCGGAATTTGAAATGGTCACCAAGCCCGCCGGCAACGGCCGTTTCTTATTGGAATTACATGTTTCAGCTGGTGATATGACACCGTACTATTATGTGAACAGCGGCACTCACTCCGCTTTTATTCGCATAGGTGACGAAAGCGTGATTACCAACGCGCACCAATTGAGCGCCCTCGTGTTGAAAGGCCGCAACCGCACCTACGATTCTTTGGTTACGGAATATCATTTGGGAGAGTTGACTTTCGACACTTTGGCCAAGACCTACCAGAAGCAAACGGGACAACCTTTTGAGGATAAGCTGTTGCAATCGTTTTCTTTGGTGACCGATGACGGCGTGCTTACACAGGCGGGCGTGCTGTTCTCCGATCAATGTCCGTACCGCCATTCCAGTCTTTATTGCACACGCTGGAACGGATTGGAAAAAGATGACGCCCTCGATTCGCGCGAGTATCAAGGCAATTTGCTTACATTGTTGGATGCAGGTGTGCAGTTCATGACTTTGCACAACAAGAAAGGCTGGATAAAGTTGCCCAACCGCCGTTTGGACACGCCCGATTACTCTGACCGCGCCTTGTTCGAGGCCTTGGTGAATGCGCTCATCCACCGCGACTATTCCGAGCTGGGCAGCGAGGTGCACATCGACATTTACGACAACCGGTTGGTCATCTACTCGCCAGGCGGCATGTTTGACGGCAGTCTGATACAGAACCGTGATTTGAACGAGGTGCCATCCAGACGCCGCAATCCCATTTTGGCTGATGTGTTCACGCAGTTCGGCTACATGGAGAAACGTGGCAGCGGCCTGCGCAAGATCCGCAACGAAACCGCCAAACTGCCCGGATTCACCAATGAAAAAAGCCCTACTTTCCGCTCGCAATACGAATCGTTCTTCACAGAGATTTTGAATAACAATTACAGTGATGAGAGTCAAGGTAAGGTTCAAAATGGCACTCACGGCGGCAGCATAAATGTCGCAATAGAATTATCTGAAAGACAGAAACTTATAATCATAGCCATACAAAATGTCGCACAAAATGTCGCACAAAATGTCGCACAAAAACACAAGGTAAACACTCAATACCTTGCTGAAACATTAGGTGTGAACAGAAAAACAATTCAGCGAGAATTGGTGGATTTGGTTGAAAAGCATATTGTTCAATGGGTTGGTTCTGACAAAACTGGCCATTGGGAAGTGACATGTCCCCCGAATGTCCCTCAAGATGTCCTTCACAATGTCCCCCAAGATGGCAGTATAAATGTCGCAAAAAAAGCAAGTAAACATAGATAAAACCAAGTAAATATGCACGAATCTATTAAAACCTATATAGAAGAGCTGAACAAGTGTTATGCTACAGGGGTGGCCCGCGAGCACGCCTACCGTCCGGCATTGCAGAACCTCATGTGCGGCCTGCTGCCCAAGAGTTATACCATTGTCAACGAACCGGCACGCACCGACTGTGGCGCACCCGATTTCATCATCCTCAAAGGCGACACCCCGATGGCGTTCATCGAGGCCAAAGACCTGCAAGACACCGATCTCGACGGCAAGAAGGAACACAAGGAGCAGTTCGAGCGCTATCGTGCATCGCTCGATCACATCATTTTCACCGACTACCTAGACTTCCATCTTTACGAAAACGGCGAATATATGGATGCCGTCCGACTGGCAGACATCCGTGGCGGGAAGATTGTGCCCATTGAGGAATCCATCGACAAGTTCTTGCAAATCGTCAAGCGGCTGGCCGATGCCGCCCCGCAGCACATCACTTCGCCCGCAAGACTGGCTAAGGTGATGGCCAGCAAAGCCCGCTTGTTGGCCAACGTGATTGAGCAGGCGTTGGAGAACGACAAAGAGCAGACCTCGGAATTGGCCCTCCAGATGAAAGTGTTTCGCGAATACCTTATCCACGACCTGAACGAAAAAACCTTTGCCGACATCTACGCTCAAACCATTGCCTACGGTCTCTTCTCGGCTCGCCTGAATGACAGCACGCCCGAAGATTTCTCCCGAAGCGAGGCCAACGAACTGATTCCGAAAAGCAACCCGCTGCTACGTAGGATTTTCAACGACATTGCCGGCTATAATGTGGACCATCGCATCGCCTGGATTGTGGACGATCTGGTGGCCGTTTTCCGCGTAACCGACATGGACACGGTGATGAAAGACTTCGGCGAGGTCACCAAGCGCAACGACCCAATGATGCACTTCTACGAAGACTTCCTTGACCAGTATGACCCTCAAACCAAGGCCCAGCGCGGCGTTTACTACACTCCCCAACCCGTGGTTGACTTCATCGTGCGCGCTGTAGACGACATTCTGAAACACGATTTCAACCTGCCGATGGGTCTGGCTGACAATTCTATGATTGACCATGAAGTTGTAAACGACCAGTATTCCGGCAAAAAGGGTGAGAGCAAAACTCTGAAAAGACGAATGCATCGGGTGCAAATACTCGACCCAGCCACGGGAACAGGTACCTTCCTTGCCACCATCATCCGCCAAATCCACGCCAACATGGAAGGACAATGGGGCGCCTGGGGTAGCTATGTGGAGCAGCATCTGTTACCCAGATTGAACGGCTTCGAACTAATGATGGCATCCTACACCATTGCCCACCTCAAACTCAACATGATACTTCGCGAGACTGGTTTTATTCAACAGAGTGATAAGCGTCTTCGTGTTTACCTTACCAATAGCCTCGAAGAACACAACGTCGACACAGGCACTCTCTTTTCTGCTGCTATCAGTCAAGAGAGTAACGAAGCAAGCCACATCAAGCGCGATACTCCCGTGATGGTGATGATAGGAAATCCACCGTATAGTGGAGAAAGTAGCAATAAAGGCAAGTGGATAACTGAGTTGATGAAATCCTATAAAAAAGAGCCCGGGGGAATCTTAGCTTTGCAAGAACGCAACTCAAAATGGATTAACGATGATTATTGTAAGTTTTTACGTTTAGCGCAAAACTATATTGATAGGAATAAAACTGGAATTGTCGCCTTCATCAATAACAATGGTTTTATTGACAATCCTACTTTCCGTGGTATGAGATGGAGTTTGATGAAGAGTTTTGATAGGATTTACATCCTCAATCTTCATGGCAATAGTTTGAAACATGAAGTCTGCGCTGACGGTTCTCCTGATGAGAATGTTTTCGATATTATGGTTGGTACTTCCATCAATGTTTGCGTAAAAACGGGAGAAAAGCCAACGGATGGATTATCCGAGGTGTATTACTGTGACATAATGGGTACTCGGCAAATGAAGTATGGCTGGCTTACACAACACAATTTTAATGATGCTGGTTACAAAAAAATCGATCCTTCTGCACCTCACTATTTGTTTGTTCCACAAAACAATGATTTGCTTGACGAATACAGCCGAGGATTTCTTGTGTCTGATTTAATGAAAACAAACTCTATGGGGGTTACGACTGGAGATGATAAAAACTTGATTGGTTATTGTCATAATGATTTAGTGGATTTGGGTAAAAGCGAATGCATTCGAGACATAGCTTATCGTCCATTTGATTCTAGGTTTGTGTATTATGACATAAAACGATTAGCGAGAGCAAGATGGCCTTTCATGGAATTATTAACCAAAGGCAATATTGGATTAGTACTGATTCGAATAAACAGTAAAGATGATGGTTTATGCGTTTATATTGTAAATCGAATTACAGACAAAACTATTCTTTCTTCGAAAGACAACGCTAATGTATTCCCGCTTTACTTATACAGCAGTGATGGCAACGTTCGTGTGCCGAATCTTGACAAAGAAATATGGGACAAGATCAACACCGCTGTAGGTGAAGAAACATCGCCTGAAGGGCTTTTCGACTATATCTATGCCGTACTGCACTCGCCAGCCTATCGCGCCAAATACAAGGAATTCCTGAGGATCGACTTCCCACGCATACCCTATCCCGAAAACAAGGAAGAATTTCACCGCCTGACCGACCTTGGCGGGCAACTGCGCCGTCTGCACCTGATGCAGGAGGTGCCCGCCACGAAATACGCCCAGTTCAACAACCCTGGCAGCAATGTTGTGGACAAACCGGTGTATAAGGACGGCGGTGTCTGGATCAACAAGGAGCAGTACTTCTCCAACGTGCCCGAAACGGCGTGGAACTTCTACATCGGCGGCTACCAGCCCGCCCAGAAGTGGCTCAAAGACCGCAAAGGCCGCACCCTCACCTTTGATGACATTGCGCACTACCGCAAAATCATCACTGTCTTGCTTGAAACGGATAGGTTGATGAAGGAGATTGACGAAAAAACTGTTTGATTTACAATTTTGAACTGTTTTCTGCCCCCTCTTCTCTATACCGAAAAATTATTACCTTTGCCGTTTGATTTCGAATGATTCAGGAAAATATGGAAAAACTGAAGAAAATATTACCCGATATCCTCAAGGTAACTCTCTTTTTAGGATTAGGGATTCTATTTATTTGGTTATCAATCAAAGATTTAAGCAAAGAAGATGTCCAGATGATCTTCTCTTCGATGTCGCTGGTCAACAACCCGCGCGGGTGGTTTTTCATCACGCTTTCGGCCGCGGCAATTGTAGCGGCGGACCTTGTGCGTGCCGCCAGAGCGAAACTCCTCCTCAAGTCCATTCACTACAAACCCCGCTTGTCGATGATGTTCTACTCCGTGATGGTCTGCTATCTAGCCAACCTCGCCCTGCCCCGTCTCGGAGAAGTCCTCCGCTGCACCTTCCTGCAACGCTACGAAAACGTTCCCTTCCAGAAATCCCTTGGCACGGTTATCCTCGAACGCGCCGTTGACTTGGTCTGTTGGCTCTTCTTGCTCATCGTTGCGATGCTGCTGAACAACGGCCTGCTGTCGCAACTTGTCGTGGATCAGGAAACGGGTACAACCCTTCAGGAATGGTTCGCGCAAAAAGGACTTAGCTACATTGGCAACTACTTGATCTACATTGTCATAGCTGTCATAGCCCTAATCGTTATTATTATCCGTGCAACACGTAGCTGGTGGCAGAAGAAACCCGCGCTGGTCAAAGTTGCCGATTTCTTCAAAGGCATCTGGCATGGCTTTGTTTCCATCAAGGATATCCCTAAACCGTGGCATTTTGTGTTCTGGACCGTTGCCATGTGGGTGTTCTACTTCTTCGGTGTCTATCTTTTCTTCCACGCCCTACCCTATCTGCAGCATGTCGGTCCCAGTGCCGCGTTCACCGTGCTCGTTTTCGGCACCATTGCCTTCATTATCTCCCAAGGTGGTTTGGGCGCGTACCCGCTTATCACCGCAGGAATCGTTATGCTTTACGGCATCTCCTACACGCAGGGATTGGCCGCAGGATGGATTGGCTGGATTCTGCAAACCGCTGTGTCTTTGATACTTGGATTTTTCTCACTCGCCGTCACTTCTTTCTATAAGAAACATGATGCGGCTCAAATTCCGAAAGAGAATGAGTGATTCACATATATATATTAATATTGAACAAAAAATTGTCGGGCGAGACTTTTTCAACGAAAAGATCCTTGAGCTGCACCAACAGAAGATCGTCTTCACCAACGGTTGCTTTGATGTACTGCATTTCGGACACGTTCATTATCTTTTGGAAGCCAAGAAGTTAGGTGACATACTCGTTGTGGGATTAAACAGTGACGATTCTGTACGGCGGTTGAAAGGGCCGTCAAGACCCATCAATGGGGAAAAAGAACGCGCCTTTGTGTTAGCCTCACTCAGCTTTGTGGATTATGTCGTTCTGTTTGAAGAAGATACACCCGAAAACCTCATCAAAGCCGTACGACCGGACGTATTGGTGAAGGGTGGCGACTACACTCTTGACCAAATCGTCGGAGCCGACTATATGAGACAAAACGGAGGCATCGTCACCACTATTCCGTTTGTGGAAGGCTACTCCTCGTCCCGAATCATTGAACAATTAAAAACCAAATAATGAAAAAGTTAACCATTATCCTATTGTCTCTTTGCGCCACCGCTTTGATGGCACAAAATCCGGATGTCACCGCATACTCGCAGAATATCGCCTTGGCAGACTCTCTTAACAGTCGGCAAAGCATATCCAGACAGCCAGCATCATATCCCTACATATCAGAAAATTACGAAATTCCAGCATACGGCTTGTACCAGCGTTATTGGGACACTTCAAATCTGCGGAGCAAGATGCTGGAGATTCCGTTCTCCAACGACCGGCTGATGCTGATGTTGGTGCAGGATGCCAACAATCCGTTTGTGATGCCGTGCCAGTTCGACAAAATCCGCACTGGCTATGGCGAAACAAAAAACGGCAGTTTCCATCCCGGGATCGATCTGAAAACTGAACCCCAGACCTTGGTCAAGAGCTGTTTCGACGGCGTGGTTCGTATGGCTTGCGACTACGGTGACTACGGTCTTACCGTGGTGGTGCGCCATTACAATGGTCTGGAAACGGTGTATGCCCACCTCGACAAGGTGTGCGTGATGCCCAACCAAATCGTGAAAGCCGGGCAAGTAATCGGGCAAACCGGCACTACCGGCAACACCAAGGAGTGCATCCTCCATTTTGAGACCCGTTTCATGAACGAATATTTCGATCCGGAACTGGTGATTGACTTTGATGAGGAAGATGTGTTGCAGAACAATATGGCACTGATGTCTCGAGACTTCAATATCCTGCCACTGGCTGAGGTGGGCAATTGGAAGCCGGCAACACCCAAACCAAAGGCTGCTGCACCGGACATCCAACCTGAAAAGACACAGACTGCCGTACAAGAGGAAAAAACTCAACCCAAAGCTTCCGGATTGGATCCGGATGCGCAATCACCTGAAATAACTGAACACCGCGCCCCTTCCGAACAATCCCACAGCTTGGATCCGGACGCCCAATCACCTGAAGTATCCGGGGAATACGTGCCTCAAGCGCAATCCAAGCCCCAAGAGCAAGCTACCGAGGTCGTTTATCACACTGTCGTCGCAGGGGAAACACTCTACCGTATTGCCACAAAATACCACACCACCGTTGACAAAATAATATCCCTCAACAACTTGAAGAATGCTGACAAAATTGCCGAGGGACAGAAATTGCGGGTGAAATAAATGTAGGGATGCCGCCAATGTGACATCCCTACAAGATAATTCGGAATTAATATCAAAATTAAGATTCAGAAGGAATCGTTTCCTTCTCCTCTTTGAACGCGAAGATGAACGCCACTGCGACCACCAACGCGTAACCGGCGAAAATGTACCATGATGTGGACCAACCCTGCATGATGACAGACGGGTCAGCATGGTTTTTCAACGGAGTGAAGACAAAATGGTTGAGCACCACCTGCGCAGCAATAGTGCCGATGGTAGCACCGATGCCGTTAGACATCAACATGAACAATCCTTGTGCCGATGCCCGGATGGATATGTCCGTTTCCTGATCGACGAACAGTGAACCGCTGATGTTGAAGAAGTCGAAGGCCACACCATAAACAAGACATGACAAGATGAAGAGCCACACGCCGGGGCCAGGGTTACCCAACCCGAAGAAGCCGAAGCGCAGCACCCATGCGAACATGGCAATCAGCATCACTTTCTTGATACCGAACCGTTTCAGGAAGAACGGAATCAGCAGGATGCAAAGTGTCTCGGCAATTTGTGAGAGCGAAATCAACATGTTTGCATGTTTTACGCCGAAAGTGTCGGCATATTCGGGGATGTGACCGAAACTGTGCAGGTAAGGGTTCGCAAAACCGTTGGTGATCTGCAGGGAGACCCCTAAAAACATGGAGAAGATGAAAAACACGGCCATCTTCTTGATCTTAAACAGCTTGAACGCCTGCAATCCGAACATATCCGCCAATGAGACGGCTTTGTTGTCTTTGTTGCATTGGCAAGCGGGCAACGAGAATGCGTAAAGACCCAACAAAAGACCGAGACAACCGCTCACCACGAACTGGGCGGCAGAAGCCTGGAACCCCAGCAAGTCCACACACCACATAGAAACAATGAACCCGACGGTGCCGAACACGCGGACGGGCGGGAAATTTTTCACACGATCCAAACCGTTGACCTCCAACGCATTGTAAGAAACTGAATTAAAGAGGGCAATAGAAGGCATGTAGAACGTCACACCAATGGTATAGAGTGCGAACAACGGTCCGAACTGCACCGCATCACCGGCTTGGAGGCCGTAAAGCCCGGCGGAAATCATCGCCACGCCAGAAATCAAGTGGCTGATACCCAAAACCTTCTGAGCTTGTATCCACCGGTCGGCGATAATACCCAGAATGGCTGGCATGAACATGGAAACGATACCTTGGATGGCATAGAAAATGCCGATTTGCCGACCCAGCCCGTGCGTGGCCAGATAGGTGCCCATACATGTCAAATATGCTCCCCAAACGGCAAATTGGAGAAAGCTTAAGAGAATTAGCCTGAATTTTACGTTCATATTCTTCGGTTTTATAAAAATCTAAATTATGTTTGGCAAGTCTAAGTCACTTCACCTTGAAATCAAAAAGGCATTCGTCTTCAAGGTATCCTTGTAGGTGATCGTTGATATGCACCGGACCCACTCCGACGGGTGTCCCCGTGAACAATATGTCCCCCATCTTCAACGTCATAAAGCGGGAAACATACGAGATGAGCGTGTCAATGGAGAACAGCATCTCTTTAGTATGCCCGGACTGCACCTTCTCGCCATTCAACAGTAGATGGAAATGCAAATCCTGCAGATCGGCGAATTTCGTTTTTGGCACAAATTTCCCAACGACTGCGGAACCGTCGAAGGCTTTGGCAATCTCCCAGGGCTCCCCTTCGGCCATGCACTTGCGCTGGATGTCGCGGGCGGTGAAATCCACCCCGAGGCCGATTTCGTCATAATACTTGTGAGCGAACTTCTCCGAGATGCACTTCCCCAACCGATTGATTTTCACAATAATCTCAGTCTCATAATGCACCTCATCGGAAAAATCGGGCAGAAAAAACGGACGGTTGCACCGTGTGATAGCCGACTCCGGCTTCAAGAAAAACACCGGTTGTTTCGGCACCGCATTATGCAACTCAGCCGCATGTGCCGCATAATTCCTTCCAATACAGATGAACTTCATATCGGTTAGAAGAAATTGATGTTCAAGGCAATTTCCACGCAACCAAGATTGGCACGCTGGTCAACCTTGCTGAGACTGTTCTGCGCTTTTCCTTTCCCCTTGAAGTAGTTGGTGATACCTTGTATGTAGTTGACTGTCAGTCCCGCTCGCATATTCCGGGTAATTGAATATTCGAATCCGAGACCTGCGATAAAGGACTCCCGCAACAATGCCGCTTCCTCGGAAGGCACTCTTTGGCGTGACCATACTTCGTTTCCGATTGTATAACTGTCAATGTTGGAAGCTTTTATATTGAAACTGTGCAACAATCCGGCATTACCGCAGATAAAGAAATTGTTGATGGAACCTGTCTTTAACGTAATCATCGTAGGAATAGTGAGATAAGTGGCGCGATAAGTCCGCTGCGTGTGAGTGCTGTCGGCAATTATTAACGACCCGAATGGGATATTGTCCAAAAACTCCATCTTCCCCCCGCGATGTTCGACGAAAAAGCCTG
>Ga0310694_10007674_pt1 | contig 10096 bp, 7 predicted proteins | sample 174DNAGHGhighgp2_FD_203884 | JGI IMG/M metagenome (GOLD analysis project Ga0310694, IMG submission 203884) | Sheep rumen microbial communities from Palmerston North, Manawatu-Wanganui, New Zealand - 1742 DNA GHGhigh gp2 (v2) (version 2) | ecosystem: Host-associated > Mammals > Digestive system >...
TAAATAAGACTTTGTCGCCCTTTTTGAGCTTGCCGAGGTTATGGAACATGGTGCCGTCTTTGTAATTATGGCCCAGAATCGTCGCATTTCCCTTTTCGCCCGGCAGGACAGAATCCACATAGTGGCCCAAACCGTATCTTAAAGACACATTAGTGGCTTCATCCCACACAGAGTAGCTGATTCCTAACTTATTTATGGTAAGGATCCCTATGGAATTAAGGGTGACATTGCCGCCCCCGCCGCCGTTGTTATGGGGTGCAGTCTCCTCCCGGATCTCAGCAACATCGTCACCAATCAGATCGTAACCTTCCTCCTCCTCGCCCGGAACCTCATTTCCGGTAGCGGGAACCACATAGGTCATGGCAGACTCGTCTGATTCGGAAGCCTCAATATTCTCGGAAATGGCAGTAAGTGCTTCTTCGGCGATCTTCTTCCTGTTGTAGCGTTTAATTGGCTCTACTGCCAGGAGGACCAGGCCTGTAATGAGCAGGATCAAGCCGGCCGCTATAAGCAGCGGGTTGATCTTCTTGTCCGAAGACTGTGATACTTTACTCTGATCTATTCGTTTCATTATCCTGTCCGAATTTTCCGCGATTTTTAATATAAATTGCATATTCATTATACCCTTTAGCCGTGCTATTATGTTAACCGCACGTCAATTTTGTTACGGAGGGGTTACATGGAAAGCAAGATTTGGGAAAATGCGCTCGAACTTCTTAAGTATGATTCGAACATTAATTCCATAACCTACGATTCTATCCTCTGTAAGATGACCGTTGCCCACTGTGATAATGATGTGCTCGTTCTCGCTGCAAGAGACGAGTATTCTCTTAACCTCGTTAAGGGTCAGAAGCTCGGCAAGAACATCGAAGATGCCATAAGGCTTGTCAATGATGGCAAGACCTGTGCAGTCAAGTTCATCCTTGCCGGTGACGAGAAAGCCCTTAATGCTTCGGTTATTTCCGAGAAAAAGGCTGCAAGCCAGGCTAAAACAAACGTTACGACCTCAACAGGTCTTACGGGAGAGTTTACTTTCGCGAACTTCGTCGTAGGTGACTGCAACCGTTTTGCACATGCTTCCGCCGTATCTGTAGCTTCAAAGCCCGGCCAGAAGCAGAGAAACCCCTTCTTCTTATGGGGTAATTCAGGTCTGGGCAAGACCCACCTCATGAAGGCAATAGGTAATGCTATCCTTGAGCAGCATCCCGAAAAGAAGGTTATCTATACTACCTGTGAAGCCTTCACAAATGCATTCATTGCTACGATCAGTACCAAGAATTATACGGAATTCCGTAATAAATACCGTTCTGTTGACGTTCTTCTCATTGATGATATCCAGTTCCTTATCGGCAAAGAGAGTGTCCAGACCGAATTCTTTAATACTTTCGAAGCTCTTATCGAAGCCGGAAAGCAGATCGTTATAACCTGCGACAAGGCTCCGTCAAATCTTACTTCACTAGACAACAGACTTACTTCCCGTTTCCAGGACGGCATCATGTTCGATGTCCAGCCGCCGGATTTTGAGACACGTAAGGCTATCTTCTTAAGCAAGCTCGATAATGAGAATTTCACTCTATCAGACGAGATAATCGATTATGTCTGTGAGAATGTAACCTCAAATATCAGACAGCTTAATGGTGCATTTAATACTATTTCTTCTTATGTAACCCTTGCCAACGGCGAGCTTACCCTGGAAGATGTCCAGAAGATCATCATTCCTATCGTAAATCCCAATAAGAAGAAATATATGACACCTGATATGGTCATTAATGCAGTTGCAAATTACTATGATCTCACTCCCGACAAGCTTACTTCAAAGCTCAGAAGTGCAGAGATCTCCACTGCACGTAATGTTGCAATGTTCATTTGCAGAGACCATCTTGAACTCAAATATGAGAAGATCGGTCAACTCTTTGGCGGACGCAAACATACGACCGTAATGCACGGTTGTGAGAACGTTGATGAGGATAAGAGACTCAAAAAAGTAGCTGAAGAGATCATAAAGAACATAACCTGATTTGAACAATAATTGTTCTTATGTTCATAACTTTCGGTAGATATTCTGTAGACGGTTTGTATACAAATGTAACAATGTTCAAAAGGGCCTTTTTTTGAACATTAATAAGCTTTGTTTTATACATTGTTTTGACTGGCAAAATAATTGAAAACAATGCATTTTACTTGAGTTTTGAACATTTAAACAGGACATAATAGAGATAATAATAGCTAACATAAAATACTACTGGCCGGCATTAATTGCTTCGCAAAAGTGGCCGCAAAATAAAAGTATGTAACATCGTTAAACTATACATTTTTAATATATTTGAGTGTATAATGTTTGAAATATTTTATTAATAATGAAAGGTGGCTCCCTTCACATGAAGTTCACATGCAGCAGAGATGACTTGGTTAATAATGTATCCATAGTCCAGAGAGCTGTTACTACTAACAGTACAGTTAATATCCTTAACGGCATTCTCATTGAAGCGTCAGACGACGATAAGATCAAGCTTACAGGTTATGATCTTCAGACAGGTATTGAGGCTGATGTAGAAGCCAGTGTTACTGAAAAGGGCGCCGTTGTTATCGATTCAAAGTTCTTCGGTGATATCATCCGTAAGCTCCCTGAGCCTGAAGTAGATATCGTTTCCGACAGTAATTTCCAGACAACCATTAAGTGCGGACAGGCTGAGTTTAAGATTGCAGGTCTTGATCCCGAGCCGTTCCCGAAGATCCCTGAGATCGATGAGACAGGTGCCGAGAAGATCGTTATGGGTCAGAAGATCCTTAAGAACATGATCAATCACACTATCTTTGCAGTTTCCAGAGATAATTCACGTCCTGTTCTTACAGGTTCAAATATCGTTTCTGACGGTTCTGTTCTTTCCGTTGTTTCCATCGACGGTTTTAGAATGGCTATCAACCGTGAGAATATGGGCAATGACTTCCCTAAGATCAATTACATTGTTCCCGGTAAGGCTCTTACCGAGATGAGCAAGATCTTAAGTGATGATGAGGATGCAGAAATCAATATTTACACATCAATGCAGAATCTATTATTCGATATCGGCAATGTCAGAATGGTATCCCGCCTTATCGAAGGTCAGTTCATTAATTTCGATTCTATTATCACTAAGAATCCTAAGACAGTTATCACCATCAACCGCAAGCAGTTCCTTGATGCTGTCGACAGAGCTTCTCTGATCATCATGACAGATGATCGTAAGTGTCCTGTAAGATTCCTTTCAAATAATCCTTCAGAGCTTACAGTTCAGGCTACTTCTGCAAGAGGTAACCTCCAGGAGAATATTTCCATAAGCCTTGAAGGTGATCTCATTGATGTTGATTTCAATTCAAGATATGTTCTCGACGTACTCAAGAATATCGATGATGAAGAGATCAGAGTTGAGGTTAACGGCGGTCAGGGACCCTGCATTATTAAGCCTGTTGAGGGTGAAAAGTACATTTATCTTATTCTTCCTATCAGAAGATAATGTTCATAAGAAGCATACATTTAGAAAACTTCAGAAATTACGGAAGGCTCGATTTAGATGTCGGGCCTTCTGTTAATATCTTTTACGGTGATAATGCACAAGGAAAGACCAATCTTGTTGAAGGTATCTACGTTGCTTCAAGTATTACTTCACACAGGACAAGCAAGGATTCGGACCTTATAAAGTTTGGTTCAAATGAATACAGGACCAGTCTGGATCTTACAGATGACGATGGTTCTTCTTGCCAGTTAACTGCAGGCTATTACACCGAAAAGTCCTCATTAAGCAAAGGAAACAGGCCCGGAAGGCTTCTTCTCGTGGATAATGCTCCGGTCGACAAGATCGCGGACTATATCGGTATATGTAACATTGTTATTTTCGCTCCTGAGGACCTGAATATCGTCAAAAATGCTCCTGCTTTCAGACGTAAGTTCTTAAACACGCTGATATCCAAGATCTCACCTTCTTACTTTAATCTTTTGAGCAATTACAGCAGGCTTCTGGCGCAGAAAAATGCACTTTTGAAGAGCATCAGGAATACAGATACCATGCCTGGTGTTGTTGATGAGCAGCTCAATTTCTGGGACTTTTCTCTGGCTGAGCTCTCTGCAGAGATCATATTGAAGCGTTACAGGTTCGCTAAGCTCATTTCAGACATAGCTTCAAAGCATCACGCAAGCATTTCCGGAGGCAAAGAAAACCTCTCTATAGAGTACAGTACCTTATTTGGCGTTGTAGGGGCCCTGGAAACGTTTCTGACCAAAAACAGTAAATATGACGAGTACATGGGTAAAGGCCTCTCAGAGGCCGATTATGGGCGAATTAAGGGTATTCTCTCAGACCTGGTCCTCGCCAAGCTGAAATCTGTCCGTAATTACGATATCGAAAAGCACATTTCATCGACCGGTATCCACAGGGATGACATCATCATAAAGCTTGACGGTCTTGCAATGAAGAATTTCTCCTCACAGGGCCAGCAGAGGACTGCAGCACTGGCTTTAAAGCTTGCCGAACTCGAGATAATCAAGATGTTCGTCTCCTCTACCCCGATCCTTATCCTGGATGATGTATTCTCTGAACTCGATAAGACCAGGAGATTGAGCCTTGTATCGGCCATGAAAGGCGCTCAGATCTTCATCACGTGTACGGACAAGAATATGATCGGCGAAGAGATAGACGTGATGCAGGGCGCAAATAAGGCCGAATTCTACAGGGTAAACGGCGGCGATATCGCCAAAGAAGACTGATTTTAGGACAAATTGCGCTATAAATGCGCCTGAATTGCCCAATTCTTTTAATATAATAAGCATATTATACTTCCCTATTATGATATAATTACTAGGTTAGAAGAGGATTTCCGGACGATTTGGAGGATCTTACATGTTCATTCATATCGGCAATGATCTTTCAGTGCTCAAATCTTCGGTCACCTGCGTAGTCAACCTTGAGACGGTCTCCCCTTCCCAGAAGGATGTGACTGAATTCATCAACAGTGAGGATGAACAGGGCAGATTGCAGTATGTGACGGAAGAGATACCAAAGTCACTGGTGATCACAGACGACAAAACATATGTTTGTTCACTCTCCACAAGTCTGCTATTAAACAGACTGATGTCTTCTGAAAGCTTCTGAAAACAGGCCAATAACGGTGTTACAAATACAGCAAAATCAGGCGTTTGACCGGGTTTTGCCGGAAAAATAGGAGTTTTTGCATTTATGAAGGAAAACGACGAGAAGAATTTCAATTTTGAGGAGAATCAGCCCACTCCCGAGGCATCCTCCCGCCCTTCCGGTGCGGTAGATCTTTACTTCCAGCCCGTGGAAGACGGTGACGATGACGAGCTCAAGAATCTTGCAGAGAATCCGAGAGCTTTGACTGAGGATTTTAAAGAAGAATCACTTGCTGATGTATTAGCTGCAGAAGGTGACCAGGACAGCTTCGATACATCCAACAGCAGCGAATATTCAGAAGATGATATTCAGGTCCTTGAAGGTCTGGAAGCCGTAAGAAAGCGTCCAGGTATGTATATCGGTGATACGACTTTAAGAGGTCTTCATCACCTTATCTATGAGATCGTTGCAAACTCTGTAGACGAAGCTCTTGCAGGACGCTGCGATACGATCGATGTAGTACTTGAAAAAGACGGTTCCGTAACAGTTACGGATAACGGTTCAGGTATCCCTGTAGGTAATCATCCGAAGCTTGGAATTCCTACTGTTGAAGTCGTTCATACAGTTCTTCACGCAGGCGGTAAATTCGGCGGCGGTGCATACAGTATTTCAGGCGGTCTGCACGGTGTAGGCGCATCTGTAGTTAATGCTCTTGCAGACCATATGAAGGTACAGGTACGCCGTGACGGCAACATCTACGAGATCGAATTTGAGAAAGGTAAGACGACCGTTCCGCTTCATATCGTAGGTACCTGCGATAAGGAAGATACAGGTACTAAAACTAACTTTATCCCTGATAATTCAATCTTCCCGGATATCGTATTTGACTTCGATTCCATGATCACACGTTACCGTGAAATGGCTTTCCTTAACAAGGAAGTTACCATCGATCTTACGGATGACAGAGGCGCAGAACCTATCAAAAAGCACCTCCATTATGATGGCGGTATCATCTCATTCGTTGAGTATCTGAACAGACATAAGGAGCCCATTAATACACCTCCTATCTACTTTGCTACAAAGCAGGGAGATAATTTCGTTGAGATCGCTCTCCAATACAATGATTCATATCAGGAGACCGTTTATACATACGCAAATAACATCGCTACTCCTGAAGGCGGTACGCACCTCGTAGGTTTCCGCGCAGCCATGACAAGAGCCATTAATGATTATGCAAAGAAGTATAAGTTCATTAAGGACGGTGACGTTAAGCTCCAGGGTGAAGATACAAGAGAAGGTCTTGCTGCGATCATCTCAGTTAAGCTTCCTGATCCCCAGTTCGAAGGACAGACAAAGAGTAAGCTCGGTAATGCTGAGATCAGACCGATGGTAGACAGCGCAGTATATGAGAAGCTCGAGATCTACCTCGAAGAGCATCCTGATATTGCAAAGCTCATTATGGATAAGTGCCTCTCTGCTTCAAGAGCAAGAGACGCTGCAAAGAGAGCAAGAGAACTCACAAGAAGAAAGACGGTATTTGAGAATAACGCATTGCCCGGTAAGCTTGCTGACTGCCAGAGCGATGAGGCAGAGTTCTGTGAGATATTCATCGTAGAGGGTGACTCTGCAGGCGGATCCGCAAAGCAGGGCAGAGAGCGTAAGTATCAGGCTATCCTCCCCCTCTGGGGTAAGATGCTCAACGTCGAGAAGGCAAGAATCGATAAGGTATATTCCAATGAGAAGCTCCAGCCTGTTGTTATGGCACTGGGTGCAGGAATCGGTGATGAGTTCGATGAGACAAAGCTCAGATATCATAAGGTAATCATCATGGCCGATGCCGATGTCGACGGCTCTCACATCAGAACACTCCTTCTCACATTCTTCTTCAGATACTTAAAGCCTCTTGTTGAAGGCGGATATGTATATATTGCCTGCCCGCCGCTCTATAAGGTCTATAAGGGCGATGAGGCATACTATGCATATGACGATAAGGAGATCGAAGAGATCAAGATCGCTCACAAGTGGGAGAATCCTCTTATTCAGCGATTCAAGGGTCTCGGTGAGATGAGCTCCGAGCAGCTCTGGGATACAACAATGAATCCTGTTACCAGAAAGCTCTTGAGAGTAACTCTCAAGGATGCCCAGGAAGCTGATGAGACATTTAACCTCCTCATGGGAGACCAGGTTGAACCCCGTAAGGAATTCATCCAGGAGAATGCAAAGCTTGCTAATATCGATAACTAATAAGATATATACAATAAAGCATACGACGGGTGCTTCGGCACCCGTTTTTCATGAATTGTTCCACGTGGAACAATCGGGTTATGAACAATTTCGTCATCGCGACAAAAATGAATTGTTCCACGTGGAACATTTCCGCAAATTTGTATCAAAGTTGACATATATTATTCGAAATTATAATGATAGAATTAGCATATCTGAATAGGAATATTTATTAAAGGAGTTTATATATGGCGACAGTAATTGCTCTTGTAAACCAGAAAGGCGGAGTCGGAAAGACCACGACTGCTGTCAATCTTGCCGCATTCCTCGGCAAGAAAAAGAAGAAAGTCCTTCTCATAGACATGGATCCGCAGGCAAATGCCACAAGCGGACTTGGAATAGATAAGCGTGAGCTTGATCAGACTGTTTACGATGTCCTTATTAACGATGCGCCCATAGCAGATGTCATCTACGAGACAAATGCAGAGAATGTAGACATCTGCCCTACAAACATTAATCTTGCCGGCGCAGAGGTTGAGCTCGTTACAGTGATCTCAAGAGAGCAGATCCTTAAGAATGCAATCTCTTCTATTACTGATAACTACGACTTTATCGTACTGGACTGCCCTCCTTCATTGGGACTTCTTACAATCAATGCTCTTACGGCATCTGACCGTCTGATCATTCCAATTCAGGGTGAGTATTATGCTCTTGAAGGTCTGTCACAGCTTATGGATACAATTAACATTGTTAAAAAGAAGCTCAATCCTGAACTGGAGATCCTGGGAGTTGTACTTACGATGTTCAATATGAGAACGCAGCTTTCCAGACAGGTAAAGGAAGAGACAGATAAGTATTTCGGCGGGAAAGTCTTCAAGACTGTTATACCAAGAAACGTAAGACTTGCAGAGGCTCCGAGCCACGGTCTTGCTATCTGCGACTATGATAAGAACTCCAAGGGTGCCAAGGCTTATGAGTCATTGGCAAAAGAAGTAATCAAGAGAACATAAAGGAGAACAGATATGGCTACAACAAGAGGATTGGGAAAAGGGCCGAAGGCTGCACCTAAGAAAAAGGTGATCGCAGCAAAGCCCGCTGCAAAGAAAACAGCAGCAAAGAAAGCTCCAGCTAAGAAAACTGCCAAACCTGCAGCAAAGAAAGCTCCAGCTAAGAAAGCTGCACCTGCCAAGAAGGCTGTCGTAAAAAAGACAGCTGCTAAGAAACCTGCTACAAAAAAGCCCGTTGCAAAGAAAACTGCTGCCAAGAAGCCTGCAGTAAAAGCTGCTGCTAAAAAGGCACCCGCAAAGAAGGCTGCTGTTAAAACTCCCGTAAAGACAGTTCCTGCAAAGAAGACAGCAGTAAAGACTGTGTCTGAGAGCAAGGCCATGGGTAGAGGCCTCGGTGCTTTGCTTTCAGCTGACGGTATTCCTGAAAACAAGAGAAACTCTGTTGTTGATCTCAAGATCAATGATATCTCTCCCAATAACGGCCAGCCGAGAAAGAACTTCAACGATGAATCATTGAATGAACTCGCTGCATCAATTGAAGAGAACGGCGTCATTCAGCCTATCCTTGTTCAGCGCAAGGGTGAAGGTTACATGATCATTGCAGGTGAGCGCCGCTGGAGAGCAGCAAGGATTGCAGGCCTTTCAGTCATCCCTGCAATCGTAAGAGAGCTTTCTGACAGAGAGGTAATGGAGCAGGCTCTTATTGAGAATATCCAGAGAGAAGACTTGAATCCCATTGAAGAAGCTTCAGCCATGCAGAACCTTCTCAAGAACCACAAGCTCACACAGGAGCAGCTCGCTAAAAAGCTTGGTAAGCCCAGAGCTACTATCGCGAATACTCTCCGTATCCTTAATCTTGATGAATCCCTTCAGGAATTCGTAAGCAGAGGAGATCTCTCCGAAGGTCACGCAAAGGTTATCCTCGGACTCAAGGAGAAGGAAGACCAGCGTAAAGTTGCTGATGTCATCATGGCACGCGACATGAGCGTAAGACAGGCTGAGGTATTTGTTAAGAAGTACATCGATGCCCAGAACAATCCCGGTGCCAAGAAGCAGGTCGAGCTTCCTGATATCAGACTTACACTAAGCACAAAGGAAGTCGAGACAAAGCTCAAGAAGCAGCTCGGTGCCAAGGTCAAGATCAAAGTCCTCGACAACGCTACAGGAAGAGGCCGTATCGTTATCGATTACAAGGACAATGTTGATCTCGACAGGCTGATAGAGTATCTCTGCAACTGATAAAAACAATAAACTAAAGGTGCTTGCAAACCGTCTCTGATTCTTGTATACTTAAGTGCCTTTAGGTATGGAGCTGTATCGAAGCGGTCATAACGAGGCGGTCTTGAAAACCGTTTGCCTTCACGGGCACCAGGGTTCGAATCCCTGCGGCTCCGCCAGAAAGGTGTAAAGCCTTCCCGTTACTTGCGGGAGGGCTTTTTCTTTGGGAACAAACGTTTGTATTTGCGGCAAAACTTCTTATATATGCGTAAATATATATAAAATCTGCAATTTTCTTATATTTGTGATACAATTTTCATCTATCTGCACAGCGGTTCTGTGCATAAAACTCTAGAGGAGGATTTTTACAATGGAAAAAGAAGAAGTATTGAAGGTGTACCGTCACTCTCTTGCTCACGTAATGGCAAAGGCTGTTATCGAGCTCTATGGTAAAGAGGTACAGTACGCAATCGGACCTGAGATCGACGACGGATGCTACTATGATTTCGTCCTTCCGAGAACGGTCACAGAAGAGGATTTCCC
>Ga0310694_10007675_pt1 | contig 10094 bp, 6 predicted proteins | sample 174DNAGHGhighgp2_FD_203884 | JGI IMG/M metagenome (GOLD analysis project Ga0310694, IMG submission 203884) | Sheep rumen microbial communities from Palmerston North, Manawatu-Wanganui, New Zealand - 1742 DNA GHGhigh gp2 (v2) (version 2) | ecosystem: Host-associated > Mammals > Digestive system >...
TCCCTCGACAATCGTTCCTGCACGATGTCCATGTGCAACATTCCTAAGAATCCGCACCTGAATCCAAAGCCGAGCGCAACCGAACTTTCGGGTGTGAATGTGAGCGACGCGTCGTTGAGTTGGAGTTTTTCGAGCGACGTGCGGAGTTCTTCGTACATATTGGTCTCGATGGGATATACGCCGGCATATACCATTGGCTTCACCTCTGCAAAACCCTCTATCGCCTTTTCACAGGGGCGGTCGGTGTGCGTGATGGTGTCGCCTACCTTGACTTCTACGGCGTTTTTGATGCCCGAAATTATGTAGCCCACATTGCCGGCAGAAATCTCCGGCCTCGGGCACAAGTCCATTTCGAGGATGCCCACCTCGTCGGCGTCGTATTCTTTTTTGGTGTTGACGAATTTTACGTGGTCGCCGGTCTTGAGAGTTCCGTTGTAAACGCGGAAATATGCAATGATGCCCCGGAATGGATTGAATACCGAGTCAAATATCAACGCCTGCAGCGGAGCTTCGGGGTCGCCTTTGGGTGCGGGGATTTTTTCGACGATTGCCCTCAATATCTCCTCTACGCCGAGGCCTGTCTTGCCCGACGCTTCGATGATGTCTTCGCGCTTGCCGCCGATGAGTTCGATGATTTGGTCTTTGACCTCCTCCGGCTTGGCGGCGGGCATGTCCATCTTGTTGAGTACGGGGATTATTTCGAGATTGTTCTCTATCGCCATATAGACGTTGGAGATGGTCTGAGCCTGAATGCCTTGTGTAGCGTCTATCACGAGCAAAGCACCCTCGCAGGCGGCTATGCTCCTCGACACTTCGTATGAAAAGTCAACGTGTCCGGGGGTGTCGATGAGGTTGAGGGTATATTCCTTGCCGTCGAGAGTATGCTTCATCTGTATCGCGTGGCTCTTGATGGTGATGCCACGTTCTCTCTCCAAGTCCATATCGTCCAATACCTGGTCTTTGAGGTCGCGGTCGGCGATGGTCTTGGTGTGTTGCAACAGACGGTCGGCGAGGGTGCTCTTGCCGTGGTCGATGTGCGCTATTATGCAGAAGTTTCTGATGTTTTCCATATTTTTGTTTTGTAACAGTGCTTTTGGGGACAAAGGTACGCAGAAAATAAAAATTTGCAAAATTATTGTGCAAAATCCGCCGAAATATATTGCTGTTGTTAGGGGAATTATATACTTTTGCACAAATTAAATAATTGGAATGTTATGGCAAAAGAATTCAATACAACGGTAACGTGCGACCCAGCAAGGCATTATATGGTGGATACAACCAAGAAGATGAAGGTTTTTGAAAAACTCATCGACGGGAAAAAGTATTTCTCCATCACTCGCGCTCGTCAGTTCGGGAAAAGCACCTCGTTGAATTGGATTTACGACAATCTTAGCGACAGGTATCTGGTGGTTCCTATCAGTTTTGAGACTTCTGATACTGCCAATTGGCTTAGCACCAAGACCTTTTACGAATATTTTTGCGAAAATATGGCTACCATCGATTGCAACAATACAAGCGTAAATGAGTATTGGGCGGATGCCAAAAAAATTGATGTAAACGATTTCAAAAGTTTTTCGCTGGTAATTGTCGATTTTTGCAAAACTATTGGCAAAAAGGTAGTTCTTACCATCGACGAAGTTGATAAAAGCCTTGACAACCAATTGTTTTTGAATTTTTTGTCGATGCTCCGCAACCTCTATTTGGAGCGCGAAAGAACCAGGAAATACGACACCACTTTTTGGTCGGTGATTCTCGCGGGCGTGTATGACATCAGGAGTATGAAGATAAAAATCCGTCCCGAGGAAGACCACCGTTATAATTCGCCGTGGAATGTTGCCGCCGAATATGACTTGGATATGACTTTCAATCCGCAGGAAATCAGCACGATGCTTGCCGATTATGAAAACGATTATCATATTGGATTCGACATCAAGGAAATTTCTGAGGAGATTTATAAATACACGTCCGGCTACCCCGTATTGGTGAGCAGCATTTGCAAGATTATCGATGAAAGTTTAGACCGGGATTGGACCAAGGACGGTGTGCAAAAAGCAGCAAAAAAAATCATCGCCACCAAAACCAACCTTTCGGAAAGTATGATTAGCAATCTTGCCAAGTACCCGAAATTGAAGGCTTTTATCAGGGCGGTGCTGATGGAGAATTTCACGATTGCGCTTGATGTTAGCAATCCGACGATTGATTTTGCAAATATGTTTGCAATAATCAAGGCAAACAAAGAAGGCAGGGTGGAAATCCACAATTTGATTTTCCAACAAATCCTCATCAATCATTTCGTTTCGGAAAGTACCATCGAAAAAATTACTTTCGACACTGGTCTGAAAGTATTCCTCGACAAGTCTGGCGACTTGAATATGCCGATGGTAATCAACCGTTTTGCATCCATAATGAAAAAGCGCAAGGCTACCGCGCAATTCCTTGAACGAGAGGGGCGTTTTATGTTTATCTGCTTCCTCAAACCAATCATCAACGGCACGGGATTTTATTACAGCGAACCCGAAAACGACGACGGCACGCGTATGGATTTGGTTGTTACTTACAATAGAAAGGAATACATCATAGAATTGAAAATTTGGCACGGCACCGAATACGAAATTTCGGGTCGTGACCAAATTTCCGAATATCTCGAAACACGCCATCATCAGGAAGGCTACCTCGTAACGTTCTCATTCCTAAAAGACAAAGTCTTGCAAGAAAAGCCCGAATGGATCGAGCACAATGGCAAGAAAATTTACGAGGCAATTATCGATTGTGGCGTGATAGAGGATTAATTATTTTATCCAGCCATTCATTCTCATCCATTTTTCGCAGGCATCGCGCCAGAAGGCTTGGGTATCGATAGGATTCTTCACTTGGAGGCCGTGGTCGCCCTTGGCGTAGAGGTGGAGTTCTGCCTGTACCTTCTTTGCCCGCAAGGCGTCGGTGTAGAGGATGCTGTTGGCGTATGGTACGAGATTGTCGTCAAGTGCGTGAACGAGGAAGGCGGGCGGAGTGTCCTCTGTAACTTGGAGGTGGCTCGAATACTTGTCGGTCAACGCCTTGTCGGCGTCCTTGCCAATCAACGCCTCGCGTGTGCCGGCGTGTGTGAGGGCGGCATCGAGGGTGATGACGGGGTAGATGAGTATCGAGAAGTCGGGACGCGCACTCACATTGTATTCCGACTTATAAACATTGTCGTTGTAGTGTGTGGAGATTGTGGAAGCCAAATGTCCGCCCGCCGAGAACCCGATTACGCCTATTTTGTTTGGGTCGATGCCGTACTCCTTGGCGTTGGCGCGGACGTAGCGGATGGCTTGTTGTACGTCCTGCAAGGGGCCGTTCTTGCGGTCTTTCATGTACTTGTCGTTGGGCAGTCGGTATTTCAACACAAATGCAGCAATGCCCTTGCTGCTGAGCCACTGTGCGGTCATTATGCCTTCGTACATGTACGATAGACCAGCGTATCCGCCGCCGGGGCATATTACGATGGCGGTGCCGCTGTTTTCGTTGGCGGGGTAGTAGGAGAGTATCGGACGGGATACGCTCGTCAACCAAAATTGATTGCCGCCTTGCGGTTCGGGTGCTGTGCCTATCGCGCCCGGGATGTCGCCCTTGTAGAGTTCGATGACCTTGGCAGGCTCCGGCACGTTGGCGGGGGGCTGCGCGAATGTCTTGCCGCTGATAATTAGTACCATTGCGGCGATTAGTGTCAGAATAAGTCTTTTCATTTGTTTAATTGTCTTTTCTATGTAATTAGTAGTTAAAAATAAAAAATCTATTCGTCTTCGGTGCCGATGGCGATGGCGTTGCGTTCTTTCAGGTTGTATTTGAGGTAATAATAATATAATCCCGATGCGAGACCGGGGGATATGGTTGCAGATTCGCCCGATACGGGGATGGTCATCAGCGGAGTCTTCACCCTCGGCGAGCAGAGATATAATGTGTCGGGTTTGACCGGTGCGCTGAATATGATGTCGAATGGTGTTTCGGGCGCGAAGTCAAAGAATCCTTTGTTGGACGCCGAGTGTATCATTTTGCTAAATTCTTCGGGCAGTTCGTAATATCCTTTGTCGAGGCTTTTCGCGCTGAGTATGCCCATAGAGCGTTTGCGCGGCGTGGCTTGCTGTTGGTCGGCGGTGGTCGCGGCGGTATTGTCGGCGGGCGTGGTGTCGCTGTTGATAATCAAGGGTATGGCAATTGCTAATATAAGGCACGCCGCCGCAGCCATTATAATCATACGTAATGTATTGGATGATGATTTTTGCTCCGTCTGTGGCGTGGATGTTTGGCGGTTGTTTTTTGGGAATTGCACTATAATCCCTTGCTGCGTCTCGGCTTCGGCTGCAATCTCGGCTATTTCTATACATTCGGACGCCAATTGGTCGTCGTCGGCGAGCATTTGCAGTTCCTCGTCGCTTATGTTGACAGGCCTCCCGTTTATGTAGTCGGCGAGTCTCGCTTTTTGGTTGTTGTCCAATGTTTTCATTTCGGTTTGCTTTTTTAGTAGTTATTATCTCCAAAATAATTATAATAATTATCAAGAGTACATAAGTTCGAGCAGGATCGAGAGAGCGTCGTTGTCGTACTTGGAGCGGTTGCCCGCGTTCATACGCTTGATAATCTGGTCAGTCTTGTTGCCGAGCCAAATCCTGATGGCGTCGGGCTTGTTTTGCGAGCCTTCCACGAGGTTTGCGATTTGGCAGAGCCGGGCGTAGATGTCCTTGTTGGCGGCCTCGGCGTCGTCTGGGGCGTTGAGCAACTGACGCGCACCATTGTCGGGACGACCGTCGAGGTATTCGGCGAAGTCTTCGTCGGTGATGCGGAGGCGGTTGATTTTTTTGAGACACATCATAATCTTCGCCCTGTCCTTGCCCATAGTAGCCATTACGCGGAGGAAGTGCTTCTTCTCGTTTTCAATGATGGCCTTCTGTTCCGGCGAGGGCGAGCGGTCGAATTCCGTGATGGTAGCCTTCTCAATATCTACGGTGTCCACCTTGTATTTCTGCGACTGCCTGAGCACTTCGAGCATCATCATCCTCAGCACGCTCGACATGTAGGTCTGCGGCTGCGCCTCGCCCTTGTAAAGGCTCTCGATGTGCTCCTTCTTCGCCAAATATTTGGCGCGGAGCGTCTGTGTCATGTCGTCGTAGTCGTCGGGGTCGATGCCGCCGGAGCGGATAAACTTTTTCACGATTATCGACGTGATCTTGTTGAGCAGTTCTGTTGAAAACGGGTTCATAAGTAAAAAAATAATGTGTTATGTTTTCCAACTGCAAAAATAAACACAATTATTGTTTTACCGATGTTTTTTTTGCTTTAATTGTTGATTTTTTGTGCAAGAAGTGAAATGTTTTTTTTGCAAATGTTGTAAGACTGCGTTTTTGTTACTTTTGTATAGAAAAAATGTAACATTTTTGACAGCAAAACCACTTGTTTTTTTGTGTCGGAATGTCTAACTTTGCGTACAATTAATGCTAACACCTAATATTTTTAATAAAAAGATGATGAAACGAGGTATTACTCTACTCTTGATTGCGGCGTTGTGCTTGATTGCGACGGCACACGCGCAGACCAATATGCTTTGGCTCAATGATTCGTGCAATGTGCGCATTGCGTCGGCGACGCTTTATTCAGACCTGCCACTCAAGGATGCCACCGAGAAGGTAATCGAACAGGAGATTGCCGCGTGGTCGGTTGATTTCAAAGTCGCAAAGTCGCCCAAGGGTGCCAATTTCAGGATTAAGCTTGACAAGAACGCCAATCTCGGTGCCGAGGGCTATATGCTGATGCCCAACGACAATCGCGGCTACACCATCGTCGCCGAAACTCCGGCGGGCGCGTTGTACGGCACTTACGCGATGCTGAGAAACATCAATACGGCGGCGTCGATGGATATGAACCCTCAGAAACCCGCCTTCCAAGTCCGCATACTCAACCATTGGGACAATCCCGACGGCAGCGTGGAGCGCGGATATGCCGGACGCTCGATTTGGTTTGCTGATGGCAAAATCAACTTCCGCTCCGACATCGAGACCTACGCCCGCGCCAATGCCTCTGTGGGCATCAACGGCACTGTAATCGACAATGTGAACGCCGACCCGAAGGTGTTGTCGTCCGAAATGTTGAAAGACATCAAGACCGTTGCCGACCGTCTGCGCCCCTATAATATTAAGGTGTATCTCGCCGTCAACTTCTCTTCTCCGGCGGCTCTCGGCGGATTGAAAACTTCCGACCCCTTGGACAAGGACGTTATAGATTGGTGGCAGAAGAAGGTGGACGAAATCTATGCTTTGATACCTGATTTTGGCGGTTTTCTTGTAAAAGCCAATAGCGAGGGGTTGCCCGGTCCGATGGATTTTGGCCGCACACACGCCGACGGCGCAAATATGTTGGCAAAGGCGTTGAAGCCTCACAATGGCATCGTGATGTGGCGAGCATTCGTTTATAATCCGCAGGGCGGCGACCGCGCCAAGCAGGCTTATTACGAGTTTATGCCCTTGGACGGCAAGTTTGACGACAATGTGATAATCCAAATCAAGAATGGTCCTGTTGACTTCCAGCCCCGCGAGCCTTTCTCGCCGCTCTTTGGTGCTATGAAGAATACGCAGACAATGGCAGAATTGCAGATTACGCAGGAATATCTCGGATACAGCGACCATCTTTGCTATCTCGGCACTATGTGGAAAGAATTTATGGATTATCCTTCGTTCCATAATGGCAAATCTGTAGTAGAAACTACTCTCAATCAAAAACTTACGGCATTCTCCGCCGTTGCCAATACCGGCACGATGAAAAATTGGTGCGGCTACGTGATGGCGCAGTCCAATTGGTACGCGTTTGGACGTTTGGCGTGGAATCCCAACCTCTCGGCACGTGCAATCGCCAAGGAATGGGTGATGCAGACCATCACAAAAGACGAAAAGGCTGTCAATACGATTTGCGACATAATGATGCAGAGCCGCGAAGCCGTTACAGACTATATGACCCCGCTTGGACTTCATCATTTGATGGGTTGGAGCGACCATTGGGGCCCTGAGCCGTGGACCGACATTCCCGGAGCGCGTGAGGATTGGTTGCCGAGATATTATCATAAGGCAGACAAAATTGGTCTTGGATTCAACCGTTCGTCCAAGAATGGCGGTTCCAACGCCGTGGAGCAATACCAAGAGCCGCTTCGCACGATGTACGACGACCCGCAACTTTGCCCGAAGGAGTTGGTGCTGTGGTTTCATCATTTGCCGTGGGATTATTACTTCAACGACGGCAAGACGCTTTGGCAGTCGCTCAACGACCATTACAACGGCGGCGTGGAGCAAGTGATAAAATTCCAAAAGACTTGGCAATCGCTCAAAGGCTCTGTGCCTGAGTCGATATTCAAGGAAGTGGAATCAAAACTCCAAGTGCAACTCGACGAAGCGCAATGGTGGCGCGACGGCTGTATGCTCTATTTCCAAACATTTTCCAACATGCCGCTCTCATTTACGCCAAAATACACATTGGAGCAGTGCAAGGCAAAACTCCGCACCAAGGCGTATGTAGATAGGCAAAAGGATTAAATAAAACTACAAATCAATGTTCATCAGAAAGTTATACATATTGTTAATTGCGCTAATGACGGCTATAGTAGCCTCGGCGCAAGACTTGCCCAAAATCGTAAAGCACGGCAACGCCTATCAATTGATGGTGGGCGGCAAGCCGTTCTTGATGAGGGCGGGCGAACTCGGCAATTCCAACGCGTCAACGGCAGATTATTACAACCGTATTGTCGTGCCAAACCTCCTGAAACAAAACATCAACACCGCCATTGTGCCGGTATATTGGGATTTAATGGAGCCTACGGAGGGCAAGTACGATTTTTCGCTGGTTGACAATGTAATCAAAACCTCCGCGCAGAATGGATTGAAGGTGGTATTCCTGTGGTTTGGCGCATGGAAAAATTCGATGTCGTGCTACGCCCCCGCGTGGGTCAAGAAGGATGTCAAGCGTTTTCAACGGGCGGAGAGCAAGGACGGAGTGCGTCAGGAAATACTCTCGCCGTTTTCGTCCGAAACACTCAAAGCCGACCGTGCGGCCTTCTGCAAGTTGTTGGAGCATATCAAGGCTGTTGACAACAATCAGACCGTCATAATGATTCAGGTGGAAAACGAAATTGCAATGCTGCCCTCCGCCCGTGATTACAGCAAGGCGGCTAATGTAGCCTACAATTCCACCGTGCCGACGCGCCTTACCGAATATTTGGAAAAGCACAAGGACCAACTCTCCGACACGTTGAAAAAATATTGGACGGGCGATATAATCGGCAATTGGAAAACCCTTTTTGGCGGCAGCATCTACGGCGAGGAGATTTTTACGGCGTGGAGTTATGCCGTTTATGTACAGGAACTTGCCAAGGCGGGCAAGAAGATTTACAATATTCCGATGTATGTAAATTGCGCCCTCAATCGTCCCGGACGCAAGCCCGGCGAATATCCGTCGGGCGGGCCGTTGCCGCATTTGTTGGATGTTTGGAAGGCGGGCGCACCGTTGATAGAGATGCTAAGCCCCGACATTTATTTTGGCGATTTCAAGAAGTGGACGTCTGCATATTATCGAGCCGACAATCCGTTTTTTATACCTGAACATCAATACGATGCAACAGCCGGAGCCAAAGCACTTTACGCATTTGGCGAGTATCACGCATTGGGATTTTCGCCATTTTCAGCAGAGACCAAGCAGGCGCAGTTTATGCCGCCGGTTTTGGGAGAGACTTTCAGCGGCGACGCGCAAAAAGGCACTCTCACCGAACTGCCCGCCGCCTACAATTTGATAGCAGTTTGTGAGGATTATATCAACAAATTCAACGGCACGGCAAGTATGCGCGGAGTGCTGTTGGATTCTATCAATCAGCGCGATACGTTGATAATTGGCGGCTACAAAATAATCGCCAAGCACGATTACACCCTCGGATGGTCGCCCAACGCCAAACTCCCAAATTGGAACACCGAGGGTGCAATCATCATCAATACCAACCCCGACGAATTTTTGCTGATAGGAACAGGTACTGTGCTTAATTTCAATTCGTTGAAAAAAAATACCAACGTAGGTATCTTGGAGATACAAGAACTTTCTGCCGCTGACGGCAAGACCGTCCTGCGCTACCTCAATGGCGACGAATCGCACCAAGGCCGCCACGTGAGGATTCCCGACGGAGAGTGGGGGATTCAAAAATTCAAGCTTTATGAATACTAATCACTAATACTTTAAAATCAAATCAAGAATGAAAAGATTATCGATATTAATTGCATTGTTGATTGTAGCCTGCCAATTGTCGATGGCACAGTACATTACATTCGACAAGAGCGCGGGAGGATTCGACCTCACCAAGTGCAGCATCAACTATGCCGACGACGAATGGGAAGGCGTGAAAATCGCCGTCAAAAATCTCCAACAGGACATCTACGATGTTACTGGACGCAAGCCCGACCTCAACAATCAAAACGCCGAGTACAAGTTGATTGTAGGCACTATCGGCAAATCTAAAACCACCGATGCCCTCATCAAAAAGCAGAAATTGGACGTCGCCGCCGTCAAGGACAAGTGGGAGGCTGGTATGATTGCAAAAATCGACGACAAGACCTTTGCAATCTTCGGAGCCGACAAGCGCGGCACCATCTTCGCCATCTACGACATCAGCCGCAATATCGGTGTAAGTCCGTGGAAATATTGGGCTGACGTGCCTGTGGTCAATCACGACTACGTAGCCCTCAATGTGGGCAGCACCGTCGTTTTCCCCTCGCCAAAGGTTAAGTACCGTGGCATATTCCTCAACGATGAGGCTCCCTGCCTCAGCACTTGGGTAAAGAACACCTTCCCCGATTCGCAAATCCCGACCTCAATCCCCGAACTCGCCAAGGGTATGAACAGCCATTTCTACGCCAAGGTGTTTGAACTCCTGCTCCGCCTCAAAGCCAACTTTATGTGGCCCGCGATGTGGGGCAACGCCTTCTACGCCGACGATGCCGACAATAGCCGCGTAGCCGACGAGATGGGCATCGTGATGGGTACGTCGCACCACGAACCTATGGCGCGCAACCATCAGGAATGGGTTCGCAAACGCG
>Ga0310694_10007677_pt1 | contig 10090 bp, 5 predicted proteins | sample 174DNAGHGhighgp2_FD_203884 | JGI IMG/M metagenome (GOLD analysis project Ga0310694, IMG submission 203884) | Sheep rumen microbial communities from Palmerston North, Manawatu-Wanganui, New Zealand - 1742 DNA GHGhigh gp2 (v2) (version 2) | ecosystem: Host-associated > Mammals > Digestive system >...
CAAAGCAGTGAGGAGTTTGTTTGCATTCTCAATCCGGACACTCTCTGCCTGATCTGCGCTACTGTCTTTCGCTTTGAAGTGGTTCATGGATAGCGTGAAGAGTTCCCCTGTGGCATTCTCTTTGAAAGCCTGAATGCGCATTCGCGGTTTATAGTTCCATGTGGTGTACGGCGAAGTGTTACTACCGCTCGGAGTCACCTTGTCCTTTCGGTAAATATAGCCGGACTTGAGGGGCATGTATCCTCCGGATTGCTGCGATGCATTCATACCGTCCTTGACGAACGTATAGACATCTTCTCCGTAGATTGAGTTCATGGCATCGCAAATATATCCCAAGACGTAATCGTTTTCTTCCACTTCGCAAATGGCGACAATGTCCGCCTGTAACGCGAGGAATACATTCGCCATTTTGTCGGTTTTTTCCTTAAACTCCTCCTCTGTAGCGCAAGAACTGTTAGAAGCGGTGAGGTCCATCAGGTAGTTTTGGGCATTCTGACCGGCAATACGCAGGCGTGCATTCCCTACATCGGGAATATTTACCGGACTGGTCCATGCGAGAGCCTGCATGGTCAAAACTACCAGGAAGAAACTGAATATACTTTTTTTCATTGTATAAGGGTATTAATAATCGTTTCGAGTTGATTGCATTGTGTCTCCCGTGAGAACTGTTCGCGGTGCAGCACCGGTTGTGCTGTAAATCCATTATCCTGCCACTCGCGATAGCGGTCCGAGATAAAAGAACGGATGGCCTCATCGTCGTCAGTAGCTACTCCTGCATGGGTGTAGGAAATCAGTTCTGCCAATGCTCCTTTGTCGGAAGGCACGCACAATACGGGTTTGCCGCATCCCAGTGCTTCGTAGAACTTGGTGGTAAGCATGCCGTGTGTTTTCTCATTTGTGAGCACAAGCATTATGCTGCTACGGCGGATAACATCGCCTAAGTGATCATGCGACACCGGATTATTCTGCGGCGTATGTATGTCGAGTTCGATAGGTTCGTTCATATCCGCGACAATCTGTTTTACCTTCTCTAAAGCCTGTTGCTGCCAGTCGAAAAGACTGCCTATGTATGTGATACGGAAACTGTCTGTTTGGATATTTTCGGGATAAAACTGAGCGTTGTCGAATCCGTTGTATATGATATGCACCTTCTGATTGAACCGGCGAATAAAATCCGCGTGCCAAGGAGAAACGGTAGTGACGGCATTCACCAGACGCAAAATCTTGTTCCTCCTGCGGATATTTACCGCACGATAGAGGAAGCGGAATGGTCTGATCCACCATGCTTGATGGCGGTATTGATAGCGCGAGTTTGCCACCTGTTCGTCCAAATCGCGGATGTCACATAAGAGAGGAATATTCAGTTCTTCGGCTATCCGTTCGGCTGCTCCCATCGGGAAATAATTGAATGTTGAGCAGAGAACAAGGTCAAATGACTGCTTGCCGATGAGCGCCGGCTGATTACAAAGCGCTTTCTTGGCAAACGCCTTGTTGTGCCAGTCGGAGAAGAGCGAACGGACGGATTTGCACAACCAGTCCCATGTGGTGCCGGCGTAGATAGGAACAGTAATGATAGGGTAAGAATGTGCGAAAGACAAAGGCTCGTATTCTTCGGTCAGCAAGGTCACACCGAATCCTCTGCGCACCAGATAATCGCACATGTAACGCAGCCTGGGCAGATATCCGGGCGCAGCAGGTGGGTCGGAGACAACCAGAATATGTGCCTTTGAATCATTTGCCATTGAGCAATTGTATTATTTTGCCGTATAGTGTTTTATGATACGTGTCCGGTGTGAACGACGAGTTATGCCAAAGGAGGCAGAGGTCTCCTCTGTACTTCCGAACAGAGTTAATCAGCCGTTGGCACATGTTAAAAGCATCTTCTTCACTCAGATTCATGTATTTTTCGTCGCTCAGCGTCGTGTCCATGATTATCAGAGGGTGCATCGTTAGTCGTGTCAACCTCATGGTAAACGGGTTGATCCATCTCACGGCACGCGTGGTTTGCAGCCTAAATCCTGCGGCATCGGCAAAGCCCATGGTGAAATCATCCGTATAATCAGCCTTGGACAGTTTCTGCCACTGGCGTACAGACCCGCATAAGTAATGTGCGCGGTGCAGTGTGCTGAGAGGATTTTTGGGTAGGTCTCCGTAATAACTGCTATGGACTCCGAGTTGCGCGCCGCTGTCGAGCAGACGTTTTTTTAGTTGCCCGAAATCTTTCCCGGACAGGTTGTATTGCGGGTAATCATATCCTTTTCCACGGGTCTGTTTGACGAAGTAGATTACTTGCGCATCGGGTACCAGAGCATCTTGCTCTGTCATCCACGGGAAGGTATAAAACGGATCTTTTTGAATGTCTTTCCATGAGGCTTTCATCTGTTGCCATTTGCCGTGAATCAAGCCTCCCAATATCCCGCGCAGATACCGGTATCGGGCAATAAAATCAATATCGTGTGTGAGGAAGATGTGTTGGAATCCGGGAGTCGGCAAAGGAATGCCGAGCGCTTCCAACAACAGATGTGCATGCTCGTCAAGCATCGGTGTAAGCAAGCGGTGGTTATTCCCAAGAACAGAGAATCGTGCCGCAAAACGGTTATGCTCGTCGCGCTCCGTATTGAAGGTCTCTTCTGCCCGTGAGATAAAGAAGAAAGTGTTGTACACGATATCCGTACGAATAATCGTTTTACCTTCCGAGGGGTGCTCTGTCTTAACCGGACTGAAATCGGGCATAATGATGCTGTTGCCCAAATGATTATTGGGCACAATCATCACATCGTGCGAATCCAGAGCTTGAACATCCGCCGTATAGACCACGCGTGACGCCGCCTGGGCATCTCCGTAGCAAAGCCACGTCAGGATGTATTCCACCATCTCCGTTATTTTCCGCTTGGTATTCTTGGATTCCATAGGCATAATTTCAGATTATTCATTCAAGATTTCCCACTCGTACATTTTCTGCTCAATCTGGTGCTTGACAGATTCGTATTTCTGGAACAGTTGTGCCGTCTGGTTTTCCGGTAAAGCCAATAGTTGTTCTATCTGTCTTTGTTGCTCTTCAAGGGCTGCAATCTCTTCTTCGGTCTGTGCTATTTGTTTTTCTTTTTTGCGTTGAGCGGCAGCTGCGGCTTTTTGTGCCGCGTAATCTTGTGCGCCGTTCAGTTGCCCATTAGATGCCTGACCTTGTGCTTGACCGTCGTTATTGGTTCGTATATTTCGGTTCAATTCTTCGAGGCTGTTCAGTTTCTTTGTGCGCAGGAAATCATAGATGCCACCCAGGTGCTCTTTGACGCGTCCTCCACCGAATTCATAGACTTTGCTGACAAGTCCGTCCAAGAAGTCACGGTCGTGACTGACGCAAATGAGTGTGCCGTCAAAATCTTTGAGAGCCGCTTTGAGTACATCTTTAGACTGCATGTCCAGATGGTTGGTGGGCTCATCGAGAATCAAGAGGTTGCATGGTTCCAAGAGCAGTCGTATCATCGCCAGTCGGCTACGCTCGCCGCCGGAGAGCACTTTGACGCGCTTGTCGCTGGCTTCTCCTCCGAACATGAAAGCGCCAAGGATGTCGCGTATTTTGGTGCGAATATCTCCAACTGCCACATAATCAATGGTCTCGAAAACGGTAAGATTTTCGTCTAATAGTGCGGCTTGGTTTTGAGCGAAATAACCTATTTTGACATTGTGACCTATTTTGAGTAATCCCAGATAATCCAACTGTCCCATGATGCACTTGACTAATGTTGATTTACCTTCTCCGTTCTTTCCGACGAATGCCACTTTTTCACCTCTGCGAATAGTAAAAGTAACGTCATGGAACACGTTGTGTTCTCCGAAGTCTTTGCGCAGATCTTCCACAATCAATGGAAAATCTCCACTGCGAGGAGCGGGCGGGAAGCGGAGGTTGAGCCGGCTGGTGTCTTCCAAATCAACCTCCAGTCTCTCCAATTTCTCCAGTTGTTTGATGCGGCTTTGCACCTGAACAGCTTTGGTGGCTTTGTATCGGAAACGCTCAATGAACTCTTCGGTGTCCTGAATCATTTTCTGCTGGTTCTGGTAGGCGCGAACTTGTTGCTCGTGCCTTTCTTTGCGCAGTTCGACGAATCGGCTGTAGTTGACATTGTAATCATAAATGCGTCCGAGCGTAATTTCTATAGTCCGCGGACAGACGTTGTCAATAAAAGCCTTGTCGTGACTGACCATCAATACCGCCGCCTGGCTGTTTTTGAGGAAATCCTCCAGCCACTGAATTGATTCGATATCCAGGTGGTTGGTAGGTTCGTCCAGCAGGAGTAAATCGGGATGTCGCAAGAGAATTTTTGCCAGTTCGATACGCATTCTCCATCCGCCTGAGAACTCGGAACAAGGCCGTTCAAAATCTTTCCGTTCAAATCCCAGTCCGATAATCGTTCTGTCCATTTCCGCTACAAAACGAGCTTCGTCTTGTCCGTCGGGCGCAAGCCGGTAAACGGTCATCACTTCCTCCCTCAGCGTTTTGTCGTCCTGAAAGAGCATGACCTGCGGGAGGTAACCGATAGTCATGTCGGCTTCTCTTGCGATGCGTCCGCTTGTCGGTTTGTATTCTCCCGCAATCAGCCGCAAGAGCGTTGTTTTGCCTGCTCCGTTCTTTCCGACCAAGGCGATGCGTTCCTTACGATTGATAAGGAAACAGATATCGTCCAGCACCGGACGTGACGAAAACTCCATGCTCAAGTGGTCAATGGTCAGCATTGTTACCGTACAGTTTATGGTTAATGACTCTCCACAAAATCAAGGTCAGTCCTGTTGCGAGTCCGAAATCAACGACCAGCAAAGTCCATATGTTCCAGTTCCTGCCGAGTATTCCGAGTCCGACAAAAAACACGCTAACTGTCAGTAGCACACATGTGGTCTGCAAATGGTTCAGACCCGTGCGTAGCAGGAGATGGTGAATATGGTTTTTGTCCGGTTGGAACGGACTTCTATGTTGTTTGATACGTGTAAGACTCACTCTGATGGTGTCAAACAGAGGGACTGTGAGAACGCATATGGCGACCGACGGGGCAGCGGACATGTGGAGCATTTCAGGCACTTTGTTATACGCGTTTATCTCGCAGAAATGGAACACGAAAGCAGTGAGCAGATAGCCCAAAAGCAGACTGCCGGAGTCCCCCATGAAAATCTTCTCTCTATGCCCGAATACATTATAGATAAAAAATACCGCCAAAGCTCCTATCATGCATATTCCCAGAATAGACCAACTTTTTTCGTCGGCACCGGCCAGCCCGAAATATACGGCAAAAAACAAGCAGTACAGAATTCCGAGTCCGCTTGCGAGTCCGTCAATGCCGTCAATCAGATTCACGGCATTGATAATGGCAATGAGAATAAAAACGGAAATCAGATAACTCGGAACGATACCTATCTGCTCAATACCGAATAGTCCATGCAGATGTGTGATGCGCAAATCCGCAAAACCGATGAGAGCGATTCCGGCGAGTGCTTCGCCAAACAGTTTGGCGATAGGCGTGAGAACCAATACGTCGTCAATAAAGCCCACCGCCATGATAGCAAACAGACCAATCAGGAAAAACTGGCTTTGGTCCATCCGGCTGAACTCAAAAAGCAGATAACTGAGCATGAAACTGAAGCATATGTTCAGTCCGCCGATATTGGGCACTTCGCCGGTGTGGCTCATTCTCTTGTTTGGGCGCACGACAAATCCTTTCGTCTTGGCAATACGGATAACTACCGGCATTCCAATTAGTCCGAAAAAGAAACTGACAAGTCCGATAAGGTAGCTGTGCTCTATGAAAAAGTTTTGTATCATTGCGGGTCTAATTGCTCGTAGATGGAATTATTGCTAATGTATTCAGGAACCAGGCGTTTCATCAGCGTGACGGTGGTGAACGGCTTGCTCATTTTGCTTGTTTTGATTAACTGGTCGATGGATTTGCTGACTTGGTCGAAGTCAAATTCGCGTACACGTGCCACCATGATTTTGTCGTTAGCAGTTGGCAGCGTGGTCTCTTTTTGATTCAGCAGTTCCTCGTATAGCTTCTCACCCGGACGCAATCCGGTGAAAACAATCTGTATATCTTTCTCAGGTGTATATCCGGCGAGGCGGATCATATTTCGTGCGAGGTCCAAAATCTTCACTGGTTCGCCCATGTCGAAGATGAAAATCTCTCCTCCTTCGCCTAACGTGCTGGCTTCCATGACCAGGCAGCATGCTTCCGGGATGGTCATGAAATAGCGGATAATATCCGGGTGGGTGACCGTCAGCGGTCCTCCGGCCGCGATCTGTTTGCGGAAGAACGGAATAACCGAACCGTTGCTGCCTAGCACGTTGCCGAACCGTGTGGTAATGAACTTTGTGCAGTTCGGATCCGTTTTTTGCAATTTGCGGAAGAGCGATTGCACGTAAATCTCGGCGATGCGCTTGCTGGCACCCATGATATTAGTCGGGTTGACCGCTTTGTCGGTGGAAATCATCACAAATCGCTGTGCTCCGTACTTGACTGCCAGATCCGCCATGTTCTTTGTCCCGAGGACATTGGCCTGAATGGCTTCGTTCGGGAAACTTTCCATGAGCGGGACATGTTTGTAAGCGGCAGCGTGATAGACAATATCCGGACGCATCTCGTTGAATATCTGCTCAATACGGGCTCTATTCCGCACATCGGCGATAATCGGAATAAAGCGGGAGTTGGGGAATTGTGTACGTAGGTCCAAAACCAAGTCATGCAAGGGTGATTCTGCCATTTCAAGCAACAGGGTCACCTGGGGGTCATACTGTTGGAGTTGGCGAACAAGTTCGCTGCCGATACTTCCTGCAGCACCGCTCACCAGCACAACCCGCTTGTGGATAATCTGGCGCACATTTTCGGTATTGATGTTGATTTGCGGACGCTCCAGAAGGTCTTCAATACGAATGGAATCGATACGTCCGATTCGTTGCATATCAATCTCTTCCGTGTTATCCCATTGGGTGAAATACGGAGTAGTGAGGATACGTATATTGTGATCGATGAATATCTGTAGGTCCTTGGCAGGATTGATTTCCCTCATTTTAATGGGTGAGATAATCACATGCCGGATGTTGCGCTTGGCCATCCATTCGAACATTTTTTCGTTCAGCGGGTGTACACGCAAGCCTGCCAGTTCATAGCCATGCCGCTGGTTTTCGTCGGCAATGAATCCCACTGGTCGGTAGGGGATATTACCGGCGGCGCGAAGCATTTTGGCTATAGCCAAACCGGCGGTCTGAGTGCCGTAAATCATCACTTGGGGACTTCCCTGATTTTGCTCCAGAGTCTCACTCAGGGTCTTTACACCTACTCGGAGCGAGAACAACATAACGAACGCCATCGGTACATAAATGGTCAGTACGGTATTCAGCAACGGATGACTCCCCGTTGTGTAGTCCATAATCAGATTCACCGCAACCAGCACAGCACCGGTGCTGATGTTTGACAGCAGCACCTTGATGGTATCAATAAAGGTCGAATAACGCAAGATACCCGAGTAAGTGTGGAAAGCCCAGAAAGCCAGTAATTGAACGGCCATCACAACCAGATATTGCGTGCCCAACGGAACCGATTGGCTGCGCAAATCCAGATAATTGAAAAAACCGCTTCCTATCCATACACTCAGCCAATAGGCAATTGTGCAAAGCAGAAGATCCAATAGTAAAACACCCCAACGCGGGAGGTAACTTGTTTGCGGCAGATGGGAAAAAATATCCGAATGCAGCATCTCTTTTATAGTGTTATTGTTTGTCATGTGTCGTTTGTATTATTTGGGCAAGATACTTGCCGGTATAACTGTCTTTGCATTGCGCAATCTGTTCCGGAGTGCCGGTGCATACTATGTTTCCGCCTTCGATACCTCCTTCCGGACCTAAATCTATCACATGGTCCGCAGCCAGAATAACGGCAGGGTTATGCTCAATGATGATGACCGTGTGCCCTTTGCTGATCAGCCGGTTCAATGCTTTCAACAGCACTTCTATGTCACGATGGTGTAAACCCGTGGTCGGCTCATCGAACACAAAAATGGTAGGCATGTTTTCCTCTTGGGCCAGAAAAGATGCCAACTTGACACGCTGGCTTTCGCCACCGGACAGTGTGCTACTGCTTTGACCCAGTTGGATATATCCGATACCGACATCCTGTAGTGGTTTCAGGCGTTTGACAATCTTGGCACAAGCAGGGTCTTCGCCAAAGAAATCCACCGCTTGGTTAACTGTCATGCAAAGCACGTCATAAATGGATTTGCCTCGGTAATGGACATCCAGAATGTCTTGTTTGAAACGTTTGCCGTGGCATTGTTCGCATTCGAGCACCAAATCCGCCATGAACTGCATCTCAATGGTTATAGTACCTTCTCCCTGACAAGTCTCGCAACGTCCTCCGGGGGTGTTGAACGAGAAATGCGCCGACGTGAATCCCAACTGTTTTGACAAGGGTTGCTCGGCATAGAGACGACGGATCTCGTCATAGGCTTTCAAGTACGTCACGGCATTGCTGCGGCTGGAACGGCTCAAGGGATTCTGGTCCACATACTCGATATCTTTCATCAAATGCAGGCTGCCTTTCAAATGCCCGAAATCGCCGGTGTGTTCCGCGAAAGAACCGCCGTAATGTTTCTTCAGGGCAGGGTAGAGTACTTTGCTGACCAGACTGGACTTGCCGCTTCCGCTCACTCCCGTTACCACGGTCATGACATGCAACGGGAAACGGACGGTCAGGTTCTTCAGGTTGTTCTCGCAAGCACCTTCTATTTCGATATAATTGTTCCAGTGTCTTCGTTTTTCCGGTATGTCGAATGTGAACAATTCCGGTCGAGGTTGACCTTCATACACAATCTCGCCTCCGTGGCGTCCTGCTTGGGGACCCACTTCTATAATATGGTCGGCTGCGGCGATAATATCCTCGTCATGCTCCACGACAACAATAGTGTTCCCTAAATCCCGCAGTTCTTGCAGGACGTGAATCAGGCGTTTGGTGTCACGTGGGTGCAAACCGATGGAAGGTTCATCCAATACGTACAACGATCCTACCAGACTGCTTCCCAATGATTTGGCCAGATTGATTCGCTGGCTTTCTCCGCCGGACAAGGTGTTGCTCTGACGATTCAGTGTCAGATAGCTCAGACCTACATCGTGCATGAACTGCAAGCGGTTCTCTATTTCCTTGAGCACCATCTCCACGGTCTGACGCTCGGTATCGGTCAGCTCGATATGCTGAAACCAGTTCTGCAACTCCGATATGGGCATGGCGCATAACTGCTCGATGTTTTTGCCGTTTACCAGCACATATTCCGCTTCGCGCCGCAAATGGAATCCGTGGCATACTGGGCATGTCGTTTTGCCCTTATAGCGTGCCAAAAGCACTTTGTACTGTATCTTGTTGTACTGTTTTTCCTCTATCTCTTTGAAGAATTCGTGCAACCCTTTGAACCATTGGTTGCCCGTCCAAAGTATCATTTTCTGCTCCGGGCTCAAAGCGTAGAAAGGTGTGTGAATCGGGAAATCGAATTTGGCTGCGTTGTAGATGAGGGCGTCCTGCCAACTCTTCATCTGTTCGCCCTGCCAGCAGGCTATCGCTCCTTCATAGACCGATTTGGACTTGTCGGGCACAACTAGATCGGCATCAATCCCCATAACTACGCCTACTCCCTTACATTCGGGGCAGGCTCCTATGGGATTGTTGAAATCAAACAGGTGTTCATTGGGTTCTATGAAACGGATACCATCCGCTTCAAAACGCTCGGAGAAGACTTTCTCTTTCTTGTCCACCCATACGCGGCACTCGCCTTTGCCCTCAAAGAAAGCTGTCTGTACGCTATCCGCAAAGCGGTTGCTGGTCGCTTGTTCGTGATCGACGATGATGCGGTCAACCAACAAGTAGGCGTCATGTCCTTCGGCTTTTTGCCAAGCGCTATCGTCCAGACGTACCGTGTCTCCGTCTATCAGAAGTCTGCTGAAACCCTGACTCAGCCATAGAGCCATTTGCTCTTTCAACGTCCGTCCTTCCGGCAGAACGATAGGACTTAACAGATACAGCCGTGTGCCGGTTGACTGCTCCTCCATGTATTGTACCACGTC
>Ga0310694_10007678_pt1 | contig 10089 bp, 9 predicted proteins | sample 174DNAGHGhighgp2_FD_203884 | JGI IMG/M metagenome (GOLD analysis project Ga0310694, IMG submission 203884) | Sheep rumen microbial communities from Palmerston North, Manawatu-Wanganui, New Zealand - 1742 DNA GHGhigh gp2 (v2) (version 2) | ecosystem: Host-associated > Mammals > Digestive system >...
GCAGTCCTGCCATTGACGCAGGATGTAGTTGTTCTCGGCTGGAAGCGTTTCCAGGAGTCGGATAGCGCGCTGGCAGATGTCCTCGTTGCTGGTGTGGCGACCGTAGGCGAACAGCAGCGGCACCACGGTATTTATTATAAGTAGGCGACGGCTGGCTGCCGTCATTCCCTTTATCTTCAGACAAGTCTGCAGTTCCTCCACGCTTTTTGCCTCCAGCAGGCTGCTCATCTGGGCCCGGCCGCTGTGGTAGAGTTCCGCAATCTGCAGGATGCGCATTGAGGGGAAGTTGCTTGGTCGGGTTCGGAGGAAACGCCAATCAGCCCTTTCCATCGCGTCGCCCAGACTGAATTTGTGCTTCAAGAAGGCGAACTCTTGCTGCAGAAGTGCCACTTCCTGCTCACTCCTGACGGCTTTTACCTCTTCGATGAGGCCCGCCATACCGAGGAAGAGCGCCTCGATTTGGAACAGGTCGTCGCGATGTTTGCCTGCTGCCGAGAGTGGAATCCGCATGGCCCAACGCTCGAATGCATCGCCATTCAGACCGAAGCCGAAACTCCTGCTCAGGGTCACAAACGTGGCACGTTCCCAATCGCCACCAGTCCTTTCAGCCCTCGCGGCTACCAGCTCCGACCTTTCCTTCAGCCTTTCGACCAGCAAAGCATCCATCCACTGATGCACTTTGACCGATGGAATCGAGGAAATTATGCGGTGACATCGGGGATAATCCTCAGTTCGGCAGAGTTCTTCGTAACTCTGCACGATGCTCTCAGGAATGTCGAGCCGGACCTGCGGAAGTGTCTTTCCTTCCTGTGTCCTGACCTCTCCGTCAATCTCTCCCACGACATGCAGGATGACGCTATTGTAGGCAGGGTCGCTCTCGTGGCAGTGTCTGTACCAATCCGACGAGCGGAGATGCACCTCGACATTGCCTGCCCAGACCGTTCCAGCCAGTCGAATCTTCTCATTGAAGAAGTCGGGACCCTGATCGTGATTGTGCAAACCAGGATCGATAACCTCGACCGTCTGCCCATCCTCCGTGATGAGTGGTTTCAGGGGCAATATCTTGTGCTTCCAGACATAGTGGAGCAGGCGTTCCATACTTATTTTGGCTCTGTTAACTTATTTTGTGAAACAAAAGTACGCAAAATTGGGCGAAAAGCAGTACTTTTGCATGAAATTTATTTAATAACGTATGAAAATAGCACTTATAGGGTACGGCAAGATGGGTCGTATGATAGAGGAAATAGCCATTTCGCGTGGTCATGAAATCGTCAGCATTATCGATATCGACAATCAAGACGAGTTTAAAAGTCCCGCTTTTGCAAGTGCAGATGTTGCCATCGAGTTCACTACGCCTTGGACAGCCTACGATAATTACCTCAAGGCATGGGCTGCAGGCGTCAAGGTGGTGAGTGGAAGCACCGGTTGGATGAAGGAGCATGAGGCAGAAGTGCGCAGGGCTTGCAGCGACGAGGGCAAGACACTCTTCTGGGCCAGCAACTTTAGTGTGGGCGTGGCTATCTTCTCGGCAGTCAACAAATACTTGGCCAAAATCATGAACGGCTTTGAGCAGTATGATGTCAACCTCGTCGAGACGCATCACATCCACAAGCTCGATGCCCCATCAGGCACAGCCATCACGCTGGCTGAACAGATTGTGGAGAACATCGACCGCAAGCAGCGTTGGGGACTTCACGAGACAAAACCAGAGGTGCTCCGCATCGATGATATCCGCCAGAAAGAGGTGCCAGGCATTCACACCATTACTTACGACTCTCCCGAGGACATGATAACCATCACCCACGATGCCCACAACCGTCGAGGCTTCGCGATGGGAGCTGTCCTGGCTGCAGAATACACGAAAGACCACACAGGCCTGCTTACCATGTCCGACCTGTTCAGCTTTTAATTCATCACTATTATAACAACAATGACAAAGAAGAAAAAATACAAAGCTACCAAGATAGATTGGGCAAAAGCCATCGTCGCCATCGCCCTCTACATTGCCTTCCTCTACTGGGTTGATGCCTGGTGGGGACTCATCATCGTGCCTTTCATCTTCGACGCATACGTCACCCGTCGCATTCCCTGGACGTGGTGGAAGGATGCAGAGAACCCCGTTGTCAGGACCGTGATGAGCTGGGTCGATGCCATCGTCTTTGCTCTCGTGGCTGTTTACTTCGTCAACATCTATTTCTTCCAGAACTACACCATTCCATCGAGCTCGCTCGAGAAGAGTCTGCTCGTAGGCGACTATCTGCTCGTAAGCAAGATGAGCTACGGACCTCGCGTGCCTCAGACCCCGCTCCACATGCCACTTTGCCAGCACACGCTGCCCTTTGGTGGCAAGAGCTACATCGAGTGGCCGCAATGGAAGTACAAGAGAGTGACGCCCAAGCCTGTCCAGCTCAACGACATCGTCGTGTTCAACTACCCCGCAGGCGACACTGTGGTGAGCAACGTCAAGTACCAAACCGAGTACTATGCCATGTGTTATGGCTATGGTGCAGACCTCTATCAGCAGCAGACAGGCACGCGGCCCCAGCCGAAAGATATGTCTCCGTTGGAGCAGAGACAGTTCTACAACACCTGTTATGAGCTGGGTCGTCAGTACATCCGACTCGCTCCGCAAGAGTACGGAGAAGTGTCTTGGCGTCCTGTTGACCGTCGTGAGAACTACGTGAAGCGTTGCATCGGACTTCCCGGACAAACGCTCGAGATACGAGACAGAGTAGTCTATCTGGATGGCAAGGAGAACCCTGCGCCCAAGAATGTGCAGTTCAATTACCACGTTCAGCTCAAGACAAATTATCTCCCAGATGCCCTCATCTATGAACTTGGCCTGAGTGTCAAGGACGTAAAGGACTTGTATGCAAGCGGCGAGATACCTCTGACTGCCGAGGCAAAGAAGGGTCTGGAGGCTCACACCGAGTATGTGGAAAGCATCACTCCAATTGAGAGTCGCGACATGGGACTGTATCCGCAGAACGCTTATACAGGCTGGACTTGCGACAACTACGGCCCGATTTGGATTCCGAAGAAGGGCGAGAGCATCAAGTTGACGTTGGAGAATATCGCTGTTTACGAGCGTCCTATCCGTGTTTATGAGGGCAACGACCTGAAGATAACTGACGAAGGCGACATCCTCATCAATGGACAGAAGGCTACGGAATACACCTTCCAGATGGATTACTACTGGATGCAGGGCGACAATCGCCATTGTTCTGCCGACTCGCGCTACTGGGGCTTCGTTCCCGAGGATCATATCGTGGGCAAACCTATCTTTATCTGGCTCAGCACAGACGCAGACAGAACATGGTTCAGCGGCCATCACATTCGATGGAATCGCCTGTTTTCGCTGGTTGACAACATCAAGTAAAGACCCCCTAACCCCCTTTAGGGGGAGAAACGGTCAATGTTTCAATTGTCAATGTTCAATGGTTCTGCCTTGCTGTTATCTCGCTCCTGTTTCCCACTATAGCGCTTACTATCGCAGTGATGAAGTGCGGCTCGAGGTTTGTGACCACTTCGTGAAGCAAACCCTTCGCAATCGTTGTTGGATAGACAGCCCGAATGGAGCGCTTGCCCTCACTGTTCCTGTTGTGAAGATGGAAGGCAAGACTTTGATGCGCGACGTGCGAATCAGCGATCATGGCAACTGGAGACATCAGCATTGGGTTGCCCTCGAGAGCACTTACAGGCAGTCACCTTTCTTCGAGTATTATGCCGATGAATTCGCCCCTTTTTATGAAAAGAAGTGGGATTTCCTTGCAGATTTCAACGAGGAACTGATGATGTTGGTTGCCTCGCTGCTCGATATTGAGAAGCCCATCAAGCGAACCATTGCTTTCGAGGATGCTCTCCCATTAACGGAGGGCAGGAGAGAGTCTTCTCCCTACTACCAGATGTTTGCTTCGCGACACGGGTTCTTGCCCGACCTCAGCATCGTAGATTTGCTCTTTAATATGGGACCGGAGGGCGTGCTATGGCTGTAACTCTTCACCCCCTCCCCCTTGGGGGAGAATGCAAGGGGGCTGTTCCGAAGCAGTTCACCTTTCCCTTCTGCTACGAACCACACCCGCTCTGTGTCGCCGCTGCAAACGAGGTGCGGCACTATATCAGTCAGCGAAAGGAGTGGCACGACGAGTTGCAAAAGGGTAAGATGTTCGGGGTGCTCATAGTAGACCCCTCTAAATCTCCCCTTAAAGGGGAGACTTCTTATCCTGTGTCCTCCCCCTTTAAGGGGGAGTCAGAAGGGGTCTCGCTCTCTTTTCTTGCTGCCTTCTCCGGCACACTCGACGGCAAGACTCAGCACGAATACTTCGTTCCGCCAGTCTTCGACCTCATGTCTCCGGGCTGTTATTTCCAGGAGGAAGAGGCCGCCATCAGCGACATCAATCGTCGGATTGCACATCTCGAAAGTTCATTAAGCCCGAGTCCTTTGCGAACGAAGATGAACGAAGAACTTGCTGCATACAGAGAATTCATGCAGCGAAGCAAGGCAGAGCGTGATGCTCAGCGGCAAAACACCTCCCCCTCGGGGGAGGATGGAAGGGGGCTTCTGCTTATTAGGGAGAGCCAGCACCAGAAGGCAGAGTATCGCAGACTGAGGCAAGCTTGGGAACAACGTGTGTTTGATGACGAAACGCAGTTGCGAGAACAACAGGCAGAGATAGCCCAGCTGCAGCAAGAAAGACATGAGCGCAGCATCGCCTTGCAGCAGTGGTTGTTCCGCCAGTTCACCTTCCTCAATGCACGAGGCGAGGAAAAGTCGCTGCTGGAACTCTTTGCTCCATCCATTCCGCCATCTGGGGCAGGGGAGTGTTGTGCACCACGATTGCTGCAAGCGGCATATAAAGAGGGCTTGCAACCACTTTGTATGGCCGAGTTCTGGGTGGGAGCTTCGCCAACAAATGAGGTCAGACTCGACGGACATTACTATCCCGCTTGCCGAAGCAAGTGCCTTCCCATCCTCACGCACATGCTCGAGGGGCTCGATGTAGAACCCAATCCTTTGCTTGCAGACCAAGAGAAGCTGCTAGCTCAGCTACACATTATATATAATAATGGCGAGTTGGCTGTGGTGAGCAAGCCTGCTGGGATGCTTTCCGTGCCAGGCAAGGACGGTCTTCCTAACGTGCAAGATGCACTAAAAAGCACCATTTCATCGGCAAAAGGACCCCTCATTGTTCATCGACTCGACATGGATACAAGTGGCTTGATGCTTGTCGCGTTGACCGAAGAGAAGTACCACGAGTTGCAAGACCTCTTCCTGCATCGACAGATCCACAAGGTCTATCATGCCTTGCTCGAAAGGGAGATGCCAGTCGGACAAGAGGGAACGATAAGCCTTCCTCTGCGTCCCGACATCGATGACCGCCCTCGACAGATGGTGGATAGAGAGCATGGGAAGCTCGCTGAAACACATTACAAAGTCCTTGCAAACAGGGAGGGCCATGCTTTGCTCGAGCTCAAACCGATTACCGGACGCACCCATCAGCTTCGTGTCCACTGCGCTCATCCACAGGGACTTAACAATCCGATAGTCGGCGACAGACTTTATGGAAAGAGTGGGGGAAGGCTGATGCTCTACGCTTATGCTATTACATTTGAAGGTCAAACCTTCACTGATACTATGAATTGTGTATTATGAAACATGAATTGAAACTTGACGTCCATACCCACACCGTAATGAGCGGTCACGCCTACAGCACCTTGCAGGAAATGGTGGCAGCAGCTCAGCAGAAGAATCTCGATATTCTGGGCATCACGGAACATGCTCCAGGCATTCCCGGAACGTGCAACCCCATCTATTTCCGCAACTTGCATGTGGTGCCACGGCAGTTTGGGAACTTGCGGCTGATGCTTGGTGCAGAACTGAACATATTGGATACAAAGGGAACGCTTGACCTTGACGAGAACTATTATAAGTTGCTTGACATCTGCATTGCAGGTATTCATTCCCTCTGCTGGGAAGGAGGCTCCATCGAGGAGAATACGACGGGCATGATAGCAGCCATCCGTAATCCATGGACACAAGTCATTTCACATCCTGGCGATGGTACTGCCGACCTCCTCTTCGAACCGATTGTCCTGGCAGCAAAAGAGTCGAATACCTTGCTTGAGATTAACAACAGTAGTCTTAATCCTATTCGAAACAAGAAGACGGCTCTCAAGAACAATCTTGAGATATTGCGACTTTGCAAGCAGTACGAAGTGCCTGTCATCCTAGGCAGCGATGCCCACATCAGTTATTCTATAGCCGATTATACCCACATCTGGCCATTACTTGCCGAGACCGGATTCCCAGAAACGCTCATTATGAACTATTTCCCAAAACGCTTCCTAACCTATATCAGCCATCAGCCCACAAAAAAGGGCTGACCATTATCAAGTGGTTTCAGCCCTAGTATGTGAATTATACGCCAAATATCTCTTGACATAAGCGATATATGCCTTACTTGTAGTATCCTTTGTACCACTCCGCAAACTTCTTCAGACCCTCTCTCAGCGTTATCTTGGGTGTAAATCCATAATCCCGTTGCAATGCCTCGGAATCCGCGTACGTAGTAGGAACATCACCAGGTTGCATTGCAACCAACTCCTTATGTGCCTCAAAGTCATAATCTTTGGGTAGCACCCCTGCACGAACCAGTTCCTCTTGCAGGATGTTTACGAAGTCCAGCAGGTTCTCAGGCTGACCTCCACCGATGTTATAAACCGCATACGGAGGCACGGGCAGACCATCCTCACCCTTCTTACGCTCAGGAGCGCCAGCCATTACACGCACAATGCCCTCCACGATGTCATCGACATAGGTGAAATCTCTACGGCAGTTGCCATAGTTGTATATCTGTATGGTCTTGCCAGCCAGCAGTTTGTTGGTAAAGCCAAAGTACGCCATATCAGGGCGACCAGCAGGCCCGTAAACGGTAAAGAAGCGCAGGCCGGTAGAAGGTATATTATATAGCTTGCTGTAGCAATGTGCCATAAGCTCGTTGCTCTTTTTCGTGGCGGCATACAGCGATACCGGATTATCCACCCTATCATCCGTGCTGAACGGAACCTTCTTGTTGCCACCGTAAACGGAACTGGACGATGCATACACAAGATGCTCCACAGGATTATGTCTGCAAGCTTCCAGAATATTATAGAACCCGATGATGTTACTCTCAATATATACATCAGGATTCTCAATACTATAGCGCACACCAGCCTGAGCAGCCAGGTTTACCACAATGTCAAACTTATACTCTGTAAAGAGTTTATCTATCAGTCCTTTGTCTGCGATAGAACCAACGACAGATACATAATTAACGTTACACTTTTCGCTGTTAACTTTTAACTGCTCAAGACGATAGTCCTTAAGCCCAGGGTCATAGTAATTGTTCAAGTTGTCAATACCTACTATAATCCCCTCCGTCATATCGTGAAAGAGGCGTAGCACCAGATTACTGCCAATGAATCCAGCGTGACCAGTCACCAATATCTTCTTCCCGTTCAGAGTTATCTTTTCCATGTATGAAATCCTTGCTGATATTTATGTTAGTTGTGATTTGTGGGACGCAAGAAAGTACCGGCTTCACGCGGCACATTTCTACGCTCCTCGCACAGACCAGCCTCCCGCCATAGGCGGTCGTCTTTGTCTTTAAATACACTCATATTTTTTATATTTAATAATATTGTTTTTTAACCATTAACCATTTAAACTCCTTAAACTCCTTAAACTCCTTGAACTTCTTGAACTTCTTGAACTTTTTAAACTGTCTTTAAACGTTAAACCTTAACCTTTAAACTTTATTTTCAGCGAAGCCAGATACTCTTCATGCAGATGGTAATACTTCCCCATGAAGAGAAGGTAGGCGCAGACCAAGAGTAAACCAACAACTATCGAATAGATCCAGTGTGCCACAATCGTATTCGGAATCAAGTAGATGAATCCCAGGCTGACCGCTAACTGCAATCCCATATATATCAGCGAAACCGTCATATGCCCCATCTTCAGCTCGTTCGCCATCAGCTGAAAAGCATGCTTTCTGTGCGCCTCACCCAGATTCTCGTGGAGCATCATGCGATGGATAATCGTGCAACACCCGTCCACGCCATAGACCAATAGGAAAATCAGCCATGTAACATCATTTGTTGCAAGGATCAGCTTACCGATGGCGAACAGCATGATGAAAGCAATGCCAATGCTTCCTACATCCCCAGCAAAGCACTTCGCCTTGCCCTTCGGGCGGAAGTTGAAGATGCAGAACACCAACACACCAATCATTACGACAATTAAATATGATTCGTCAATGAATTCCTCAAAATTCTTAACTCTTAACTCTTCATTCTTAACTATGAGCGGTAGAATAACCGCTAACGCATACCCTGCCGTAATCCCATTGATGCCATCCATGAAGTTGATGATGTTTGTAGCCCCCACGCACACGATTAGTGCTGCTAAAAGAAGCAACATACATCCCCACCAATGTTCAATGTTCAATTGTCCATTATCAATTATCAATTGGTAAAGCATCAGTCCCATCGCCGTGAACTGCACCACCAGGCGCACCGAAACCGGCAACGACTTCACATCATCCCAAAAGCTCACTGTGCAGATTATGACGAGTCCAATCATGAATGGCAAATAGCTTTGAACTCCTTGAACCCCTTGAACCCCTTGAACTCCTTGAACCCCTTGAACCCCTTGAACCCCTTGAACCACCATAAGGATGGCCCAAACCAACATTGAAATCGCAAATATCACGCCCCCGCCTCGCACCACAATCGACGAATGCGAACTTCTTCCATTGGGCTTGTCAATGATATTGCACTTATCCGCAATACGGAAGTAAATCAGTTCTGCAATTAGCAGAATCACTGCTATCAATCCATATGTCAACCACACATTCATAGTTTTATTTCTTTACGTAATATCCACCCGTCTTGTCCGAGTCTTTGTGCTCAATAAAGCATGATTTAGCTAAAAAAGCAGGCATCCGCCATACGGCCAACCTTTATTTCGCACATGGATGACACAGATGATACGGATTTGTCTTTAACCTTTAACCCTTAACCCTTAACCTTTAACCCTTAAACTTTATAGTTAGTGAGCACATCCATCGGTTCCCAGCCAAGTTCCCTACGAGCTTTCTCGTTGCTGAATGTCAGGTTCTTCGTCATCTTTTCTAACTTGTACATATTAATTGGAGCCTTGCTTCCAAACAAATCTCCGACTTTTGCCATGCACCAAGCCATCCAGTAAGGAATACTGATAGGCTTACGCTTCCCCAACTGCTTTGCAACAGAAGCAGAAATCTCTCCGAATGATGGCTGTCGTGTATCGCAAACATTATATACCCCACCTTTTTCTTCCAATAAAGGAACTAAACGGACTATATCTTCTGCCATTAGAATGCTCTTCACCACCTTACCACCAGCGATATTCATGTAGAAGCCCTTCTTGATGCCATTCACCATAGCACCAAGATTGCCAGGAGCATTCTTGCCTGCTATAAGAGAAGCACGCAAAATTCCCAAGATGACCCCATGATTCTTGCACCATCCGGTCAGGTATTGCTCTGCCTTTATTTTACTGTCAGCGTATGGTGATGTACCTTCTATAGGATGCTCCTCTGTTATCAGTTCTCCATACTCACAGCCATATACTGCTACAGTACTAATATAGATAAGTGCTTTAGGCACACCAACTTTTTCCAGTGCATCACACAGGTGAATCGTACCAATGTAATTCACTTCATAGAAAACTCGTTTTTCCGCATCTGTCTTCGGAACCATATGAGCCTTACCTGCAGCATGCAGCACCACATCATAATGTTCTGGCAAATCAGGCACTTCTTTCGCCAAATTTGCCTTCAGCATATCATCGTGTGTGATACCACAAGTGACTACCTCGTATTGTTGTGTCAACAGAGGCATCACATTCTTTCCAATGAAACCTGTACCTCCTGTAAATAATAATTTCTTCATGTTAGCTCTTATCCGAGTATCTTTTTAACACAGATTTCTGTAGCGTTACCACCATACTGCAATATTTATTCTTAAACTCTCGTGTTTTTACTATTTTAGTTTACAATCTTT
>Ga0310694_10007679_pt1 | contig 10088 bp, 4 predicted proteins | sample 174DNAGHGhighgp2_FD_203884 | JGI IMG/M metagenome (GOLD analysis project Ga0310694, IMG submission 203884) | Sheep rumen microbial communities from Palmerston North, Manawatu-Wanganui, New Zealand - 1742 DNA GHGhigh gp2 (v2) (version 2) | ecosystem: Host-associated > Mammals > Digestive system >...
ATTCTCGCGTCCTCTGAAAAGGTAGTCCCACTCATCTTTGGTCATCGTACGCCAAAGATTGGCTTTATTACCTCCGTTGGAGATAGCATTTCTTCCCCAGTCGGTGAATGAGCCGTAGTTACTATTGGTAGAGGTGCTAGCAGTAGGGTTATTGCCTGTTCCCCAGCCAAAAAGATCGAGCCAGCCTTTGTAAGTCCACACCCAACCTTCGGTTGAGTATTGGTAGCTGCGGATACGTCCGTTTGCCGTTCCCACAAAGTCCCACTGGTTCTCGGCGAAACGCCATGTAGACGTACTGGGTTGGTACTGAAGGTTGCCACGCGAGAAAGCTACCGTGTCCGTCGCGCTGATGGCGAACTTGCCACGCAATGCGCCTTCTGTTGCGTACATGCTGCTTGCCATCATCGTCAGGCAAACAAGAATAATAGATACTTTCGTTTTCATGATTGTATATTATTTGACATCGTTGTGACACCTCGATAAACTGGCTGCAAAACTACTGCTTTTTTTTGACATGCGCAAATAAATCGCTATTAAATCACTATTTTCTATATCATTTCATCATTGCGCACATGCATCGTCTGCGTTGGACGGTAGTCTGGCCGGGCCAAAGAGAGATCGCCACTTTTACCCCTGCTGACCAAGGCCGGACAGCACTGGTCTTATCCGTTCCGACCAAGCCTTGATATTCGCTCATGAAAGTATAGTGATTGCGCTCGGTAGCAAAACCGATCGGAATATGTTTGCCCGATTTCATCGATGCAAAATCCATCGGCATCCATTGTACGTATGCTGCCACCACCAGCTGTGCCCTCTCTCCTAAACGCATGACCATACCTGCTTCCCCGTACGCCGATAAACCCAGCGGTCGGATCCTGGAACCGAACGAAGCCTCATGGCGGGGATAGCTCTCTGTCTCGAACCGTCCGGGCAGGTCATGGAGCAGCAATCGCCATTGTTCATACCATCCCGTATGGGTCACTTCGCCTGAGAGGAGGGTATAGGAGGATCGCAGCGGGACAGAGAGCAAAGCTCCTACTGCCGCATGTAGCCCGTAGCGGGCGTCCGTACTGGCGAAATGGCGGAAACGCAGACCTATCGGTATCTGCAACAACCACATCTGCTCACGCTCCTTCCAGTCGTTGAAGGATGCCCGGTGGGTGTATTCTTCACCCATGTAGTCTCGCAGTCGTCCGTCATCGGCACCGGTACGCCATTCCATCGGTTCGGTCAGCATGGCGGTGGTGGCGATACGCGTGAGCCGGACTCCTGTCTGCAGACCCGCTATCGGAAGGAAGAACCACGTATAGCCTGCACCGACAGAGAACGAAGGAGAGACAAACGTCCTTCCGCCGTCTAACTCATAACCCAGGCCGCCTATGCCGCCACCGATCTCTATGTCGATATAATGGCTCGGAGAGAACGCGTTTTGCGACCAGCTCATGCCTCCTCCTGTCCCCAACAACCAGAGAACCAGCGCCCATACCCTATGACTTGCACGAATTTTCATCGGTTATACTTATTGTATCTTTTGCCCCGTTGCCGTATATCGTTGATCGCCTACCACCAGCACTAATTGCCCGTTGTCGATGATTTTTCTACATGGCCGTTGGTCGCTTAGCACCTCTTCTTCCCCTTGCGTGGGGTACATCGCGTAGAGACAACTCCGATAAACGATACCGTCCGGCGTCGTCATCTCCACCTGATAGATGCCGTCCAACGAAGGGTTCTCATGGAGAAACTGGTCGGTCTCACCGCTCAGCATCACCCCGTCGCGGTACCACTGATACGCTACAAAAGTGAGTTCACCCTCGGTGTGCATGCCGCTGTTATCTACATAGACCACGTCCTCTCCTTTGCGCCGTACGTAGCCGTCCAGGTTAATCGTAAAGGTCATCTTCTGCGGCGCCGCCTGCTTGCATTTCTCCGGCACGTCTTCATCGGTATAAAAGCGGATTGTAACCTCCTGCGGTCCCACGGGTACACGCTTGGGCAGAGGTACTTCTATGACATCCTCTTCCGGCAGAAAACCACCGATGGAATCGCGAAAACCTGCTTCTTTGGAAGCTTGTGGAAAATAGAGATCGAAGCGTTCCGGCGTACCGCTGACGACCGTGTAGGCAATCTTCAGATGGTTCTCCGTCTCGCATACCGACACTTTCGGTACGACCTCCACTGCCGGCACCGGCAGTACCTCACTCACCAGCGTCACGTCCATCGGGCAGCCTTCGTGGGTCTCATCTGCGGCTACAAAATGCTCTTCGTTTCCTGTAAAACGGAAGGTCTGCGTATGTCCGTCTGCAAACGTATAGGTGTACTCGTACGGCAGATCGCCTGCGCAGATGACAATACGCTCTGTCTTCTTCTCAGTTCTGCCGAAACGCCACGAGGCTTTGCCCTCCGATACTTGCCATTCGCCCTCGCAGAGGATGTTCTTTACTGCTCTTTGCAAGAAGATACTCACCGGTGCCGTCAGGCGATATTTTTCTAATGGGATAGCGGTGTTCAGTATGGGCGCGTCTATATGGAGTGTGTCAAACGGCTTCGTGTCCGTACTGCCGCGATAGAGCAGCCAGCAATAAGTGAACATACTGCCCGCGCTGCCCTTCGCCGGCTCCTCTTCGCGGATGAGGACGGTTATCTCGTCCGGTACGCCGGCATCTGAGCAAACCTGCAAATCAAACGGCTCAATACTGCCGGCGTTATATCCGCCGTAAACGGTGATAGTAACACTGCCCTTTGAACTCAGCCAGTCCATCAGACCCGTATCGTCCTTCACTTGGCGCGTGAAGACATACGTATAGCCCGCCTCCATCGGTATGTTTTCCAAGGGCAGGGAGGTAGTGTCGCTATGAGGAATCTCCTCTCCGTTGCAGAGCCAGCGGTAGGAGTAAATCCCGTTTCCGCCGGAGACGGTGTCTGTCTCATGAATCGTTTCCATGCATTCCTCAGAGCACAGGTTTCGGTTAAAACTATCGATGGAACCGGGGTTTATTGCTTCAAATACCACCACTACATGCGGGTTTCGGGACTCGGTCATACTGGCCTTGCACGCCTCTTCCCGGACGCTTCGCGTGAAAGTATATGAGCCCGGTTTGTCGAAGCTATAAGTCACCGAAGGTGTCTCCACTTGTTCTCCGTCGATATACAAGGGGTTTCGGGTGTCTTCCGGTACGGGTTTCCATGTCCGTTCTTTTATAATCCATTCGCTCCTTTTGAGCATCCATTTATAGTGGAACACCTCTCCTCCTCCTGAGGCGTCTTGAATACTCTGTATAGTGGTCGTCATTGGCAGTATGCCGTAGAGCGTGTCGGGTTGCTCTTTTAGTTCTCCCGGGTCGAACTCTTTTCTCACGGTCAGGTACAACCGCCCTTGCGAGCGGGTCCACTCTGTCTTGCATTGTACGTCATGTACATCGCGGCGAAAGGCATACGTACCCGGCACGTCGGTCGGCATGGTCCATGCGTTATAATCCTCTTGACAGAGCCGGATAGTATCCATCGGCAGATAGGTCTTTGTGCCGTCTTCTGCAATGATCACTGTGTCGCGGATGAGACGATATTGGTAACTGCTCTGCGGGTTCTTCTGCTCGTCGTCTTTACCGCCGGTGGCCTCCTTGCCGTTGTTGTTCTTCTCTTTAAACTTTACCTCCTCCTCGTTCCAGCAGGCTGTATAAGCCCCGCTCAAGATGCCGGCATCGAAGGCTTCGTAGCCCTTCACGATAGTATATACCTGCTTCAGAGCCGGACCGCAGGTGATGGTCAGGATCACCTCTTGGTTGCCGCAAGGGCGTTTCACCAAAGCTGATGCCCCTTTTGGGTTGGAGATATAAATAACATCCGGACTCGGTGAGTACCATTCTCCGGAACCGAAAGCACTGCTGTTCTGTCTCTCCAACCCGATACCGGTACGGGGGGAGTTTCCGTCAGTCGGAGCGCCAACGCCCTCGGCACGCATGATCGGTACGGTCTCTGCATCCAGCAAGACGGTCTTGACGGAAAGTTCCGAGGCGATGTGGTTTCCAAAACAAACCAACTGCGGGTGGCTGTCATAACCTCCTGCGGTGCATCGCCATTCGTTTTCAGGATTCTCATAATAGGGGCTGTTACTCCCAATGAAATCGGACGATTTGGCAATTGCGTATCGGGTGTTATCCGTGAGGATCGAGTCCGAACCTCCGTAACCTGTAGCGTACATACGCGTCAGCTGTTGGTCGAAATACACCATCGTCAGATTCTCCTCCGGCGCTTCGTTCTTGCCGAATAACGCGCCTACGTGGTCGGTGCCCTTGCAGTACCCTGTATTATAGCAGTTGTTCAGGACCGCAGAGGGTTTGTTATAGCCCACTAATCCGCCTACATGATTATTGCCGTCGGTGATGATTCCGGCGTTGTATGAGAAGCTGATCCCGCCGTAGTTAGTACCCACCAGACCACCGATATTATTGCCGTTGTGCGCGATGATCTGCGTCATGTTAAAACAGTGGTGTATCTGCCCGCGGTTCGTTCCTACCAGGCATCCTACGTTACTTGCTCCATCCGTCATGATCTGCCCTTGCGCGATGCCTATATGGTGAACGACCGCCGCGTTTCCGCTTTCGGCAATCAGCCCTGCGCCGGAGGGGAGGAGCGAAGAGAGTATATATAGGTTATAAATTACATGGTTGGATCCGTCCAACTCGCCCTGAAACGGTTTGGCAGCGCTGCCTATCGGTTCCCAGCTCGGCGGAGTCGCGCTGCTGCCGCCTAAATCAAGGTCTGCAGCCAGACGAACGGTTTTCCCCGCAAAGTCATCCGTGCGGCTCGCTGCGGCTATCCAGGCTAACTCTTCCGCCGTCCGGACAGTGTATGTTTCTCCGTTGAAATCGGGCATTTGTGTACCTCCGCTCCAGGGTGTCAGACTCTGCGCAAAGGTATGGGTCGCCCCTAATACCATGCTTATCAGCACAGTATTAATCCACATAAATAGGCGTGTCATAAAATCTTGCTTACTCGATGCGTTTTCCGGTTATATCATAGGTACCTTGCGGTGTAATAAAGAGAAGTCGTCCTTCAATAATGGTCTTTTTCTCTGCCCCCTCCGAACCGGTTTTTTCGATGCCGGTAATGACACTCTGTGCATCCGGGTTGCCTGGGATGATCGGAGGTGTCGGGATGAGTTCGTTTCCGTTGTACTTCAACTCGCCGTCGTATCCCAAGGTGGCGAAATCGCCGATATAAACGTGCAGCGGAGCATCGTTCTCATCCAAAACGGATAGTACATACGTGTATCGCGACGCCTCATCTAGACCCGTTACCTTAAAGGAGAGGGTGTAAGGCTGAGAATCATTTACCATTTGGTCATTTACCATTTGTTCATTTTTGCGCTTCGGCGCGGAGAAAGAGATGCCGAGAAGCTGTCCGCGGTTACCAAGCGTCAGTTTGCAGAACACCACACCGTCTTTGTATATATCTATCTGGTAGGAATGTGCGGCAGAGTCGGTAGGCCATGTGAAATCTGCTGTCGTCTCTGCAGCATCCACAGTTACGGTCCGCTGGATGATTTCTTCCTCGTCCAAAGCCACGATACGGAACCGCGACCAGTACTGCGCTGCGCGGTAAGCGGCTATGCTGCTTGACAACACATGTACCTTCGCTGAATCCGGTACGCCGCTAAAAGTACCATCGTAGATCAGCGGCGGTTGGGCGGCATAACAAGTGATGTCCGTTACGAGCGAGTCTCCAAAGAAACAGTCCTGCCCCAAGATAGCCACATTCTTGCCGATAACAATGGTCTGCAACTCGCTCCAGTTGGCAAAAGTACTCATACCGGTGGCTACCAACTTGTCGTTCAGAACCAGGTGTTTCGGGCTGGTGGTCAAGTTCAGCTGGTTAAAAACAGCATCGCCTAACACGTTGAGCGAAGTAGGCAAAACCACCGTATCCAACGGACAACCGGAAAAGGCGCTATTGCCAATATTCGTCACCGAGTTAGGTATTTTTATCGATCGTAAGGATGAACAACCGGTAAATGCTTTTTGGGGAATAACCGTAAGCCCTGCGGGCAATTTGACGGAGTCCAATGCTTCGCAAAGGTTGCATAATTGCTCCGGTATCTCCTCTAATCCGGATGGTAGAACCAGTTGTTTCAACTTCTTGCATCCCGCAAAAGCACTCGCTCCGATACTCGTTACACCTTCCGGAATATTGATTTTCTGCAAACGGCTGCAGTTGGTAAAAGCACTCGCGCCGATTTCTTTGACCGTCTCGGGTAGGGTAATGGAATCGTTGTACATAAACTTGCACAACATATTTGGGATATATTCCACCGAGTCGCCGAAAATGACATAACAGAAATGGCACTCTCCCGGGACATCCGACTCATATCGAACGAAATCATTTGCATGTATCGCTTCCCACACCATCACTTTGGAGTCGCTGTTGTAATTCTCCGATCCGAAAGCTCCCCATCCCATCGTTTTGAAAGTCTTCGGGAAGAAAACAGTGTCGCCTAAATTTGTGCAATTGTAGAACGCCATATCCCCGATGGATTCGAGACAATCGGACCATCTGACCTTCCGCAGGTTTGAGCAGAAAATGAAAGCCTGACTGTTTATGGTCTTGATGCCTTTTCCCAAATCGGCGCTGGTCATTTTGGTACATTCCTGAAAAGCGTACGCTCCGATAGTTGTCACGCTGTCCGGCAGCACAATCGACTGCAGGTTATAACACCCGTGGAAAGCGTTCGCGCAGATCGAAGTGAGCCCTTCCGGGAAGGAAACGGTCTTCACATACTCCCTTTTCGGATAGTTACTCAAATCGTCCGACGTCATTGCTCCGCGGCCTTCGATCACTACATGCCCCGTGCCCGAGTCCAGTGTGTAAGTCAGCTCCGGTCCCAAACTGCCGGTATATACCGTCGCATAGGCGCTGCTTGCCATCCAAATCAGGCAAACAAGAATAATAGATACTTTCGTTTTCATGATCGTATATTATTTCAGTTGGTTTCCTTGAATACTGTACATCCGTCCTTCATAAATCAGATACATCTGTCCGTCGCGCAACACCTTTGTACATTGTGCATCATCCCTTTGTACATCGTCTATGCCGGTCGGCATGTTTGCACCGAGCGTAGCAAAGGATCCGGAGGCGTAGAAGAGTTCGGTGTCGTTTTCATCGGAGGCTGTCATCGTGAACCAATAGTCGGTGCCCTCACTCAAACCGTTGTAACGGAACGAGAAGGTACCGGTGGTGTTCTTCGCACGACGAGCAGGTGAGTGCTTGGAGAAGTCAATCTCAACGAGCTGTCCCATGGAGTTGAACGTCAGCGTACAAATCTTCTCCGTACGCTCTTCATTCGCCCAGATGATGAGCGTGTAGTAACTGGCACCTTCCACGGCCGGCCATGTGAACTGCACGCTGTGGTTGTCGGGTTGCGTCTCTACCTCCGGCTCTTTTTCCGGCAGCTCCAGAAGTGTACTGTCCACTTGGATATTAAAGCCCTTCCAGGTGTTGTTGGCGCGGTAGATAGCCGCGAGCGAATCACAGGGCACTAAAAGGACGGTTTGGGCTTGATTGAGCAGATTGAACGAATTGCCCTGCGTTGCAGGTACGGCCATCATAGGCGCTACGATCGTATCAAGCAGCGGTGTGTCATCGTTCCCCAAGTAATAGCCGCCGAACAACTCGTTCTCTATTTGACTCAATCCTTTCGGCAATACCAGTTTACGAAGATTCACCGCTCTGAGCGAAGAAGAACGCAAGGTGTTTACTTCTTCCGGTAGCACGAATTCCTCTCCGTCATGCTTGCACGGATAGAGTGCCAAAGCTGCCGTGTCTGCCGAATAGAGCACACCGTCTATCGCACGGAAATGCGCGTTGGCTTTCGGCATCCGGATGTACCATAGTGCGGGACATTTATGGAAAGCATAAGCGCCTATCTCTCTGAGACTGTCGCCTATCTCAATGATTTCCAGATTATTGCAGATTCGGAATTGTCCTTTACCGATCATGGGACTGTTGATGACCGCCTTCTTGAGTTTCGGACTGTCGGCAAATACCTGTTCACCCATCTGTTTAAGCGAGGAAGGTATCGTTACCTGCTCCATGGCATAAGAGCGGTAGAATGCCTCGTCGCCTATTTCTTCCACCGTTTCCGGTATGACATAATGTCTGTTGCTATCATACTTTCCAAGGCTGTTGGCCTCGAAAGCGTATTCACCGATAGAGCGCACGTTGGTCATGGTCAGATCAACTGCGGAAACAGAGAAAGCACTAGCAGCAACATGCACGACACTTTCCGGCAAAGTGTAAGCGGCATTTATTGCCGCCGGACAACATATTACGGTATCCATGTTGATAGTCATAAGCATGTTGTTCCAAGTGGTGTAGTGCGTGTTGCCTTCAGCAACGGAGATTTTCCGCAATGAGCCGCCAAAAATCGCCCCGGGAGTAACATATTCCAACGAAGCCGGTAGATGGAGCGTTTTAATGACTGCATTGAGACTGAACATTAATCCGTAGTGCTCAATACGCTTCACGCCTTCCGGGATGGTAAGGCTCGTAATTTTTGTACAGCCGTAGAATGCACTCTTGTAAATCACCTGAATGCCCGCAGGTATCGTATAGGCCCCTTGGTAATTATCGGGCATCAGCACAAACAGACTGTCGTTGTAAATGGGATCTTGAAGCGCAGGTAGGATATAGAAAGACCACGAGGTCAGCGACTTCACCGAATTAGCAAGGTGTACGCGTTGTAAGTTGGGCATCTGTTCAAACGAACGCTGCTCAATATACGTCACGCCTTCCGGCACGCGGAATTCAATCAGACCTGCTTTCCAGAACGCCTCAAAAGGAATCTCTGTGATCGTACTGTCCGGAATAATACACGATGTAAGATTCGTGCATTGCAAAAATGCTTCTCTCCCTAAATTACGCAGAGTTTGTGGCAATACAATGGATGTAAGTTGATTGCATCCAGAAAATGCAGCGTTCGCCATACTCGTAACCGCGTAATTCGCGCCCTCGTACGTCACTGTGTCATTAATAACGATGTCACCAACAGCGGTGTTGTTACTCTGTACCGCTATTTGTGCTGTCATGGCTGTGTTGTCCAGCGTATAATAAACGCTGTCAATAAAAACCCTTTGCGCGTACATGCACGTTCCTTTTAATAGTAAAAAGGCTACAAAAAGCAGACAAAAACAATTTTTCTTTTCCATAATTTGCATATGTTAAAAAGTTTTACTAATTTTGCGTCGTGATTTATGTTTTGAAATCTGGTGCAAAGGTACTGCTTTTTCCTGACATGTGCAAATTTTGCAGTTGTACGAGTGGAGTTTTGCGCATTTTGTAAATTATTGTAAATAAGCAAATTATAATTTTATATGAAAAATAAAGTTGTACGCGTATATTTTTAATTCCTTTTGGGCTTGACTTTTTGTGCGCAAAGTTGCCATTCCGGGGCTCAAAACACCCAAAATCGGTTGCAAGAGGCAGAAGAATTATACCAACAAGGCATCTCCTCTAACAGCAGTAGTCAGTACGAAAGTTCTACCGCCTATTTAAAGCAAGCGGAGGAGGTACTATTGAGCATTCAGCCTTCAGTAGTCAGTAATCAGCAAAGAGCACAGAGAAATCAATTATTAGGGCTGACATGGTTCCGATTAGGGAATACCTCGGAAAGCGAGATGCTGTACGACATCGCGCAAAATTATTACCGCAAAGCAATCCCGATGTTAGATCCCGATAGTAATGCAGTTTATTTAGCCTGTGCCTATCGCGACATTGCGCGCACGATGGCTATAGCTGGAGGCGAACAAGATAGTGTACTTTGGTATTTTGCGCAAGCAGAGCGGTATGCGCGCGCAGCCAATAGTCCTTTGCTCTTACTCGACATAGATGCCTATCGCTACCAACTCTGTTATCCGGACAGCGTAGACCACCGCCTTGCCGTCTGCAAGCAGTTGGCAGAAGAATACAGTGTCCCTACGCGTTACTCGGAGATCGTTGAACTGCTCTTGGCGCAACACGCTACGGACTCTGCCGCCTATTATCTGGAGCACTTACAACCTACCGACTCTGCCTACGCCTATTGGTTCGAACAGAGT
>Ga0310694_10007681_pt1 | contig 10087 bp, 10 predicted proteins | sample 174DNAGHGhighgp2_FD_203884 | JGI IMG/M metagenome (GOLD analysis project Ga0310694, IMG submission 203884) | Sheep rumen microbial communities from Palmerston North, Manawatu-Wanganui, New Zealand - 1742 DNA GHGhigh gp2 (v2) (version 2) | ecosystem: Host-associated > Mammals > Digestive system...
TATCCCTGAGCTCAACGGCAAGCTCATCGGTGCTGCTCAGAGAGTTCCTACATTCACAGGTTCTACAACAATCCTTCACGCTGTTGTTAAGGGTGAAGCTACAGTTGAGGGCATCAACGCTGCTATGAAGGCTGCTACAAACGAGTCTTTCGGTTACACAGAAGAGAAGCTCGTTTCTTCTGACATCGTTGGTATGAAGTTCGGTTCACTCTTCGATGCTAACCAGACAATGGTTTCCAAGATGGATGACGGCAACTCCCTCGTTCAGGTTGTTTCCTGGTACGACAACGAGAATTCTTACACATCTCAGATGGTAAGAACAATCAAGTACTTCGCAGAGCTCGGCTAATAACCGGTTTTAAGAAATTGATTATTAGAGGCGTCTCTTATGAGGCGCCTCTTTTTTTGATATTTTAATATTTGTTTTTATACGCGTACGCGCGCGTGAGGAAACCAGATCAGAGATTGATCTCTACTACGGTTGCTTCGGGCGGTGAGAAGATCCTGAAGGGAAGTATGCCGCATCCGACGCCTCTTGAAACGAATACCTTGGTGCCGTTGACATCAAAGTGCCCCTCAATAAGACCCATCTTGGGAAATTTATCTTTGGTTCTTAATGCATTGAATTCCAATCTGAATGGAAGCTTCATCTGGCCGCCGTGGAAATGCCCTGAGAGCATGAATTCCGGCCTGGAATCGGAAGCAAGGTGAAGGAATGCATCCGGATCGTGAGCGAGCAGTATGACCGGATCTGTATGCTCACAGGGAAGCTTTTCCTGCCATACGCGGTTGATCTTGCCGGTATCAGGCACACCAGCCAGAAGCACCTTGGCGCCGCTTTTGTGCGAAGTAAAGGGAACCGCCTGCATATCAAGGCTCACAAAGCCTGATTCGGCAGGAGCATTCTTCAGCTGGCAGTCGTGGTTTCCTGATATTCCGTAGAAAGGAATATTGTTTTCCTTGCAGAAGGCACTTACGTCTTTAAGATATTTATAGCCTTTTGCGGCGTTCTTGGGATATGTGATTATGTCTCCGCCGAAAATAACGGCATCGATCTGACCTGATTTCTGAGCCTTTACGATCGAATTGCAGATGCGCTTCGCATTTACAGGGCACCATTCGGTGTGAATATCAGAGAAAAAGAAGAAACGGAGATCGGGATCTTTTTCCGAACCGGAAGGAACTAAAGGGAGTTTTTTTACGGTATCTCTGCTGACGGGAGCATTATCCGGTACTGACTTTTTCATGCTCACCCTGTCGTTTATAACAAAGAAAGGTTCAGCCAGACACCAGAGGATATAGAGCAGGATCAGGGCTGCCAAAATGAGCAAAACTGTAAAAATGACGTCCATTATCCGGTCAGTTCTCCTTTTTTCTTAATTATATAATATGCAGACGACAATCGTGTGTTATAATTCATACAATCAAACATGTATTTCATAGGAGGAATTTAGGATGCCTAAGACAGAAATCACATATGAGATCGTCCAGCAGATCGGTATTCTTAAGGAGAATAAGTCCGGTTGGCAGCGTGAGCTTAATATCGTTAAGTGGAATAACGGTAAGCCGAAGCTCGACATCCGCGATTGGGGCCCGAACCATGAGAAGGTAGGCAAGGGTATTTCTCTTGATTTCGAAGAATACAATACTCTCAAGGCTTTCCTTGAGGATGGTGACTTCACTTCTCTCGACGAGTAATAACTCGGTCAGATAATTTCAGTAATTTGTTTTGAAAAGATTAGGGCGCGTTAACATGCGTCATGATTCTGTATGAGAAGCGAAGAACGAGCGGGTATTATCTCAATAGTAATGCTGTTTTTGTGGGGGACTCTGATTGCAGAGCCCTTCCATATTTTTGCGCGCTTTATCGGCAAAGCTGTAGGTTATGCTTCCAAGGGTTTGGGCATAAGCGGCATAGCCTTTTCGCTGGCTTTATATGTGGTCGTGGTATCGGTGGTAATACTGATTCAGAAATTCGAATCCACGAAGCTCGGGGTGTTTATTCCGTGCGCGATCTCGGCAGCGTTCATCATTATGCTGCTGATAAGATGCATGCGTAACCGCTCTGTCGTAATAAGCGACGCCATTTGCATTGCAATACCGGCAGCGGTCAGCCTTGTCTTCTACATTATTAAATATGAAAAGGGGCTGAAGTGGCTTACCGATATCTATACATATTCTCTGGCTGTTGCTCTTCTGAATTCTCTTTTGTTTGTACCGCTCTCTAAGCTTAACGACGGTCTTTCCAAGTTTTTATACATCACGAAATATAACGATCTGAATATTACCGGAAGCTTTGCAGGCCTGGCAGGAATTCCCGAACTGGTATGGGGTATATTCCTGACAGCTTTTGCCATGCTTCCGATTATCTATCTTGCTACCATCGGCAGGAGGAAATGATATGGAACAGCTCGACCTTTTTTCCAGTATGGCCGCTGCAGATCAGGAGAAAAATGAATATCTTGATCTCGTAAAGAAGCTCAACCATTTCGCTGAGCTTTACTATGCAAAGGATGAGCCTGAGATCTCGGATTACGAATACGATTCGATGAATAACAGACTCAAGGAGATAGAGAAGGAACATCCTGACTGGATCGTTCCGGAATCCCCTTCACAGAGAGTCGGCTGGAAGGCTGAAAAAGGCGTGCTGGTAAAGCACAATGTTCCGATGTTATCCCTTCAGGATGTTTTCGAAAAAGAAGACGTATATGAGTTTGTTAACTCCATGAGGGAAGAATTCGGCGATGAGGCGGAATTCCTTGTCGAGACTAAGATCGACGGTCTTTCAATGGCGCTGCGTTATGAAGAGGGCGAATTAAAGCTCGCCGTCACGAGAGGCGACGGAATCACCGAAGGTGAAGACGTTACCATGAATGCAAAGATGATCCCTGATGTCGTAAGACAGCTTAAAGAACCAGTTCCTTATATTGAGATCAGAGGAGAAGTCTACATGACCAGAAAGGCATTTGCAGATGTTAATGCAAAGGCTGAGGAAGAGGGCAAGAAGACTTTTGCAAATCCCAGAAACTGCGCTGCAGGAACATTAAGACAGATCGATACGAGGATAACAAAGGAAAGAGGTTTATCTCTTTTCATCTTCAATGTGCAGGAGACAAGAGGCATCACATTCAATACGCATCTTGAAGGCTATGAATATCTTAAGCGCAACGGCGTAAAGGTAATCGAGAACTGCTATAAGTGCAAGACCGCAGATGAAGTATGGGATGCGATCCAGAAGATCGGCGCGATGCGGGGTGACCTTGAATACGATATCGACGGTGCGGTAGTTAAGCTCAATAATCTTTCGGAAAGAACCAAGCTCGGAAATAATATCAAGTTCCCGAGATGGGCAATTGCTTATAAGTATCCTCCGGAAGTAAAGGAGACACGTCTTCTTGATGTCGAAGTCAATACGGGAAGGACAGGAAGAGTAACTCCCGTAGCTGTTTTCGAACCCATAAGCCTTTGCGGCACGATGGTATCCCGTGCCACACTTCACAATCAGGATTTCATCGACCAGCTGGGTCTTGGCATAGGTGATACGATCCTTGTCTATAAGTCCGGTGAGATCATTCCTAAGGTTAAAGATGTAAATAAAGATAAGAGACCATCTGACTGGCAGCCTTACAAGATGCCGGAATTCTGCCCTGTATGCGGCCACAGGCTCGTAAGGGATGAAGGCGGTGTCGATCTTAAGTGCGTCAACCTCATGTGCCCCGGAACGCTGGTTAACCGCATCGTTAACTTCGTATCCCGTGACTGCATGGATATAAAGGGATTCGGTACAGAATACATCAGAAAGCTGACCGAAGAAAAATACGTTAAAGATATTGCCGATGTTTTCGAGCTTAAGGATAAGAGGGATGAACTCATCGGAAATAAGCTCTTAGGTCTTGAGAAGAACACTGACAAGCTCTTAAGCGCCATTGAAGATGCAAGAAAAGAAACTCCTGCAGACAAGGTTCTTGCAGGTCTGGGAATCCCGGGTGTCGGCAAGGCAACTGCAAAAGAACTGATAAGGACATTCGGTTCCATCGATGCCATAGCAGAAGCTGACAAAGCATCACTTGTAGCTGTACAGGATATCGGCGAGATCTCTGCTGAAGGAATCTATAACTTCTTCCACGATGAAGGCAATAAGGAACTGCTGGAGCGCTTAAAAGCTCTTGGATTAAACTTCGCAAAAGAGGAAAGCGAAGTTCAGGGTTCCGCTTTAGCAGGACTTACATTCTGCATCACCGGAACGCTCGAAGGCATGAGCAGAAGTGAGGCTGAAGCTCTCATCGAGAGCAACGGCGGCAAACCCGTATCTTCAGTATCGAAGAAGACATCTTATCTTCTTATGGGTGCCGATGCCGGATCTAAAGAAAGAAAAGCAAGGGAACTTGGAGTTCCGATAATAAGTCTTGAAGAACTTAAGGACATGATCGCCAGGGGATGATACGTTATGAATATCAGTGAAGAGAAAGCTAAGATCAGAAAAGAGATAAGAAGGAGAAGATCGCTGATATCTCCTAAGACCTTATCTGAAATAGAGAAGACTCTTCCCGAGTTTATCGATGCCATAGGCGACGACGAGCTTAAGTCCAAACTTAAGAAAGCAAAGAGGATCGCTCTTTACAGATCTTATAAGGGTGAGGTTCCTGTAGACGGTCTTGCAAAAGCTTTTATGGCTAAGGGCATCACATGCTGTTTCCCGAGAATAGAAAACGGCGAAATGCTCTTTTATGACTGCGAAAGCCTTGAAGGAACAGAATTTGAAGAATCTTCCATGGGCATAAAAGAACCTGTTAAGACCAAGGCGGCTGTTGACCCTAAGGATATTGATGTTGTAGTGCTGCCGGCGCTTGCATATAATGAAGAAGGTACAAGGCTTGGAGCAGGAGGCGGTTATTACGACCGCTATTTTGGAAAACTTGGCAACGGCAGACCTTATCTTTTGGGTATCTGTTATGAGTTCCAGATCTGTTCTGACGTGCCTTCTGATGAGCATGATATCAGTGCTGATTTTATAGCGGTGATACCTGCTGAAGAATACGAGGAGTAAAGGTCTTTTATGCGGTACTTTTTTGTTAACATGGCAGTGCACGTGCTGATCACCTGCGTTTTTGTCATGCTTACATGCATAGCTGCCGGAAGGAACAGAAGAAAAAAGACCAAGTACATCGTATCGTACTTTCTGCCGATAGTACTGTCGCTTGCTGCCATAACCCATATCGTCTTATATACCGCGCCGAGACTCATGGATATTAACAGCATGATCAACAGCAATTACTATTACACTTCAGGAACTGTCGAGAAGATCGGGTTCATGAAGAATTATTTCGTCATAAACGGCAACAGCTATTTCCTTAACCCTCTCCGCAATTCTCTCGTTGAGGGCGATAACATCAGAGTTAAGCACACACAGTTTTCGTCATTCACGGTCGAGATCACCAAGATCGAAGAGACACAGCCCGGCGAGGAACCGGAAACCACCAAGGAATCTACCTGAAAAATTGAGACTAGTCTCAATTTTGCCCGAAAAGTCTCATTTTCGGGCCCGTTTTTTTAATTTACTGCAATTTACCCCCACAAGCGCATTTTGGCATCGTACACTCTTCTTATCAAACAAGGAGGTGAACGGACCATGGAGAACAGGGTAATTAAGAACGGTGCTGTTGAGATGTCAGTCGTATGCAGCGACTTGAGTCTTTTGGAGAACATCAATTCACTGCTTAAAGAAAACGGTGTGATCTCGGTCGAAGATGATAATGGTGTCCTGCATTACATAGTTGACGGCCGTCATGACAGACATGAGGTCGCCGGCAAAGTAACTTCGCTTGGTTCGAATAACAAGTCCGGCCGGGGCAAGGCTGAGGCCTACCTCGAAATGTGCATCAAGTCCGTTTTAAGAGAATACGGATTTGATATGTCTCTTATAGGCACTACACTGATCCACAGATCAATCTTTGATTCGCTTTCAAGTCATATGCCTGTGCCCACGACAATGAAGTCCTTATACTGTGAGACCGGAAAGGAATTCGGCCTTTCAATAGAACAGGCCCAGCGTGATGTCAGGTATGCGATAACAAAGAGCTGTCTTAAGAACATGAGGAGCCGCGCGGCGATCAGATGTATCCAGTCCAGGATCGAGAGAAGACTCGGATATATCGATCCTCTGGAATAAAAAGGCTCCGTGGATCACGGAGCCTTATAGAATTCAGATATACGTAAGAATTACTTCTTCTTGCCCTTCTTAGCGTTAACCTTATCCTTGAGTGACTTTCCTGCCTTGAATGTAGGAACTGTTGAAGCAGCGATCTTAATCTTATCGCCTGTAGCAGGGTTGCGGCCTGATCTAGCAGCGAGCTTCTTTGTCTTGAATGTGCCGAAGCCAACGAGAACGACTTTGTCATTCTTTACGAGAGCACCTTCGATTGCACCGAGGGTAGCCTTGAGAGCTGCTTCTGCATCCTTCTTGCTGAGGCCTGCATCTTTTGCGATCTTGTCAATAAGCTGTGACTTGTTCATGTGGTTTCCTCCTGTATTAGCCGCTGAAAAGGCTTAATTTATAAGTAATTTCATTATTGATATAAGTAAAAAACTTGTCAATACTTTTAGCACGAAAAATAACAAAAATGTTTGAAAACATTTGGGTTATCAAACATTTTCGCGGACACTTTGGAAACATTGTATTTCATAGGAGATATAAATGTCGTTTTGACAAAAGATTTATTCGGTCTTATAGTGTATGCTTGTAATGCAAATAATGTGACGGAGGAAATATATATGATCGTTACTAAAGATACAATCATCGGAGATGTTGTAATGCAGGATGAAGGCATCGCACCTATCCTTATGGCTTCAGGTCTTCATTGCCTCGGCTGTGCAATGGCTTCAGGAGAGACAATTGAGGAAGCTTGCATGGTTCACGGTATGGACTGCGATTCCCTTGTTGAAGAGATCAACAACTACTTCCAGTCCAAGGGCTGATCCGGTCTGAACAACAGGAAAGAATAAGAGGTTATCTCAAATATGGGATAACCTCTTTTTATTTCCTTAATAAGATGCAGATAATACGATCTCGAATGTCGTACCTTCGCCGAGCTTACTCTTAACGTTGATCTCGGCATCGTGTTTGTCGCATATGAGCTTAACGATGGCGAGTCCCAAGCCGGTACCTTTTATGTTGACGCCTGAGTTATGGGCTCTGTAGAAGCGGTCGAAGATCCTCGGAATATCCTGTTCCGGGATACCGATTCCGTTATCCTCGACAGTGACGTGGATCTTCTGTGTCGCTATGTGGGAGACATCTCCGGAACGCCATGCCCTGATGACGATGTTAGCCTGTGCGCCCGTATAGTTGATGGCGTTTGAAATGAGATTTTCGAAAACACGTGAAAGCTTTGCAGGGTCAGCCTTTACTATAAGCGAGTCTCTCGGAGGGAGATCTAAGGAAAGATGCTTTTCGGTATCTTCAAGATCCATTGAATACATGACGACAAGCTCGTCGAGCATTTCGGCGATCGATACGGAAGTGAAATGGAAATCCGAATCGCTGGATTCCATTCTGGTGAGCTCCATGATGTCTGCGACGATCCTTTCCATCTGTTCGGAGCGGCGGACGATGTTGCTTAAATAGTTATTGCGCTGTTCAAGCGAGAGATTGTCCTGCGCTGAAAGCATAAGCTCGGCATAACCTCTGATAGCCGTGATAGGAGTTCTTAAGTCGTGGGAAACGTTGCTTAAGACATTCTTACGTGCAGCTTCACCTTCCATAAGTCTCTTGTTTGTAAGAACGAGGTCTCTGTTGATCTCTGAAATGAATACGGTCTTTTCTCTTACCTGACGCTTCAATACCGCAGCACTTCTCTTGATTTCACGCTGCTGTGTGATGTATGAAGAAACAAGCGAGATCTCGGCTATGAAAGTAAAGACGACGAAGATGATACTGTATGTCGGGATCGTATATACGATCATGCTGTCTAAGAGGACAGCCAGATACAGTGCAAAGAACATAAGGCTGAACATCAATGCCCAGAGAAGGACTCTCTGATTTTCCCTGTTGTAGAAGAACAGGTTAATGAAGATCGAGAAAAGAACGCTCGCTATCGCAAACATCAATGCAACAAATTCCGGAGCGAGTTTGCCGAATCCGATATCGCATATGTAGTATGCGGTAAGCAAAGCGATACTGACCGTCAAAACGATGTGATGGACGTATTTGAGCATCGCATATTTCTTCTGAGGCTTAGATCCTACAAAGAACTGAGTATTCTCGATAAATGCTGCGGTGGAAGCCACGGTCAGAAGCACGAACCTCAGATCGGCTCTGATGTGGCTGTCTACTGAGATGAAGCGGCAGTCATCAAGATAGTAGAAGAGGATCGCCATGAAGCTTACAAAGAATGCCAGGAAGAGCTTTTTGTTTTTGGTCGCGCCGAGGATGATGTTTGAACCTACGCCGATTGCCACCAGGAACAGCAAAGTAACGATGGCGAAGTGGCCTGCTGTGATTACCGTTCTGACATCGTTAGCTACTCTTGTCTCAATGATGGGCTCGGAAAGAAGGCCCGGATTCTGTACCTTGGGAGTGCAGGCGATGACGATTACGAGATCCAGTTTTCCGTTTTCAGGAATGAGTGTGCAGTAATCTGCAAAAGCCTTGAGGTTGAACACAGGAGTCTTGTCGCCGATCTGCTGGACGAATTCACCGTTGCAGAATATCCAGGCTGCGCCGTTATATTTGTGGAATGTCAGTGACAGCTGGTTGATATCTTCGCTGCACTCGAAATGTCCGACGTAAGCGGCGCTGACACACTCCCTGTTATCAACAATAAATTTCTGATATTCCACGGCACCGTCTGAGTTTTGCCAGTCAGCAGATGTCTTGTAGTCGAACCAGCCGCGCCATGTATCGCGGATGTTTACGTTTTTTGCATATGCTCTGTGATTGGTAAGTACCGAGGATGTCCAGAAGTCATCACCGTGATCTGTCTTCGAAGCGTTTTCAAGGCTTGTCCTGACCGTCTCGGGAGTAACATTCGGAACAAAGGTCCAGTTATATGTTACGTGGCTTGAGTAAGGCCCGTCCAAAGCAAGCGCATCACTTAAGATAAGTGTTTCCGTGTTCTTGTTGAATGCCGGTGTCGAATCGGTGGTGAAGGTAATGCCGATGCTGATGATACCTGCAATAACGAGCATCAGGAGCAGCGCAAAGATAAAGGCAAGCATGGTGCCGCCGAAGGTCCTGCCGTGTGCGTCAGGGCCTGAAAGTTTGAGCGATACCAATCTGCTGTGTTTATACTGTGCCATTAAAGATCCGTTGTTCCCGAAAATGATGAAGCGGGACTGTTATAAGCCCCGCATTCAATAGTTACTTGTTTTTTGATCAGAACTGGGTGTTCATGCTGTTCTTTACCGGCGGGTAAGCGAATGAATAACCGATACCCCACTCGGTCTTAACAAATGTGATCTCAGGTGCGATCTTTTCCATCTTCTTTCTTAAGTAAGAGATGTTAACCATTACAAGGTGGTTGTCGCACGGAGAATCGTCACCCCAGACGTGAGAATAGATCCTTGTGAAAGGAACGATGACATTAGGTGTCTCAGCGAGGAGGCAGAGGATGTCGAACTCACGGTTTGTAAGGTGAAGAGGTGTCTCTTTGAGAGTAACTTCACGTGTCTTGATATTGATCCTGAGAGGCGGGAACTCAACAAGGAATCCTTCGCTCTTCATGTTACGCTTAATGTGAACATTGATTCTGAGGCTTAACTCAGGAAGTGAGTAAGGCTTTGTGATGTAGTCGTCAGCTCCGACCTTAAATCCGTTGATAACGTCTTCCTGCTGATCCTTTGCAGTAAGGAAGATGATAGGACAGTCTGTATACTCTTTGATCTTGGGTGCAAGATCGAAAGCGCTTCCGTCAGGAAGCATTACGTCCAGAACGATGCATGAAAAACTATGAAGCTTGATCTTCTCAAGTGCCTCTGCACATGAAGCTGCAGTTACGACGTCGTAACCTTCGCTCTCAAGAAAATCACGGTTAAGAACTAAGATATCACTGTCGTCATCAACAAGAAATACTTTTTGCTTAGCCATTAG
>Ga0310694_10007682_pt1 | contig 10086 bp, 7 predicted proteins | sample 174DNAGHGhighgp2_FD_203884 | JGI IMG/M metagenome (GOLD analysis project Ga0310694, IMG submission 203884) | Sheep rumen microbial communities from Palmerston North, Manawatu-Wanganui, New Zealand - 1742 DNA GHGhigh gp2 (v2) (version 2) | ecosystem: Host-associated > Mammals > Digestive system >...
GATCCGCGAAGGGCTCAAGGCCAAAGGCGGCTACTGCCCGTGCCGTCTGCAGCGCATTGAAGACAACAAATGCATCTGCAAGGAGTTCCGTGAGCAGATGGCCGACCCGAACTTCGAAGGCTATTGTCATTGCCGCCTATACTATAAATTCAAAGACTGAGTCATCGCATTTTGTCCACCGCCCATGTTCACCACTGTCCAAGTGCTTGATTTGAAGATAAATGTCTCGTCATTGGGACAGGCGGTGGATGAAGTGCAGTCGCTCATCGACAGCGGCGGAAGGCACTACGTCTGCTTCATCGAAGGCAATCTCCTCCACCATTACTTCAACCATCCGAAGGAGATAGCGACTATTCTCAACCAATCCAGCCTCAGCTATCCAGACGGCGCATCGACCGCGAAATTCGCGGCCATCGCCGCCGGACATGCCGTCGAACGCGTCACAGGCCCGTCCTTTTTCATAAAAGCCTGCGAAGAAGGCGTCAAGCGGAACTGGAAGCACTATTTCTACGGCGGCGCGGAAGGCGTCGCCGAAAATCTGGCGGACACCATGCGGAACCGTTTTCCAGGCATCCAGATCGTCGGCGTGAAATGCCCTCCCTTCCGTCCGCCAACCGATGAGGAGATCGATTCGCTGTCGGACGAACTGCGCGAAAAAAAGGTCGATCTCCTATGGGTGGCGTTGGGCGGCCCGCGTCAGGAAAAATGGATGCATCAATATCTTGGGCGTATTCCCGTTCCTGTCATGTTCGGCGTCGGCGCGGCCTTTGACTTCCATACGGCGAAACAGTCATGGGCGCCGCCGCTCATTCGCAAAATCAAGATGGAATGGCTGTGGCGCGCTGTCACCGGCGGACGGCGCGTCTTCCTGCGGAACATCGTCTGCGTCTCGCATGTCGCGTGGCGTCTGTTTCTCTATCGTCTTTTCCACTAATGTTTTAGCAGCCGCGGCAAGTAATCTGCCAGGCTTTTGACGTCGCCGACGGCGACGGAGCAGGACATGCTGTTCAACACCGCCTCCTCCGTCGCCTCCGCCATCGCGCGGAAGGGGCCGTTCATCAAATCCTCCCGGAAAGATTCCGTCGCGCGAATCGCCTTGTCGTCGTCGTCCATCGCGTTCGCCGTGCTGAAACCGACGAACACTTCGCCACTTCCATGCCCAGTGAACGAACCGACGCGGGCCAGGCCGACTCCCGCCCGTCGCAGCACCCGCTTGATCTGCCTGTCAGACAACGGCAGATCCGTCCCCATGACGACGATGATGGAGCCTTTGTCCTCCTCCAACGCCCCGCTCGCGATCTCCTTCCCGACAGGGCGGCCGTCTATCCGCAAATCGGACAACCGCCCGTAGTTGCTCTGCACCAGCACCCCAAGCGTGTACGTCCTGCCATCGTATTCCATTAGGCGGGAAGCAGTTCCGATTCCGCCTTTCAATCCATGGCAGACCGTCCCACGCCCCGCCCCGACCGCGCCTTCTTCGAAATCCGCCGTAGCTGAAGCGATCGCGTCGAAGACATTCTGCTGGCCGACTGCCCGCTTCCGGATGTCCGAAAGCCTCGCGTCGTTGCATTCGCAGACGACAGGATTGATGGACGGTGGGACAGACAGGCCGTCCGCCGCGCAACGCTGCAGAACGTATTCCACCATGGCGTCCCATACAAGGCCGACGTTCAGCGTGTTCGTCAACGCGATCGGCGTCTCCAGCTGCCCAAGTTCATCCACCTGCACAAGCCCCTGACTCTTTCCGAAGCCGTTCAATACGACGCTTGCCGCCGGCAGCTTGTGGTGGAACGGATTCTTGTCGGACGTCATGATGACCGTCACGCCCGTGTTGTGCTTTCCGGCGGCGATGGTCGAATGTCCGACCGTCACGCCGGGCACGTCGGTAATCTTGTTCAGACGCCCCGCGGGCATCTCGCCGATGACAACGCCGTAATCTCTGATTCTCATATCGATATTCCTAAACCTTTAAATTATTTTATTAAAAATTTTCAATAATTGTAAAAAAGCCTTGTTTTATTTTGATTATTTAGCTTAACGGCATATGTTAATGATCAATTAATCATCTGGGCTCATGCAAGGAAGTCATCATGACTTCCGACGATAATATAACGTCTAAATCAACCTTTCGCCTTGAGAATCATGAATATTCCTCGCAAGTCACTTCAAAGATGGCAAATCATGGCGCTTTGCCTCATCCTGTATGATTTCATATCCATGTACGCGGCGTATTTCATCGCCCTGTGGACGCGCTTTGACTGCCACTACACGCAGATTCCCGTCAAACTCCTTCACTCCTACTCGACATTCGTCAGCTTCTTCGTATGGGTCGCCATCGCCATCTACGGACTCTGCAAACTGTACCATTCCCTATGGCGATACGCCAGTTATCGCGAACTCGGGCTATGCTGCTTCGCCACTGCCGTCACCCTGCTCCTCCATATCGTCGGCATCACCGTGTTCTTCCAACGAATGCCCGTCTCGTATTTTCTCATCGGCGGCATCTTCCAGTTCGGATTCCTGCTCTTCTCACGCTTCCTCTATCGTTTCATGCGTCTTGAACTGGCGAAATTCCGCAAGATCATGTCCAAGCCCGCGCCGGAAAACCGCGTCATGCTCATCGGCGCGGGAGCGGCCGCCCAGATGCTCATCCGCGATCTGAACACATCCCCCTCCTCCGAACTGAAAATCTGCTGCGCCATAGACGACGACCCCAACAAATGGAACCGCAACATGGAAGGCGTGCCCATCATCGGCGGTCGCGACATCATTCTGGACGCCGTCAAGAAACACAACATCCACAAGATCCTCTTCGCCATTCCGTCCGCCTCCTTTGAGAACAAGCAGAAGTTGCTCAACATCTGCAAAGACTCTGGATGCGAACTACTTAGCGTTCCAGGACTCATTCAGCTCGCCAGCGGCGAAGTGACCATCCGCACCCTCCAGGAGGTCAAAATCGAAGACCTGCTCGGACGGGAGCCCATCAAAGTCAACATGGATGAAATCTTCAACCAGCTCGCTGGCAAGGTCATCCTCGTCACGGGCGGCGGCGGCTCCATCGGCGCGGAGCTCTGCCGGCAGATCGCGGCCCATAACCCGAAGCATCTCATCATCTTCGACATCTATGAAAACAACGCCTATGACATCCAGCAGGAACTTCTCGCCAAATACCACGAAAGCCTGAACCTCACCGTCATCATCGGCTCCGTCCGCGATTCACGCAGGGTCTTCCAGTTATTCCACGACTACCGTCCGGATATCATCTTCCACGCCGCCGCACACAAGCATGTGCCGCTCATGGAGGACTCCCCCTGCGAAAGCATCAAGAACAACGTCCTCGGCACATACAAGACCGGCTACGCCGCCATGCTCTACGGCGCGGAACGTTTCCTTCTCATCTCGACGGACAAAGCCGTCAATCCGACCAACATCATGGGCGCCTCCAAACGCCTCTGCGAAATGGTTGTCCAGACACTGAACAAATACTCGCAGGAAGGCCGCATTTCGGAGCTTCCGCTCCTCCACGACCACAATGTCGCCGTGCCGAACATCCAGCCGTCCCGCAAGACGGAATTCGTCGCGGTCCGTTTCGGCAACGTCCTCGGCTCCAATGGCTCCGTCATCCCGCTCTTCAAGAAGCAGATCGAAGCGGGCGGCCCAGTCTGCGTGACGGATCCGAACATCATCCGCTACTTCATGACGATTCCGGAGGCCGTCTCGCTCGTCCTTCAGGCGGAAACCTACGCCAAAGGCGGCGAAATCTTCGTGCTGGACATGGGGGAACCCATTAAGATCGACGATCTGGCCAGAAATCTCATCAAGCTCTCCGGACTCAGGCCGGACGTGGACATCAAAATCAAATACACGGGACTGCGCCCCGGCGAAAAGCTCTTCGAAGAGAAGCTCATGTCCGAGGAAGGCCTCCAGACCACGGCGAACCATCTCATCCATATCGCCAAGCCCATCGAAATGGACTCGAAGTCCTTCCTCGAAAAGCTGAACCAGCTCGCCGAAGCCAGCCAGAACAATTTCGACGACATCCGCAATCTCGTCGCCTCCATCGTCCCGACATACCATCCCATCGCCCTCAAAACGACGCCCATCCTGCCATTGGACAAGGATGAATTCGAACGGCTTGCAGCCGTCGTCAGGCAGTTCAACATCCATGGCGACGTCGTGTCCATCACCCGCCTGAACAAAGGCTACATCAACCAGACGTACCACGTGGAGACCAAGCTGCACCACGCCCACTCCTACACGCTTCAAAGAATCAACACCCATGTCTTCCCGGACATCGTGGCACTCATGGAGAATTTCGTCCTCGTGACGGAGCATCTCCATGACAATTTCAAGCTCCCCGGCAACTCGCCGAAAGGCGCCGTCCAGATGGCCCGCACCACGCAGGACGGCAAGCCCTACATCTTCACGGATGGCGGGGCATGGCGTCTCATGACGCATTTCGACGAAGTCTATTCCCTTGACCTGCCGAACTCGCCGGAAACGTTCTACCAGGCAGGACTCGCCTTCGGCTCGTTCATCCGCCAGATGTCGGACATCCCGCCGTCGAAAATCCACGAAGTCATCCCGAACTTCCACAACACCTTCAGCCGCTACAACGATCTTGAAGAGGCCATCAAGGCCAATCCGAAAGACCGCGTGAAGGACGTCCAGCCCGAAATCCAATTCATCCGCTCCCACGTCCCGCTCTTCTCGAAGATCTCCGAACCGCTCTCAAAGGGCGAAATCCCCACGCGTATCTGCCACAACGACTGCAATCTCAACAACATCCTCTTCGACAACAAGACCCATTCCCCCGTCGCCATCATCGATCTGGACACCGTCATGCCCTCCTCCCCGCTCTATGACTTCGGCGACAGCATGCGAATCGGCACGAACACCGCGAAGGACGACGAAAAGGACTTGTCCAAAGTCAGTTGCGACCTTTCGCTCTACGAACAGTATGCGCGCGGCTGGCTCGAAGCCTGCGGCGACATGCTCACCGTCAAGGAGCTCGAACTCCTCCCGTTCGCCTCGCTCGTCATCACTTCCGAAGACGGCATCCGCTTCCTCGCGGACCATATCAACGGCGACATCTACTACACGCAGATCGACTATCCCGGCCAGAATCTCGACCGCGCCCGCACCCAGCTCGAACTCGTGCGGGACATGGAGGCCAAGCTCCCGCAAATCAAACAGATTCTCCTCAAAATCTATACAGAACTCAACCTGCCCGTCACGTCGCTCTGACAGGCGAACATCCAGCAAAACAACATGAACAGACGCATTATCATCCCAGCCGCAGGAAAAGGCTCCAGACTGACCAGATCGGAAGACGCCCCCCCAAAAGTAATGCATTGCGTCGGCGGCAGGCCGCTTCTGCAAGTCGTTCTTGAACAGACGGATTTCATTCCTGAAGACGATACGTACATCGTCGTCGGCTACAAGAAGGACGCCATCATCCGCCATTTCGGAAACAGATACCACTACGTCGAGCAGACGGAGCAGAAAGGCACCGGCCACGCCGTGCTGGTCTGCGAAGACCGCTTCCGCGATTTCGACGGCACGGTTCTTGTGACATTCGGTGACATGCCGCTCTTCCGCCGCGAGAACATGCTCGCGCTCTGCGACTTCCATGAATCACGCCATGCGTCGTGCACGCTGCTGACAGCCCAGAATCCCGCGCTGAAAATGTGGGCCCGCATCGTGCGGGACGGCAACGGCTCCTTCGCGGCGATCGTCGAAGGAAAAGACTGCACACCGGAACAAGCGCAAATCCAGGAGCTCTTCGCGGGGGTGCTCGCCTTCGACAGCAAGGCGCTCTTCCAGTTCCTCCCGCAAGTCGGTTCGCAGAACGTCCAGCATGAATACTATCTCACGGAAGTCCCGCAGTTGATGGCGCAGGCGGGCCTGCGTGTCGAAACCTTCCCGACGGACGACGGCGACGACCTCCGCGGCGTCAACACGCAGGAAGACCTCCGCATCTGCGAGGAGATCCTCAAACGGCGCATGGGCCTCCTCTAACACGTCCCGCAAAGGCAAAATATCTCTTGAAAATCCACGGCGTTTCAAAACATGCCGTGGATTTTTTGTCGCGTTCGTTTGTTTTAGGCGGCTTTTAATATATGGTATGGTGAGTGATTTTTAATTTCACAATAATCAATGCCACAGAAGGAGTCATTATGCGTCTGATCATTCTGGGAGCCGGCGGCTTCGGCCGGACGGTCGCCGATCTGGCCGCGCAAAGCGGCCGCTATGAAACCATTTCCTTTCTTGACGACGGCAGCAACGCTCCGGACGTCATCGGAAAATGCGTGGACTTCGCCAATTTCAAGGATGACGCGACGGAGATGCTCCCCGCGTTGGGCAACAACGAACTGCGGCTGATGCTCGGCCAGCGCATCGAAGCGGCCGGAATCAAGCTCGCGACTATCGTCCATGGCACCGCCTACGTCAGTCCGACGGCCGTCGTCATGCCCGGTTCGATCATCCTCCCGAAAGCCGTCGTCAACACCTCCTGCGTCATCAAACGCAGCTGCCTCATCAACATCGGCGCCATGATCGACCACGGCACCGTCATTGAAGAAGGCTGCCACATCTGCGTCGGCGCCATCGTGAAAGCCGAAAACCGCATCCCGCGGCTGACGAAGGTCGAGGCTGGCCAAGTCATTGAAAACAGGCAGTATCCGCTCTGAAACGAGCCATCGCCACCGCCAGTCCACATCATAATCCATCCGTTTTTGAAATGACAAAGAAAATTCTCATTCTGGGAGGGGCCAACCTCCATTGCAAGCTTGTCAAAGCCGCCAGGGAAATGGGGCTTTACACCATCGTTACAGATTACCTGACCGATTCGCCTGCCAAGAAAATCGCCGACCAGTCCCTCATGTTCAACATCTATGATGAAGACGACATCGTCGCTTTCTGCAAGCGTGAAAAAGTGGACGCCGTCATCAGCACGCATATCGATCCATGCCAGCGGCCGTACTACAACATCTGCAACAAGCTTGGCCTGCCCTGCTACATCGGCAATTGGGAACAGGTCTTCACATTGACGGACAAGGATGCATTCAAGGCCGCCTGCCTGCGAAACAACGTCGATATCATTCCCACGTATGACGCGAATAAACCGGAAGACATTGTCTTTCCCGTACTTGTGAAGCCCGCCCACAGCCGGGGATCACGTGGTCAGACCGTCTGCAATTCCATAGCCGAACTGCCGAAGGCCCTCGAAACGGCCCGCGCGGAATCCAGCAACCACAACGCCATTATCGAAAAATACATGGGCAACAAGGGCGACTTTACCATGACCTACATTTTCGTCAACGGAGTCCCCCATCTTACCAAGACATCGGACCGGTATCTCGGCGATCTCGAGCTCGGGCTTGAAAAAGTCGGCATCGGCACCATCTCGCCCTCCTTCTACGCGGACATGTACAAGCGGAATGTGCAGGAGCGCATTCTCAACATGCTGCGTGACTTGAACATACAGAACGGCCCCGTCTTCATGCAAGGCTTCGTCGACGACGACACCGTCCGATTTTACGACCCGGGCTACCGCTTCCCCGGCAGCGAATACGACACGATGTTCAGCCGGATATGGGACATGGACATCATGAAAATGATGGTCGAATTCGCCCTTACCGGCAAGATGGACAACCAATACTGCAAATTGCTGCCGGACATGTCGGAGCTCAAAGGGCACGCCGTCATCACCCTCTTCCCGGCCATGAAAGAAGGCTACATCGCCGCCATCGAAGGGCTGGACGCCATCGCCGCGATGCCCGAAGTCATCGGCTACACCCTCCGTCACAACGTCGGCGAAAACGTCCCCTTCACACGGAATGTCAATCAACGTTTTGGCGAATTCGATGTCATCGCCGAAGACTACGCCGCATTGAAGAAACTCATCGCCAAGATCCTTTCCACGCTCCATGTCAAAGATCCGTCGGGAAACGAACTCCTCTACGGCAACATCGACGTGGACAAATTGCCATAACCACGCTTTTTCGCCATGCTCAAACGCCTGAAACAATTCATCAAGAACACGTTCATCATCCCCCGCCGGAAGGCACGGGAGCTTGAGAACGTTCTTGACTCCTTCGGCCTCAAAGGCGCGGAACGAGCCGCCATCAAGGCGGACATCAAGAAGACGCAAGCGGAACTCGGCTTCTCGCCAATCGAATTCATGAAGCATCATTTCATGGACGTTCCACAGGAAATCCGCCGCACATTCGTCTCCGACAACGAACGAATCGCCATCACAGACCGGCTGAACCGTTCAGAGAACAAGGAGATTTTTGACAACAAGGCGTTGACATACAAGACCTTCAGGCAATTCTACAAGCGCGACCAGTTCTACGGCAATCCAAACAAGGCACTGCAATCTCTGGACGAATTCAAGGCGTTCGTCGCAAAGCACCCCAAATTCATCGCGAAGCCGCTGAACAGCGCCTTCGGCAAAGGCGTCCGCATTCTCGAATTAGACGGGACGCCGGACGCTTTTCTCACTCAGCTCCAACAGGACTATCCATACGGATATGTTCTTGAGGAATTGATCCGCCAGTGCAAGGAAATGGCGTCGCTCCATCCGGAATCCGTCAACACGCTCCGCGTCCTGACGCTCCGCTTCGACGACCATGTCCAGATCGTCCATCCTTTCCTCCGCGTCGGCCGCGGGAAATCCGTCGTGGACAACGGGATGTCCGGCGGCATCCTCTGCACGGTCGATCCGGCGACGGGCGTCGTGAAGAACACGGCTGATGAACGCGGCATCCACTATGTGGAGATTCCGGAAACCGGCGTCAAACTCGTCGGATTCCAAATCCCGCGCTGGCAGGAAGCGTTGGAATTGGCCAAGCAGCTTGCGCAGGTCATCCCCTCCAACCGATGGACCGGATGGGATCTCGCCCTCACGGACGACGGATGGATCATGGTCGAAGGCAACGCACGCGCGCAATTCGGTTTCCAAATAGCGGACCGTACAGGTTTCCGAGCGGAAATCGAAAGCTACATGAAAGAACTCAATCTATAACCAAAATAAAAGCATTCAGGAAAATCGAATCATGAAAACTCTCGCAATCTTCGGCGGCGAAAAGACTGTTCCGGACGGCTTCATCAAAACATGGCCTCCCCTCACCCAGGCGGATCGCGACGCCGTTCTGTCCGTCTTCGACTCCAACGTCCTCCACGGCATCTTCGCCCCCCAATGCAAAGCACTGCAACAGGAATTCGCAGATTTTATCGGCGTAAAGCATTGCCTTGTCGTCAACGGCGGAACAGGCGCACTCCACATGGCCCTTGCCTCTTTGGGAATCGGCCCCGGTGACGAAGTCATCCTGCCCGCCTTCACCTACTGGTCGTCCGCCGCCATCGTCCTCCATCAGAACGCCATTCCCGTGTTCGTCGATATCGACAAAGACACGTTCAGCCTTGATCCGGACCTGCTGGAAGCCGCCATCACCCCCCGCACGAAAGCCATCCTGCCCGTCCACATCCACGGCATGCCCGCCGATTTGGAACGCATCATCCCGATCGCGAAAAAGCACGGCATTCCCGTCGTCGGCGACTGCTGCCAGGCTCATGGCGCCTCCATCAACGGCAAATACGTCGGATCCATGGAGACGACCGCCGGATTCAGCTGCAACCGCTCCAAGAACCTCTCCGGCGGCGAAGGCGGCCTCTTCGTCACGAACAGCGAAGACGCCTACCAATTCGCCAGCTGGATGCGCGACTTCCGCGAAGTTCCCATTAACGCGGAAAGCACGCCGCACACGTTGGCCGCCCTCGGCTGGAACTACCGTCCGCAGGAATTCGTGACGGCGCTCATCCGCTCGCAGTTCAAACGCCTCCCCGAATACAACGCGCGGCGCTACGAAATGGCCCATTATATGACGGACAAGCTGGCCAACATCCCCGGCCTCAAAGGCCCCTACGAACCCGCCGACCGCAAGCCCGTCTATTTCTCCTACATCGTCGATTTCCGCCCGCAGGAACTCGGACTCGACATTCCCGCGCCGAAATTCAAAGCGGCCATGATCAAGATTCTCCGTGCGGAAGGCATCGGCTTCAGCCAATGGCAGACGCGGC
>Ga0310694_10007684_pt1 | contig 10084 bp, 9 predicted proteins | sample 174DNAGHGhighgp2_FD_203884 | JGI IMG/M metagenome (GOLD analysis project Ga0310694, IMG submission 203884) | Sheep rumen microbial communities from Palmerston North, Manawatu-Wanganui, New Zealand - 1742 DNA GHGhigh gp2 (v2) (version 2) | ecosystem: Host-associated > Mammals > Digestive system >...
ACCACTTCACCTACGGGAGGCTGCTTCGCTTTGTCTTTCCGTCTATCTTGACAATGTTTTTTTCCACCATCTACAGCATTGTCGATGCCGCATTTGTCTCGAACTTTGTCGGAAAGACTTCTTTTGCTGCCGTAAACCTTGTCATGCCGGTCCTTATGCTCATTGCCGCTCCCGGCGTGATGATGGGGGCCGGCGGCAGCGCGCTCGTCGCAAAATTTCTCGGCGAGGGCGAAAACGGAAAGGCGAACAAGGCTTTTGGGCCTTCCGTAAAAAATATGGCTACTGTTGATTTAATATTCATACAAAATTCTACATTTAAATCATGGACAAGAATGTCATTGCGATCGGTTATGCGATAGCGGCGGCCGCATTTTATGCACTGAATGTTCCCTGCTCCAAAATGCTGCTGGCCTACATTTCGCCTGTATTCATGGCAGGGCTACTCTATATTGGCGCGGGGCTCGGTATCGGCATTCTCTACCTGTTCCATATCAAGCACGAGTCCCAATCGGAACGGCTCTGCAAAAAAGATTTCCCCTACACGCTGGGCATGGTCCTGCTCGACATCGCCGCACCCATATTGCTCATGTTCGGCGTCAAGTACGGAACGTCCAGCAACGCCTCCCTGCTCGGGAACTTCGAAATCGTCGCGACATCGCTGATTGCGCTATTCATCTTTAGAGAAAAGGTGTCTAAGCGTTTATGGACTGCCATTTTATTTATAACGGTATCCAGTTTCATTCTCTCGTTCGAAAACACCGACAGTTTCAATTTTTCTGTCGGCTCCATCTTCGTTCTCGGAGCGACCATCTGCTGGGGGCTAGAAAACAACTGCACCCGCAAAATTTCGGACAAAAACACATACCAGATTGTGACCATAAAAGGCCTCTGTTCCGGAATCGGCTCCATCGTCGTTTCGCTTACCACAAGCGAAATGAACTTTGCCGTAAAATACATCCCGCTCGCCTTGCTGCTCGGCTTTGGGGCTTACGGTCTGAGCATTTTCACCTACATCCGCGCGCAAAAATACCTGGGAGCCGCAAAGACCAGCGCCTTTTACGCCTTTGCGCCCTTTATCGGCGTCCTGTTTTCTGTCGTGCTCCTGAACGAAAAAATCACGCTGCAATACATCGTTGCACTCCTGGTCATGATTGCCGGTACCATATTTGTGGTTTACGATACGCTTGTCCGCTCACATTCGCACATGCATCAGCATATTTTCACGCACACGCATGGCGGCATAACCCATACACATGTTGTTACGCATTCCCATTTGCACAACCATGTCTTTTCTGATGCAAAGCACGGTCACAGCCACGACATCAAGGACCTAGAGAAAATCTCAACACACTGATGAGGAATTTAATCGCCGATTACCCCTGCGAGTTCTTCTTTTTTGCCCTGTATGCGACCTTGCGTTCACCAACGCAGTTCAAGGCAAGCGTTTTGTTCATGTAGTTCGCGCGTTCTAGTTCTATTGCGTTGCGTAGAATGCTTGTAAGAAAATCGTTAGGACTTGAGCCAGCTTCGGCCGCCAACTTTCGTACTGTTTCTTGCAAATCGTAAGGAACCTGGACGGTCATGCTCTTCATCGGAGTTACGTATAGTTCGCCGCCGACGGCCTCCGACATCTTCAACAATTGCTTGTACGAAGGGTTCGTTTTCAAGGATGCAATACGCGAGATAGCGCTTTGCGTCGTGCCCATCTTGTCGGCGACATCTTGCTGCGTGAGCCCCAAGGAATCTTTCAGGAAATCAAAATCCGTCAGGAATGCCGACAGAGCCTCGTAAGTCTTGGAGTACAAATCTAGACCTTCGTCTTCGTTTTCGAGTGACGACATAAAATCGATGACTTGATTCTTTTTCATTGCATAACTCCCTGTTTGACAAGTTCTCTGTATTGCTTCAGTTTTGTAAATGCCGTCCCGAGTTTCATCGGTTCCTTTTTGTGTTTCAATTCCGCGCATAACAAAATGAGCGTGCTGATTTCGTTTATTGCCATGCAGAAATATATTCTAAAAACTCCGCCTTTCGCCTGCTTTGGAATTCGCATCTCGTACAAGCCGTCATATTCCTTCGGAAACTTGTAAATTTGTTCATTCAGCAAAAAAGGCGACAAATCCATAACAGTCGAAAGGACCTTCAGAAAACTCTTGACCCGTAGATACAAATCTGGACGACGCCTTGACAGATCCTTTATTTCTTTGCCGACATCTCCTGTTTCGTCTTTGGGGTCTGCTTTTTCTGCCTCAAAAAATTGCACATTCGGAAAGAACTTGAACTTCATATACTAAATATAGCATATTTGCTATATTTAGTCAATAGTTTTTTTGAAATTATGGAAGTTTTCTAATGAGGAATTAGTTCTGCGAGTTCACTTTGTGCCGCGGGATCGTTCGCGTAATTCTGCATAACCGATTTCATGTCGAGGAGGATGCAGGCAATTTTGTGGTAAGGCCTTTTGCAGTCTTTCCAATCACCGTAGATATAGCCCACGCGTTTCATTTGGAAGGTCGCTGAGCTTGCCGAAGCGCCTTCCGCATCCGCACAGTACGGCATAATGAATGCATTGTAAATGCTTAAAGTGTCATCCTGAGCGAAGTGTAACGAAGTCGAAGGATCTCCCAACATCTTTTCCACATATTCCGCATAAGCCATCTGCTTACAAACCGATTCGGCCCCCGGCAAATGTGAATTGAATCCGGTCAAGCCGTATTTGTAGTACTTGGAATCAAGGATATACACACCCTCCCCCATAACCATTATCGTATCTGGTCGGAGTGTGGAACGTTTCGGGTCGTTCAGAACTATTTCCTCTTCGGATTCATCAAGTTTTTCATCGCGGCATCCGTCATTCCACTGCAAATGTGGATTAAATTTATCCTTGGCGACACCCTGCGGCAACCTTCCGAATATTCTATCCACCATCGCTTCCCACACAGGGGCGAAGGTGTTTACGCCAAACAACGGCTCGTTTTCACTACCATCTTCGCCACGATTTTCCTTGTTTCCCAAATAACGGACCATCTTCAACATTGCATGGAAAAGTTCCAGGTGTTTGTCGTTGAAAGTCGCTGCGATTTTATCCTGAATCACTTCTGCAAACAGTTCATAATCGAACAAGAGTTCCGGTTCTTCGACTTCGTTTTCTGAAATGCCGTAAAGCGGGCCAATCAGCCGAGCAGATTCCTTAACACAAAACTTGTGGACGAGCGTAATCAAGTTGTCTTCGCGGTAACTCGTCTTGCGTGTAATCAAGTTTAGATATACAACTTGATTGTGACCATATTCGTCTTTGACGACTTGCGGCTTAATTCTTTTGACGGTGCGCGGCCAACTGATTTTGCCGGAGAACCCTTTCTTGTAAATCGTTTCGGATTCCACAAAGTAGCCGAAATCAAGATAGTACTGCAACACCGAAAGATACGCATAGAACGGGAAATCCAGTTGGGATTTTTTCAAATCCTCTTCGGTGAAATAACTTTGCAGAGATTTATCGTTCAATACGGCAATAAGCTGGTAGAAATCTTGCTTGCAAATATCTTCAGACGGCTTTGACGCACGATACCCCATCGGGAAATAGATTTTGGGGCGGTCATTCTCAATCCTTATCCCGACAAACGATTTGTCCTTCTTTTCGTCACTTGAATACCAAGCGTCATACACGCAGAAATCCGCAAAAGACGATACCGTCTCTCGCATAGACTTTGTGACATTTGGGTTCTGTTCAGACATTTAGGTGTCGGCTTTGCTTTCGGCGTATGTTTTTGTTAGATCGTCTTTATCCTTTTCAATATCTTTGAATATTTTTTTGAAAGCATCAAAACCAACATTATCTTTAGATTTAAATTCCTTCGCAAGTTTGGCAAACGAAACAACATCTTTATTTTCAGTAACATCAGGCTCGTTGAACACTTCTGTTGCTGAATTACGCCTAAATACATCATACCATAGGTATTTTAGGACCTTCTCTGCGAAATCTTCTTTTGAAATGTTTTCGTACTTGGTGACCTTTTTGTCTTTTACCTCTACGGCATCAGTCGAAATAAACCATCCACCAAGACATTTATCTTCTGACTTCGAAAGAATTCCTTTTTGAGATAAAATTTTCTTGTTTATCCAATTTCGGAAGCTACCCCAACGGACACCTGTTGAAACTTCACTTTCTTCATCCTTGCCAATAATTATATCATATTGTGCGGCATCATCCAATTCATTTTCAATCATTTTGAACTTAAAACGACGTTGGAAGGCATTATCCATCGTGAACACGTTCTGGTCGCTAGTGTTCATTGTCGCGTAGATAGACAAGTTGGGTGGCAAACGTATTGCAGTATTTGTGGAAAAATGGAGCACACTTCCATCATTTGCCTGAACATCTATGCAGGAGTAACATTTGGGATTGGTATCTGTTCCAGAACCTTTCGCCTCAACGCTATGTTTATTCTTTTCGTTTGTTTGTTCGTTCTTAAGTTTCTGAATGTCACGAATATCGGCATTTATATCCTGGTTGTCAACGCCATAAGAGCTCCATCCAGAATCATATTTATTTTCAGTGGATTCATCCGCAGGTTCACCCTTCTTAATTCGGTCCAATAATTGAAACATCTCACCAAAAATCGCAGCTGCGTTTCCGCGATTGATTTCTTCAATAATCAGGAAGAATGGCTCGTCCGGATTCAAATAAGCACGGCGGACTATTTCAGAAAATGGACCAGGCTTAAATTTATATTCAACCCCTTTGTTGTCAGGCAAAACACAAGGATAAATTTGGCCAACAAAATCAGCATTGCAATATTCTGGATGAAACACACAACGAATAGTGTGGTATTGTTTGTCTGTGACAGAATGTTCCTTCAGTTTTTTGTCAACAACTTCGTTTACCTTATAACTCTTGCCACAACCAGGAACGCCATAGTAGATTACTTGTTCGCTAACAATGGCTTGGCAATTCTCTCTTTTTTCAGATTGTTTGCCATTGGCAGTATAAATTGATTGATTAGGCATATCAATATGGCCTACGGTAATATCTAAAGGCATCTTTTATGCTCCAATAATGTTAAAGTTTGACGGCAACCGAACCATATTAGAACGTAGAATTTGATTGATTTTTAATCCGTTATGCGGTTTCTTTGTAACGGAGATGATTTCATTATACAAAGTCCTATTATTTATTCCATTGACAGACCATCCGTTTAACGGATTTTGAACGTCATTAATTCGATCTAATAAATCTTCACAATCAACAAAGCATTTTAATATATCTTGATAATCTCTTGCATTAAATTCTAGATAAACCGATGTTTTGGGATTAGCAAAAGCTGCTTTCAATGCTTTTACAAATACCTTATTATCTAAAATTGACCCCGAAAAATCTTTTATGTTGATGTGAAATACATTATGATAAGAAGAGAACTTTCCATAAATGGAAACCTTCAACCATTTTTGAACAACGCTTTCATCCGCATCTGATTCTTGAACATAAAACAATGGTTTGTAGTACGAATCAAATTTTGCGACAAGGTCTAAATGCTCTTGTATCAAATCCTTTGACAACGAATATTCTACTTCACCATCTTTATTTGCGCCTGATGATAAAAGACCAAAACCCTTCTCAGTGAAAATATTTATGATTTTACAATCACTAACAAGATTCTTTAACTCCCACGAATCTATCCATCGTTTATAATTGAAACGTCTTTGTCGGTTTTCTCTAACCCTATCTATAGCCTCATCGAAATTTTGATGAATTGGCTTGCGATTTTTCTTAGGATAGCCATTCAAGCCATACAATACATAGTAAATTTCTTGAGCAGAAGCCTTTCCCAAAGCAAGCAATACACTAAACACTACTTTGGGAGGTTCAATATCGGTAAAAGACTGTTCTGCACCACAGTTGTTTTTTCCAAAACAATCAAACCATAGACTGTAAAATATTAATGTTGCAAAATAATTTTGATTAGTAAGAATATACTCTGTAGATCCATCCCGAAGATTTTTCTTTCCAATAATTGTACTAAGTTCTTCTCCTCGTCCAGTTAAGCACAAGAATTCTTGACCTTTTTCATTTACACTTTCAACAAAACCAAAATAACGAGGAAATTTCGATTTATTATATGGCGTCCTATTTCTTGTTCCATCATCATTATAAACGGAAACGCCCACAAAACGAGCCATTTTCTGCTCAAATTCGGTTCGTTCTATTTTTCCACCATTCTCCTTTATCAGCTGAATTGTATACAAAAAATAATTAAGAACCATGCTTGATTTGTCTATGGTTATATTCCCTAGCATTACTGAACCTCCTTTATTAATGCTTCAAGCGCTTTTCTTATCAACAAAGGAGGAATGCCTTCTCCTATAACTTGACGAATCATTTTTTCATCAGCCCAATCAGGGATATTCCAGTTTTTCGGCAAACTGGATAAAATAAGCAATTCATAAATGCTCAATGTCCTTGCGTCTGAATAGATTCTTTCTCTATCATCATCGCTTTCAATAATTGGACGGCCGGGATGAACATTTATAAATGCAGAAATAACGTCACTATTTTGCATTATTGTTGTTGCTGGTTTACTCCAAAACATTCTCATATATGTTCTTGGGGCTCCTTTTACCCTTCGACCGTTTTTTTGCGGAAAGAAATGGTCATTAAGAAAAGCGGATTTTCCAGAAGGCGTATGCATCATAAGCTCAACCAATTTCCAACTTTGTTTTGTTGCGTAATGCCATTTTGAGACTTTTAACCCAGCCTTTCTCTTTTTTTCATAATCAGGGAAACGCCAGCGTTCAGATTCTTCTCTTATCAAAGGGTCTAAAGATGGTAAATTGCCAATAGCTTCTTCTACAGAAATTTGGTGATCTTCTTTTTCTGGAAATTCCCATACAACATTTTGATCTTTTCGAACAATAAGGTATATGTATCTCGTTCTTGACTGAGGAACGCCATAGTCAGCAGCGTTCACAACTCTATTCTTATTAAATTTGTAATGACTGCCAAGTTCTTTTTCAACATATTCTGGAATAAATATCTCTTGCCCTTTATAATTGATTTTCGTATGCTGTTGCATTGGCACATTTTCAATTAGAGCATATTTGGGCTTTATGCGCTTAATTGCCTCTATTGCATAATAAATTAAAGAGTTTCTAGGATCTTTAGGGTCTTTTCTTCCCGCACAAGACATCCCCTGACAAGGAGGGGTTGCCATTACAAAATCCACATTGCACTCTTTTGCTCTTGAAATAATCTTACGGAAAATCTCGGAATTTGTAATATCTCCATTTATCATATCGACTTCAGGATATAAATGGCTATAGAACTTCGATCTTTCAAGAAGTAATTCGTTTGCAACTTTGACATCTACACCTATTTCTTTAAAGTATGTCTCGGCAATGCCCACATTGCAAAAAAGAGACAAAGCCTTAAGATGTTCTTTAAACTTAAGCTTTTTCATTGACTTTTTCCTCCAAAGAAATAAGGGCTGCTTCTAGTAACTTGGGAGGAACGCCTTCGCCAATAATTTCTCTTATAACATTGCTGCTTGCCCAATCAGGTATGTTCCAATTGTCCGGAAGAGAAGACAATCGCATTAACTCAAAAATTGTCATGGTCCTTGCATCCGACCAAATTCGTTTTTCTTCATCATCGGACGCAACAATGGGATAACCAGGATGCCCATTTTCTTGGGATCCCAATCTGCTTGTAAACATTGTTATTGTATAAGCTGGCTTTTCCCACCATTGCCTTTTGTATGTATTCTTATATCCCTTTGATTTTCGCCCATCTTTTAAAGTCGGATAAAACTTTTTATTTTCCCACGCAGAATGTCCTTCTGGCGTATGCATCATTGCAATGACATGGCGAATCTTATGTTTTGGAGGATAATGCCATTTTGATACTTTAAGGCCTTTTGCTTTTTTAGCGTAATACTGAGGGAATAACGCAAGACGCTCTTCCTCGGAAATATCCGTAACATCAGGATCAAGCGAAGGAAGATCCCCAATCGCGTCCTTCATTGTACAGACGTGTTTTGACGGTTTTGGAAATTCCCAATGAATCTTGGTTGTTTTTCTAGATAGCAAATAAACGCAACGTTCTCTAGACTGAGGAACATTGTAGTACATTGCGTTGACAACTTTCTTCTCGTTAAAAAAATACTTGGAATCAAGTTTTTCGTGAATATATGTGTCAATCAGCTTCCATTCACCGTCAACATAAATTGATGTCTGCAAAAGTTCCGGCACATTTTCTATCATCACGAATTTCGGGTTCAAATCCTCTATTGCCCGCAATACGGATAAAATAAGTCTGTTGCGAGGGTCATCCTTTCTTTGCATGCCAGCAGTACTCATTCCCTGACATGGCGGAGTCGCAACAATAAAATCGCATTTCGCTTTCTTTGCTTCTTTTATCACATTGGCATAAACCGATTCGTCGGTAATATCGCCTTGAATCATTTTTGCATCGGGATAAAGATGTTCATGGAATCTAGCCCTTTGTGGCAACAATTCTGAAGCGACCTTTATGTGTATTCCATGTTGCTCAAAATATGTTTCAGCAACACCTGCGCTAGAGAATAGAGAAAGTGCTGAGAAATGCATCCGATTATCATTCGCTCCATTTTGAAAGTGAACGAGTTCACTCTCGCGGGAGCGGTTCTGGCCGATTCGCTTGGCCGGGATGCGGACAAAAAGAAACGGCGGGGAGCCGACTCACTCCTCGCCTAAAAGCGCGACATTTTCAAAAGAATACAATACACCCGCACAATCTTGCAATGGATTGCTTCACCCTTTCAGGGTTCGCAATGACGTTGCAAAACATCCCGGGCGGATACAATACGCCCAGGGTACACTACGCCCATGCAATCCACGGGCGGTGGCGAGTCATTGTCTTATTCTCGTTGCTGAAAGTGTCGAAGTTCCAAGTAGAGGACAAGAGCTAAACTCAGCGAGTCTACCCCCGTTCTACATCAATCCAGTCATTTTTGGATACAAAAAAGGCGTGGAGTTGAATGCATTTACCTACTTGAGGCCTTCGACTGCCCGCAACGAATAAACGCAAACAACTCACGCCCCAAATGGCCGTTTGCCTACAGGCAGATTTATCAAATATGCATGTACCAAAACGATGCGGCTGGCTTGCGCCGGTCGCAGACGTGAGCGTCGCCTTGTTCTCGTTGCTGAAAGTGTCGAAGTTTCAAGTAGAGAACAAGAGAAAACTCTATTTGCCTTGAAATATAGATTTTTGGAATGGCAAAAGATGACATTTGCCGTTTTTGTTGCAAAAAAGCGACCTAAAATAGCAAAACCGGCCCCTGCGGACCGGTTTTTGGCTTAAATTCTTGAAAAGGGCTTACTTAAAGGAGCCCGTGTTCCTTGAGAATCTTCTCGTACTTATCGGCACGAGATTTTTCTTCGTCAGCACGAGACTTCTCTTCATCCGCACGAGTTTCAGCCTCGCTAGCGCGCTTTTCGGCTGCTTTAGTGCGCTGGCGTTCATCGTACACCAAGTCATCCAATTCCTGTTGCCAAGTCATATAGCGCTTCCTCGTTTCGTTGTCCGACAAGTACCATTGCCGCTGAAGTTCGATGTTCTTTGTTCCCTTGGATGTTGCCTTGTTGGTCGCAAAGTATTCGAGATACTCCTTGACCGACTGTTCGGCGACATCCCTGTACTTATTGAATATATAAAAATTTTTGTAACAGAGGTCACCCAGTTCGTGTTCGGGATGCCCTTTTTCCAGATTCTTGAACCTGTAGACGGCGCGATCCTGCTTGAAGATGTCGTCAGGACAAATAAAGATGATGTACTGTTCCTTGAGGTTACGGTAGGATTCGCCCTTGTTCAGGGCTTCTGAATCGCACAGTGCCTGGTAGTAGCGGGCACGCTTCGGAAGCTCGTGGGTGTCCTCAATCTGCATCTCGATGTCGAAGGTGCGCATAATCTCGCCATCGGGGCCCTGTTCCTTTACGAACACGTCGTAGCGGACGCCCTTGTTGAAGGGGCTTGTTTCGGTGGATTTCTCCGGCTCCGGTTCCTGCAGGTCAAAAATCTTGATTCCGAGGATGGCTTCCAGGAAAGGCT
>Ga0310694_10007686_pt1 | contig 10083 bp, 8 predicted proteins | sample 174DNAGHGhighgp2_FD_203884 | JGI IMG/M metagenome (GOLD analysis project Ga0310694, IMG submission 203884) | Sheep rumen microbial communities from Palmerston North, Manawatu-Wanganui, New Zealand - 1742 DNA GHGhigh gp2 (v2) (version 2) | ecosystem: Host-associated > Mammals > Digestive system >...
AAATTCATGTAACGATAGTACAGAAAATCTAGACACGTATTATGGTGAAGATGGTCCGGCTGGGGATGATTATAACCCGTGTGATGGGTTGACAGCGGGATCAACGGCGGCGTTGACAACGGTGCGCAATACAACTAATGTCTATGTCCCGCATGGAAACGGGTCAAATGGTACAACAACAGGTATAGGTTATTATACGGAAACCAATGTGATGTGCGATACATCTGGGAATAAAATAGTTAAGAAATATGATAAGTGTGATCCGGTTTCACTTGCATCGGGGGCGTCACGGACCGTTGGGGGCAAAACATGTTCGGGAAATCAAACGCTTTTGATGTGCACACCGCAAGAAGGTGATTTGACACCGTATCCTTTCTGTAGTGATGCCGAAGTAAGTGAGTATCCAAAATTGGTGTATGTGGCACCGACGGTTAGTGGTGGTAAATTTACCGCACGGGGGTATACAAAGTGGGTGCATAAATATACCAGCGCTGGGGCGGAAGTGGACGGTGCCGAAGGACATAATCCGGATGAATGTCATACGGTTTATAAACGAACGTTTGGTATGGCTGATAATGGTACCGGTGTAAGAACGGCAACCACAACGACGCAAAGTACGTTAAAATGTAAGGTTCAGACCCCCGGGACCACCGGGTGGGGTGTCGGTACCGAATATTGTTTGAATACCACAAATAATGCGTCAACAAGTTGCAATGGGTATAGTGAAAGTACTTCGGACGTGATAACATCCACATTAAGGTATCATTTGCCGATAATGAAAGGAAACAGTGGTAATGATGCTGTGACACCCATAGCGCGGGGGTGGACATATAATGAAGAAAAGGATGCGGAAAATGTGACTGTGCGTAATACGGAACGTAATAAAGATGAATGCAATTTGGTTTATAGAAAATCAACCGCCAGTAGTTCTTTGCCAGAGCAAACATGGAAATGCACAGTTGGTGCGCCGGGTGATGTGAGTAGTGGCGCGACGTATACAAGTGGTCATGGATACTGTCTTGGTATTGTGGACGGTGGGTGTGGGAATTACCAGGAAGCTATACCAGAACCAGATCCGTGTGCGGGGATTAGTGGAACTGACAATCTTGCCAGGGCGGTTAAAAAGGTGGTAAGTCGGGCATATACGCCGGCAACAACCAGTGGTAGCAGTCAAACCAAGGGGTCAATGCTGTCGACGTATACAATGTGCAATAACACTTCTTTGTCGGAAACGATAGATGATATATGTAAGGAAATACCGAAACCAACGTCTGGAACTGGCAGCAATTGTAATGGTGCATGGATGCAGTGCAAAAAACAGACAGACAACACCGTGTATAATTACTGTGATACGACATATCTGCAATGTTCCGGGACGAATTCGTCGTCGTCGACGATAGTCAAAAAAGCACAGCGTTCGTATACCGCGCCGACCAAGACAAACAGTGGGAATTCTTATTATACCACGCCTGGTAAAGTGACGGATGTAAAGATTGCGTGTAATGATTCAACAATATCAACGGCTGAATCGGCGGAAGATCAATGCGAAGAAATACCGGATACAAATTCGATATGTCCGACGAATAAGGTGCTTAAGAGTTGTAAACGCAAGGGTGATGAAAATACCACGGACAAGAAAGCCGAAACGACGTATAATCTTTGCACGGCCGGAACATCGATATTTAGTGCGATTTCCGATAATGACCCGTGCGCAAGTGTTGCAGATAATGCGACATTGGCGGCAAAAACCGTTAAAAAAACCGAGTATGAATACGTGGCGAAGGGAGCAACAGGAAATAATGCAGGGGTTGGGTATGTTAAAAAGACCAAAGTAATGTGCGACGATACACTGACCGTCCCGCATAAAGAAGAAGAAATCTTGTATGATACCTGTGAAGCAGTAAAAAATGATAACACATGTCTTACAATTGTTGGGCCTAACTATCAATGTTATAATCAAACAAAAAATGTTGGTGACAGTGAGCGCGCATATAAAACATGTAATCCTAATGCTAATGTTGATTCAATTTTGGTGGCTAATAAAATAGATGAAAAATTGAACAAAGATGTCACGTTTGTGGTAAAACAGAATAGTCAAGACGGCAACAAAGATTATATTACAATTACCGGAACAAATATGACTGATAAACCTGTGGTGGCGTTGGAAAGTTTACAGGGACAATCTGTATTTGATATTTGGAAAGAAGAGCAGACAGAAAATACAAAATGTCAGGCACTTTTTGATAAAAACTGTTCTGAATTGACCACAAGTGATATGTTGTTGGATTTGTCGGCACAGGGAACTTGGGCGCGTTCAGAATACGGAAAAAATTCGTCTCTTACACACGCCAATTTGGGGGCCGATGCTTTTCAAGAAAGTTTAAAGCCGTGTAAGACCGGTATAACAATTAGTTCTGCGGGACAGGATGCTAATGGTGGGAATAAGTATACGATGACCTGTACAGAATAAAATATAAAGTAGATAAATCGAGAGGGTAAAAAATGAGAAAGAATATTTTCGTTTTTATGATTTTAGGGACGTGTGTGTCTTTGCCGGCGTTTGCGTATACAATAGGTAATTTTGTTGCGCCAAAGGGGGCGGATGGTATAAATGGTACTAATGGAACGGATTGTAGACCGACCGAGACCAGGACCCGTTGTTTTGGAACGGGAAGTGATAAATGTGGTGATACAACGCGCAGTGGGGTTAAAATCGTGACAACACAGTGTGATGGCAGTGGTTCAACAACTTCGTACATATACGATAATAATTGTGGAATTACGGTTGCAAGCACTACGGATGTACACCAAGATAACGATGCAACAAAACCAGTCACGCATAAAAGGGTGACGTTCAAAAATACATGCACGAACGAGACATTGTCAACAACGGCGGATGTGCCGGCGGGCTGTACACCTGCATATACCACAAAATATATAAATAAGGCGGCAAATGGTACCTATTCTTATGATAATTCCTCTAGGAGTGAAAACACCGTTGGGGCGCGTACAACTGTGTCGGGTTGCGGGACAGATACAACCTTTGATACATATGATGGTAATGATGGAACGTCGTTCAATTATATGGGGTCGGTTGCAAGTTGTAGTGCTTTGAATAATGTTTCTAATCCGGCACAAAACGATGCGTATATAGTCAATGGTGATGGAAATGGAAAGTTATGTATTTATAATGGCAGTTCTTGGCCAACATGCCCAAGTGGTTGTGCGGAATTTACCGGACCGGCGGGTGATAATAATTGCACGGGTTTTGAAAGTTCAACAACAGCGGTAAAGAACACATTGCGGACATATAGTGGCCCGTCGAATTCCACAACAAGTGGTGGCGTAACATTTTATGCGACACGTGGTAAAATGGTGTTAACACATAAAATGTGTAATACAAGTTTGGATGATACGGTTGATAGTGAAAACGATCCATGTGTTCCGATTATTGCGCCCAGTGGTGTTACGTGTAATGGAACATATATGGAATGCAAACGCGGTGACAATTCATCGTTATATAATGTGTGCGAAGCAACGACTGGGACAACATTTTCTTCGGCGTTAAGCGCAGCGCAAAGTGCGGCGGAAACGGCCGTGGCGGCGGTGGACCCGTGTGCATCGGTTGCAAATGGGACTAACACACAAAAAAAGGCACAAATCAAATCAATGAATTCTACATATACTTTGCAAACTGTTTCAAATGGGAATGATCGTACGGCCGTTGGGTATTCTACGGTAACCAAGACAACGTGTGCGACGGGCGCCGATGCAACGCAGGTGGAATATCAGTATGATACGTGCAAAGAGATTGCGGACACCAGGACAAGTGGCGCATGTTCAGGTAATGATAAAGTATATCTTGAATGTGTGAATCAGACCAAGGGCGCCAGCGATTCTGGATATACATATAAAGTTTGTCAGACGGTGGCGGAGAATACATCGCTTTCTGGGAAAATTACGGCGGCACAGACAGCGGCAAATAGTAAAATAGATGCTTCTTATTTAACAAACAATGGTTATTTGACGTCCAACAGCGATTTGAATGCGGGGAAGTTGACAGGAAAAATAAATTCTGATCAATTGCCGACTAATGTAGTAACAACAACAAATGGTAAAATTGATAGTAATGTGTTGCCCGCTAGTGTGGTGACGACCGACGAAAATTCAGAGTCTGGGCTTGATAAGTTACTTGGAGAAAAAAATTATGTGACAGAAAACAGTTTGACGAGTGCGGTAAATACCGCAATTTCGGCGAAAGAGGTTACTTTTGGTAGTGCTTCAATAACATTGGATGAAGCCCTAGAATTACTTAGTGCGGCGGCCGGAACATGCACACGTACTACCGGGTTTAGCGGCTCATCAGAAAATTCTGTCACTTGTTCGGGTGGGGCACTTGGGAATGTGAGTACGCGTGCTGTAAATAACGGCAACTAAATCCGCGGGGTAAATACCCCGCGTTTTTATTCACCAATGTTCGTTATTCATTTTCGGTTAGTGATTTTAGCAAATTCATTACGGATTCACGCTGTTTATCATTTGCCAATTTCCAATACATACGGACCAATTCCAATGTTTCGGTACGAATCAAGGGGTCGTCCGAACTTGGCGAATGGACATGGATTGAACGCGACGATTTCGTTTCGTCCGGCATATTCCCCGGTAGTCCAACAAAAAAGAACGAAACCGGTGTTTGCATCGCACGGCCAATTTCAAACAGGCGCGATGCAGATATGCGGTTGTCCGCACTTTCGTATTTTTGAATCTGTTGAAATGTGACACCACATACGTGTGCCAAATCTTTTAATGACATTCCCATCATTGTGCGGCGCAATTGCATGCGTTTGCCGATGTGCTGATCAATAACCGACGGTATGTATGCTTTTCCAGACATTGTTAGTCCCTTTGGTATGATATATTTCCTATTGTCGTTTTTATACAATAATTTTTTTTGTTTTGCAATCAAAAAAGCCTTGTGTTATTATGTTTTCAATATGGGAGAAAAGATATGAAAAAAACTGTTGTTTTATGTATATTGGATGGTGTCGGATATAGCGAAAATGTAAAGCATAATGCGGTGGCGATGGCGAAAATGCCGTGTTTTGATGGGCTGGTTAAAAAATATCCAAATTCATTTTTGCGTGCGTCGGGGACGGCGGTTGGTTTGCCAGGAAATCTTATGGGGAATTCAGAGGTTGGACACATCTGTATCGGTGCCGGACGTGTGGTTATGCAGTATTTATTGCGATTCGCGCGTGAAGATTGGGCAAAAAACAAACCGTTAAACAAATTTATTGCTGATGTTCGGCGGGACGGCGGAATCGTGCATTTTGCGGGTCTGATGTCCGATGGGCGGGTGCATGCGGATGTGCGGGACGAAGTAAAGATTATGAAATATATTTTGGATGCGGGACTAAAGGTTTGTATCCACTTTATTGCCGATGGGCGTGATACGCCGCCACGGTCCGCGATGAAGTATGTGCGAACAATTAAACGGATGCTGGCGCCGTATTTTGCCGATGGACGTGCGTTTTTTGGGACATTGTCTGGACGGTATTATACGATGGATCGGAATAAGAACATGGACCGGACGGAAATGGCGTTCAATGCGATTGCAAATGCACGCGCGGATGCGCATGCCGATACGATAGAAGACGCAATTAAAAAATCCTATGCAGCGGGCGTGACAGACGAATTTTTCAAGCCGACAATTATAAATCCAACACCGATTTCACCGCGTGACGGGTTTGTTTTTGGTAATTATCGTAGTGATCGTGCGCGGCAAATCGTTCGCGCATTGCTGGACACGCGGGCGCACATACTTTGTTTTTCGCAATATGGCGAAGGGTTAAACGAACATTGCCCTGCACTGCTTGCTGATGTCCCGGTGGAAAATACTTTGGGCGATGTTGTCGCGGCGGTGGGCCTTTCGCAATTACGGATTGCGGAAACGGAAAAGTATAATCATGTGACATATTTTATGGATGCGGAACGGACGATTGATTATCCAAACGAAGAAAAGGTCCTGATTGATTCGCCATCTGTTGCGACATTTGATATGAAACCTGAAATGTCCGCAAATGAAATTACGGCGGCATTGTTGAAACGCATAGGAAAATTTGATGTGGTGCTGTTGAACTTTGCCAATGGTGATATGGTTGGACATACCGGGAACGAGGCGGCAACCGTGCGGGCGATGGAATGTTTGGACGGGCAACTTGCGCAAATTGTGCCGGCGGTGCTTTTGGTCGGTGGGAAAATGCTGATTATTGCCGACCACGGTAATGCGGAAAAAATGTGGGATGATAAATCAAACGCCCCGTGGACCGCACATACGAATAATAAGGTGCGGGCGATTTTGGTGTCGGAACCACCGTATAAAAAGTTGCGTAATGGCGGTTTGGCAGATGTCGCACCAACGATTTTGAAATTGTTGGGTGTGAAACAACCGGCAGATATGACGGGAAAGTCGTTAGTGTAAGTGTTAGTCCGTCACGACCGCGGCGCGGCGTGCCGCGACGGGTGGTTAGTAAAAATCCCGCATGCGCGGGATTTTTTAGTGCTGGTTCTGTAATTTAAAGAAATTTGTCATTTTTGCTTCCATCGTAAAATTGCGCAATATCTTATAGTCGGTTGTTCTCTTTGGGTCGGTATCTGGTTTGACCAAGATATGGTCGCCAATCGTTGTGGGATAAAATTTCCATTGCCACGCAAATTCGATGTCGTTGTTTAAGTCAAGCGTTAGAAGCCCGAATCTTTTACCAATAATCCTAAGTTCTTTTATACTGTTATCCTTGAAAGTGTTGGCATCAAGAACCAGCATAATATCACAATCGCTCATATTATATCGAACGGGCCGTATGGTGTTTTTGGAACTTAGCCATACCAGGGTACCTATGTCTAAACAGGTCCAATTCTTCGACCCTTTGAATGTTATGATTTCAGGGTCATATGACATTGTCGGGGCCAGTGTAACGCGTTGTGTTGATTTGGTTGGATATTGTTTATCGGCAATCATATATTCTTGGTATAATAATCTTTCTTCTCTTGTTAATTTGGGTTCTGTGTTCATTTTTTATCCCCTTTATTATCTTTCCTTCGTTTTGTGAAGAATTCGCGCAGCAATTCGGCGGACGCATCCGCGTATTCCGGCAATTGCACTATGTTTGGGTGCCAAAGGTGTCGGTCATTATCGAACACGCGTGCGTTTGCGGTAATACCACCGCCCTTGTCATCCGTCGCCGCAAAATAGATATTGCGGATTCGCGCAAATGAAATTGCGGTCGCGCACATTGCGCACGGTTCCAATGAAACATAAATATCGCAATCGTCCAGGAACTTTTGCCCCAATTTTTTGCACGCACGGTTTATCGCGACGATTTCCGCGTGCAGTGTTGGATTCATCTTTCTTTGGACCAAGTTTTCGCCACGCGCAATAATTTTCCCGTCGCGGACAATTATGGCGCCTACCGGAACATCGCCACCCGCGCCCGCGCGCCGTGCCAAATTTAAAACTTGCGTCATTATGTTCATTGCTATAAAGTGTAGCACATGGATTCAAAATTGCAAATTATTTCCGGGGAATTACGCGCGCGAAAGTTGCGGGTGCCCCACTCTGCGCGACCGACCCAGAATATGGCGCGGGCGGCGGTGTTTAATATGCTTGCCGAAATACTGATGGAACCGTACCAAAAATTGGCGGTTTGGGACGCGTTTGCCGGGTCTGGTGCGTTGGGAATCGAAGTCTTGTCGCGATATAATGATTCGACCGCGATTTTTACTGATATTTCGGATGATTCTTTGAACGCGGTGCGACAAAATGTTCGCGATATTGATTGGGCGCGGGTTAAGATTGACGCGTCTGACGCGGCAAGTCGTATCTGGAAATATGCGCCGCGTGTGAATTTGGTTTTTGTTGACCCACCGTATGAAAATGCGCGTGTCGGAATTGACTTTGTGGCAAATTTGGCGGATAATATCGTGCATGGTGCCATTGTTGTTCAGGAAATAGAGAAAACCGTCCCCTATTCGCCCGATGAAAAAAAATGGGAAGTGTTGCGCGACAAAACATACGGCCGGGCGCGTTTTTTGATTTTACGGCGACGGAATTAGCGGAAATTTAAGTTTGACTTCTGCTATTATTTGTCTATGATAACTTGTGTTAATAAATTAAAAGGATTGCTATGTTGAATTACAAGGATTTAGACCCGTGTGTTTTGGCACTATTTTTGGGATATAAGACCGATGAAAATGGCAAAAATTATGCCACAAGTATATTGTTGAACCCCCGCCTAGGACAAAGTGCGTTTCAGCAACAGTTTAGTTTAAAATCCGGATATGGATTGCCTGGGATACATGTGTGTTCGATTGATGACAAGTTAAAAAACGTTGCTATTGGCGCGCATAGCAGCCTTTATGGTGCACCGTTTGCTTTTGAACAGGTTAAAATACCATTGATAAAACGTCTGCCTGGGGGTGAATTTGCGTATCGTGTCGCCACGGTAACAGAACTTGATGATTTTTATACAACCGTACGTTTTGCAGCCAATGATCGGATGGTGCCGGTAAAATTGCGCAGAATCAAATTGCAGAATACTGGTAATATTTCAATCAAATGCGGTGATGCGATTTTGTTGAAACGCCTTTTGGGAAAGTGGGCAGTTGTGCAAAATATTACCCAGGCAAAGAAAGCGTTTGAATTAAACTTGGCGGCTTCAAAAAACGCTTGATTTTTCGATAATTTTGTTTCATAATACGGTCCGCACAACACCCTTGGAGGTTGTGCAAGAGGTAAAATCCCCCTTCGTTAAAACTACGGGGGACAAGGCAATCCCCCGTCGCCAAGGCTTTGGGGGACAAGTAAAAAGGATAAAAAATGGCAATTGAATTAAATGCAGAGATTCGCAATGTTGCCGGCAAGGGGGCCGCACGTGCAATTCGTAATAACAAAAATATCCCCGCCGTCATCTATGGTGAAAAGAAAGAACCGGTCGCAATCGAAATTTCTGGCCGTGATTTTGCGCCGATTGTTCAAATTCCGGCGTTACGGACAAAACTGTTTCATATTACGACAAAAAATGGTAAAGAAGACGCAATGTTGATGGATATTCAATATCATCCGGTGTCTGATAAAATCGTTCATGTTGATTTCAAACGCATCGATGTTAAAAAGCCTGTTTGCGTTTCGGTTCCGGTAGAGGTTATAAATGTCGACACGTCCAAGGGATTGAAACTGGGTGGTGTTTTGAACTTTGCGGTGCGTAAGGTTTCGTTGGTTGCACTGGTTGATAAATTACCGGAAAAAATCGTCCTTGATTTGGCGGATTTAACAATTGGTGATACCGTCCACGGTTCGGATTTGGTTTTGCCGGACGGCGTGGCACTGGGCCTGCACCAGGCGGAATTGGCGTTCGCCACAATCGGTGGTAAGATGCCGGAAGAAGCCGATGCGAAAAAGCCGGCGGCGGCAACCGCGGCACCTGCGGCGGCCCCGGCCAAGAAATAATTAGTGGTTAGTGTAAGTGATAAGTGTTAGTGCGGGCGCGATTGCGCCCGTCTTTTTTACTAACCACTAATCACCCTTCTCGTTACCGCAAAGCGGTGACGGATAATTTTTATTCCTATGGTCTTGAAATGGGTTTTGTGATAACTATATTTGTGGCATACAAAGATAAATAAATATAGGAGTAAAAAAATGGGAAAAGTATTAGGTATCGATTTAGGAACGACTAATTCCGCCATGGCGTTCATGGACGGAAACGATCCAAAAATTATTGAAAATGCCGAAGGTGGCCGGACAACGCCGTCGGTTGTTGCAATTACATCTAATGGCGAACAGTTGGTCGGTATTACCGCCAAGAACCAGGCCGTGACGAATCCGGAAAATACAATTTATGAAATCAAACGTCTTATGGGGTTGCGCTATGATAGTCCAGAGGTTAAAGAGATTATGAAACGTGTGCCTTATAAAATTGTTGCGGGCGACAACGGGGACGCTTGGGTTGAAATTGATGGCAAAAAATATGCCCCGTCACAGATTTCGGCAATGATTCTTGGTAAACTTAAAAAAGACGCGGAAAATTA
>Ga0310694_10007687_pt1 | contig 10083 bp, 10 predicted proteins | sample 174DNAGHGhighgp2_FD_203884 | JGI IMG/M metagenome (GOLD analysis project Ga0310694, IMG submission 203884) | Sheep rumen microbial communities from Palmerston North, Manawatu-Wanganui, New Zealand - 1742 DNA GHGhigh gp2 (v2) (version 2) | ecosystem: Host-associated > Mammals > Digestive system...
AAATGCTTTTTTCCCTAATACATAATTCTTAAAATTAATCATGAATATCCTCTCCTAAATATCTTGCAATAGCTGCAACGTCCTTATCTCCTCTACCAGAGATATTAATTACAATAATCTTATCCTTAGGCATAGTTTTTGCAACCTTCATTGCATAAGCAACGGCATGTGATGATTCAATTGCAGGAATGATACCTTCAACTCTAGATAAATATTTAAATGCCTCAACAGCTTCATCATCTGTAATAGGTACATATTTTGCTCTACCTGATTTATAAAGATAAGCATGTTCAGGTCCAATACCTGGATAATCTAGTCCTGCTGAAATTGAATATACTGGCGCAATTTGACCATCATCATTCTGACAGAATAATGATTTCATACCATGGAATACACCAAGTCTACCTGTTGCAATTGTTGCTGCTGTAAGCTTTGTATCAATACCCTTACCTGCTGCTTCACATCCAACAAGTTCAACTTCCTTATTAGGAATAAAATCATAGAATGCTCCAATCGCATTAGATCCACCACCAACACATGCAATAACCATATCAGGATTTCTTCCTTCTACCTTATTGATTTGTTCTTTTATTTCTTCACCAATAATCTTTTGGAAATCACGAATAATCATTGGGAATGGATGTGGTCCCATAACGCTACCTAATACATATAATGTATCATCCATTCTAGAAGCCCATTCCTTCATTGCTGCATTAACTGCATCCTTTAATACTTTTGAACCAGTTGTAACCGCATTAACCTTTGCACCTAAAAGTTTCATTCTAAATACATTTAAAGCCTGTCTTTTTGTATCTTCTTCGCCCATAAATATTTCACATTCAAGGCCTAATAATGCTGCAACTGTCGCAGTCGCAACACCATGTTGTCCTGCACCTGTTTCTGCAATTACTCTTTTCTTGCCCATCTTTTTTGCAAGTAAGCATAATCCAAGACAGTTATTAATTTTATGTGCACCTGTATGATTTAAATCCTCACGCTTTAAATAAATCTTAGCGCCGCCTAAATCATTTGTCATATTCTTTGCATAATATAATAATGAAGGTCTACCTGCATAATTATTATATAAATCCTTTAATTCACGTTTGAATTCAGGATCATTGCTGTAATGATTATAAGCCTCTTCTAATTCATTAACTGCATTCATTAATGTTTCAGGGACATATTGTCCACCAAATTCTCCATATCTTCCTTTACTCATATTCTTTAACCCTTCTTGTAATCTCTTCTATTTTTTTATCATCTTTATAGCCTAAAACCTCAACACCACTAGATACATCGATGCAATATGGATTAAGCTTTAAAGCTTCATCTATATTTGATATATTAATACCACCAGCCAAAAATAACCTTAAATCATTTTTATTAATACCATTAAAATTCATTTTAACACCAGAACCAGGATTGATATTATCTAGCAAGTAATAATCAGCATATGAATCATTTCTATAAGCTTTTATTATAGGTTTATTAGTTATCTTTTTTAATTCTTTTATATAATTTGTATCTTCATTACCATGTAATTGAATTAAATCAATATAAGGTAATGCTTCTTTAATAAAATTAATATCTTGATCTAAAAATACTCCAACTGCAAGTATACTATGATCTAAAATATTATAAAGCATTTTAGCTGAATGTATATCAATTGTTCTTTTTCTTCCTTCTGCAAATATAAAGCCTATATAATCAGGCTTATATTTATTAACAATTAATATATCCTCTTTTCTTCTTAAACCACATATTTTAATTTTTGTCATATCTTAAACTATTTACCATACTAATTGGATCAGAACTTCTCATTAATGTTTCTCCAATTAATACTGCATCTACATTATTATCTTCTAATTTCTTTACATCTTCTCTAGTTTTAATACCAGATTCACTAACAAATTTAATATTATTTGGTGCAAGATTTCTTAATTTAATTGAATTATTCATATCTATTGTAAAATCCTTTAAATTTCTATTATTTACACCAATTACTAAAGCACCTGAATTTAATGCAATCCTAACCTCATCACTATCATGTGCCTCAACTAAACAACCAAGACCTAAGCTATGCGCAAGCTTAATATATTCTTTTAAAGTTTTCTCATCTAATATTGCAACAATCAATAATACTGCATCAGCACCAATTGCTTTAGCTTCATATATTTGATATGGATATAATATAAAATCTTTTCTTAATACAGGAATATCAACTTTTGATTTAACACTTGATAGTATTTCATCACTTCCTAAGAATCTAGTTGGTTCTGTTAATACTGATATCACATCAGCACATTTATTATATGATGAAGCGATATCCATATATTTAAAATCATTAGATATAATTCCTTTAGATGGAGATGCCTTTTTTATTTCACAAATAAAAGAGATTCCATCTTTTTTTATTGCATCATAAAATGAAACCATTGTTTTAGGATCACGCTTTGATGCTAAATCTTTTATATATTCAATATTATCTTTCTTATCTTTATATCTTATTTTAGTTGCATCAACTAATTCATCTAAAATCATATTTTATTAGTTTCCTTTATAAATTCATTAAGCTTTGCTAAAGCCTTACCTGACATAATTGTTCTTCTTGCAATATCAATACCTTTTTGAATAGAAATACCATCTGTTGCAACATATATTGCAAGACCTGCATTTAAGATAACCGCATCACGTCTTTTGCTTTCTTCGTTATTTAAAATCTTTAATGCAATACTTGCATTTTCCTTAGGATCTCCACCCATTAATTCTTCTTTATCGCAATATTCAAATCCATATGCTCTTGGATCAAATTCAAATTCAGAAATAATACCATTTCTTAGTTCACACATATTAGTCTTACCAGTTAAAGTAATTTCATCAAGTCCATCAGAACCATTTACTATTAACGCATTTTTTATACCAACTTCTTTTGCAACTTGTGCAATAATAGGTAATAATTCTTTAGAATAAGAACCTAATACAATTTTTTCAGCATGTGCTGGATTTGTAAGTGGTCCTAAAATATTAAATACTGTACGATATCCTAAAGCCTTTCTTATTGGTGCAGCATTCTTCATTGCCTTATGATATACTTGCGCAAATAAGAATATAATATTTGTATTATCAAATACCTCTTTTGCTTTTTCAGGTGTAAGGTTAATATTTACACCTAAAGCCTCAAATAAATCTGCAGCCCCACATTTAGATGATACAGCTCTATTACCATGCTTAGTAACCTTAACACCAGCTGCTGAAACAACTAATGCTGAAATAGATGATATGTTAATAGATGATGACTTATCTCCACCTGTACCTACAATATCAATCGCATCCTCTGCACCACTAAAATATGTACCATTATCTCTCATTGCTTTAGCTGATGCTGCAATTTCTAAAACAGTCTCACCTTTCATTCTTAAAGCGGTAAGATATGCTGCTGCTTGTGATTGTTCAATATCTCCTTTCATAATCTTATCCATCATGAAATATGATTCTTCATATGATAAATCACATGAATCTACTAATTTACCTAATATTTCTTTTACTTCCATTTTTATTTTCCCTCACTTAAAAAATTTCTTAATATCTTTATTCCATCCTTAGTCATTATTGATTCTGGATGGAATTGTACTCCATATATTTTTTTAGTTTTATGTTTAACTCCCATGATATCTCCATCTTTAGATCTTGCAATAACATCTAAGTCTTTTCCTAAATCTATTGCTACTAAAGAGTGATATCTTGCAGCTTCAATTTCGCTATCTAATCCCTTAAATAATAAGCATTTATTATCTACTGATATTAAATCCTTTTTTCCATGCATAATTTTTGGTGCGTGTACTATTTTAGAACCAAAAGCTTCACATATTGCTTGATGTCCTAAACACACCCCAAGTAGTGGTGTATCATCAAGATTTTTAACTAATTCCTCAATAATTCCTGCATCACGTGGATTACCTGGACCTGGAGAAATAATTATATGTGATGGATTTAATTTTAATATTTCATCTACTTTTAATTCATCATTTCTTATAACCTTAATATCAGGATTTATTGTTCCAATAAATTGATATAGATTATATGAAAATGAATCATAATTATCTATTAATAAAATCATTCAAGCTCACCTTCTGACATCACTAAAGCTCTTAATACTGCCTTAGCCTTATTCTCTGTTTCCATATATTCATTTTCTGAAACAGAATCTAAAACAATTCCTCCACCTGCTTGTACATAAATATCATCACCCTTTTTAATAGCTGTTCTAATACATATGCACATATCTAGGTTTCCTCTAAAATCAATATATCCTATTGCACCACCATATATTCCTCTTCTTACAGGCTCAAGCTCATCTATAATCTCCATTGCTCTTATCTTAGGAGCACCAGATAATGTACCTGCAGGAAGTAATGATTTTAATGCATCAATCGCATCACAATCATCTCTTATAATTCCATTTACTGTTGATGTAATATGCATTACATGACTAAACTTTAATACATATTGATATTTAGAAACCTCAACACTTCCGAATTTTGCAATTCTTCCAATATCGTTTCTTCCTAAATCAACCAACATATTATGTTCTGCAAGTTCTTTTTCATCATGCTTTAAATCATCTTCTATTTGATAATCCTCTTTTAAAGACTTACCTCTAGGTCTTGTTCCTGCAATTGGGAATGTTTGTAATGTATTTCCTTCTTTTTTTACTAAAGTTTCAGGTGATGCACCAGCAATTTGAAGTTCTTCAGTATCCATAAATATCATATATGGAGAAGGATTTAATCCTCTTAATACTCTATAAGTATTATATAGGTCACCTTTCATCTTACCTTTAAATCTTCTTGAGAATACACATTGAAATATATCTCCATCTATAATATGTTTTTTTATCTTATCTATAGATTCACTATAGCTTTTAAAATTATCATGAGCTTTTATTTCTTCTATTATTTCATTATTTGGAATAACTGGATGGAAATCAGCCTTAACTAATGCCTTTAAATTTAAAAGTTCCTTTTCTGCTTTCTTATAATTTTCTTCTAAATTATCTATAGATATATTAACTATTAATACAATCTTTTGTCTTATATTATCGAATGCGATAACTTTATCAAATAACATAAAATGATAATCATTGAAATTTGCTTCATCATATGATTTAAATTTTAATGTTTTTTCCATATATTTAACTGTATCATATGATGCATATCCAACAAATCCACCTGTAAATGAAGGTAAGTAATCAAATTGAGGAGATTTGTATTTAGAAATAATCTTTCTTATTTCATTCATAGGATCTAAAGATTCAAAAACCTCTTCATTTTCGTTTTTAATAATTGTTACTAAATTATCTTTACATTTTATTTCTAAAATTGGATCATATCCCAAAAATGAATATCTAGATTGCTTTTCATTAGTTACAGACTCTAATAAATAATGCTTCTTAGATATAGCCTTTAAATTTTTTAATACTTGTATTGGAGTTTTAATATCACTCATTATTTCAATTGATACAGGTATTGTATTATATCCTTTTAATTCCTTTATTTCTTCTAAACTTGGTCTCATTTTCTTACCTCCTAATAAACAAAAAAACTCGTCCTAAAAATAGGACGAGTATTATACCCGCGGTACCACCTAAATTTATGGTCATGACAACCATACACTTTTTGAAATGCCAACACATTTCTATCAACTGACGTATGAAAACGTAATAAGATACTAAAGAATTTCTTCTTTTTCATTATTCCCTCAATGGTCCATTTACAAAATAGTAATCTGCAAGGCTTCCACCATCCCTTGCTCTCTATAAGCACTTTTAATGTTTTATCTCCATATCAACGGTTTATTTATTAAATTACTGATATTATAGAACGACATTTTTTTATTGTCAATATTTTTTAAAATTTTTTTGGAGCAATGTCTAAAAATTAAAAAAAATTATTTAATAATTTCTATTTTATTATTAAAGCTCATATTCCAAAATTCTCTTTCTCTAATTGATGAGAATCTAAATATTTGTTTACATTTTTCTAAACTACATGGATACTTATTCATTAATTCATTTGCAAAATTTGCCCATGCCTTACATACTTCTTTTACAGAATCTCCAATATATGCTTCTAAAATATTTTTATATTTATTATTTTTTAGCATATTAGGATTTTCATCATAAAGTTTATTAAATATATAATCATATGATAACATACAAGGAAGTATTGCCATTGTACCTTCAACTAAGCTACCATTTGCACAAAAGCTCATCATATGATCAATATATATTTGTGTTTCAGTATCAGGAATTGATGTTTCTATATCTAATTCATTATATCCATTTTTTATAAGGTATTCTCTTCTTATTGAAGTTTCCCCTTCATTAACGAATGATAAAATATCATAAAAAACTCTTATTTCTTCTAAAGTATTACACTTTGTTATTAAATATGCATAGCATTTTGCATAATTCAATAAATAACGTGTATCTTCAATAATATATTTTGACATCTTATCTTCATCTAAAGTGTTATTTATTAAAGATTGAATGAATTCAGTTTGGATACATTCATCCCAAATAGGGATAGAATCCTTAATAATTTCATCCATGTAATTAACCATTGTATTTCTCCTTTATGTTACATCCATGATCTAAAGGACCACTTCCCTTGCCTAAATCAAGCATTTCATTTAAGCAATCTTCTAAATATAATTTAGCTTTCTTAATAGAATCAAGAATAGAATTATCCTTTGCTAGATTTGAAGCTATTGCACTTGATAAGGTACATCCTGTACCATGTGTATTTGGATTATTAATTCTTTTACCATTAATCCAAATGTATTCACCGTTAACATACAAAAGGTCATTGGCATCATTAATTCTATGACCGCCTTTAACAAGTATAGCTTTTGCACCAAGCTTACTTATTATTTTTGCAGCTTCTTCCATACTTTTAGCATCATCAATTTTAATACCAGATAATACCATTGCTTCAGGAATATTTGGTGTAATTAAACAAGCCATTGGAATTAATTCTTTAATTAATGCTTCTTCAGCATCAGGATTTAATAATCTTGCACCACTTGTTGCAACCATTACTGGGTCAACAACAATATTTTTTGCATTATGCTCTTTAAGCTTTTTGGCAATAGATTTAATTAAATCTTTATCAGATACCATACCAATTTTTACTGCATCTGGTCTAATATCGTTAAATACTGCATCAATTTCTTCTTCTAAGAATTTAGGTGTTACATTCATAATATCATATACACCTAAAGTATTTTGTGCTGTTAATGCTGTAATTGCTGTTTCAGCAAAGCATTTATTTGCAAGTATTGTTTTAATATCTGCTTGAATACCAGCTCCTCCTGAAGAATCAGAACCGGCGATTGATAATACAACTTTCATTAATATCTCCTTAAATTAATATAATAATCACAATTCAATCTAACTATATCATCATAGTGTCTAAAATTGCTTGAACCTTTTACACCTAAAACCTTAATACCACTCATATGAGCACCAACTAATGCGTGAGGTGCATCCTCAACTATTAATGTTTCATTTGGATTAAAGCCTAAATTCTTTGCGATATCTATATATCCCATACCATTTACCTTTGTAACATTATAAGTTGATGATGTATATAAATGCTTAAATAAATCTTTTATGCCATTCTTTTCTAAAGATGCTTCTATTAATTTAGAAGTTGTTGCAGTATATAAAACAACTAAACCTTTTTTATTTAAATCGATTAAGAAGTCTTTTGCACCTTCGTTTAATTCGATTTTTACATATTCATTCATAATGAATTTATTTAAATCATCCATTACATCTTTTACATTTGAATCCTTAAAGAATAAATTCTTTAAATATTCTGCAGTCTCATCATTTGTTTGTAATCTAACATCATAATCTATGCTTTTAGGTGGTATTATTCCTTTAGATTTTAAATATCTAGATGTAATATCATCCCACATTGACATAGATTCAAGTAATGTTCCATCATAATCTACTATAAATAACTTATAATTATTTGTATTAAGTAAAATCTCATCTACTCTTTTTACTAATTCTTTTGTTGCTTCTACAATATCATTTTCCTTAAATATTGCAGATACAACTGATATACCATCAATCATTGTATCCCTAAGTTCACAAATATTATCCTTAGTAATACCACCTATCGCAACGACAGGTATTTTTGTACTATCACAAATAGATGTTAAAGTTTTTATTGAAACAGATTTTGCATCAAGTTTTGTTGATGTATTAAAAATAGTACCAACACCTAAATAATCCGCACCCATTTTCTCTGCTAAAACTGCTTCCTCTACAGTTTCACATGAAACACCTAAAATCTTATTTGGCCCAATTTTTTCTCTTGCAATATCAGCTCTTAGGTCATCTTGCCCTACATGTAGTCCATCGGCATCAACTGCTAAGAATACATCAAGTGAATCGTTAATAATGAAAGGCACATCGTATTTTTTACAAATTTCTTTAATTTCTAAGGCTTCTTTTATAAAAGATTCCTTATCTAACTCTTTTTCCCTAAGCTGGATCATTGTTGCACCACCTAAAATGGCTTTTTCAACATCATCCTTTAATAATCTCCCATTTAACCAATATCTATCGGTTACTGCATATAGTTTTAAGCTAGATTTCAAATTTTTCAATCTTTGCACCTGCTTCTAATTTTAAATCATCTAAATTAGATAATTCATCAATTAAACCAATATGTAATGTACCTGTACCCTTTGCATAAGATAAGGCCATTTCACCTGCAAGTCCTACACCAACTATAGCTGCAGTTACAGCCTTAAGCTTGTCTAAAGGATTTGCAACGATTGATGCAGCAATAACACCTGCTGTCATACATCCTGTACCTGTTATTGCTCTCATTTCTTTACATCCATTATCAGTTGTATATGCAATATTGCCATATACAATAACATCAATAGCACCAGTTATTGCAATAACTGCACCATATGCATTTGATAATTTCTTTGCAAACGCAAATACATCACTTAAATTATCTTTTGTTACCTTATCAGCTTCAGATGCATCAACACCCTTAGTTTTAGATGAAACATTAGCTAATGCCTTAATTTCACTAATGTTACCCTTAATACAATCAAATTTAACTTCATCCATAAGCTTTTTAATAACCTTATTACGATAAGGTGTTGCACCAGCTCCACATGGATCTAATACTACAACATGACCAAGTTCATTTGCTCTTTTACCAGATGCAATCATTGATGCAACTGTATTTTCATTTAATGTACCAGTATTAATAACTAACGCATTACAAATATTTTGCATATCAGGTGCATCTAATATTTCATCTGTCATAATTGGTGATGCACCAATAGCTAATGCTGCATTCGCAACATCATTAACTGTTACATAATTAGTAATGAAATGAATTAAAGGGCATTTCTCTCTTATATTTTTTATATATTCCATAATATCCTCCAAAATGTAAAAAAAAGGCGCCTTTTGCTAGCGTCTTTAATATTAATTATTATACGCCTACGCTAGCATTACCTAGATCAGGATAGGTCGAAGATATATCTTCCTCTCAGCCGGTCACACCAGCTCCCTTTTTATATTTACAAATATATTTTAAAACTATAAATATAATATGTCAAAGAAAAAATGGACCTGATATAAAAATACCAAATCCATTAATACTTTATTCTTCTATAACTTCTTGTTTCTTCTTGCTTTCTTCCATAAATATCTTTAATAAGCCATTTAATGAGAAGATTAATAAAATTGAAGTAGAAACTAATAAAATAATAGGAACATATAAATTATTTATTTCTTTTGCATATTTAATGATTGCAACAACTGTACCAGCAATTAAGAATGCTGATGTAAAGAATGTAAATGTATCTCTTAAGAACACTAATAACTTCTTTGCATTTACAAGTGATATAATTGTAAAAACTACAGCAGGTATTAAAATTATAGCGCCAATAACAGGTAAACCTGTAAATGCTGCTAATGTAATAACTGATTGATTAACTAAATACTCTCCATTAGGTACTTTAGCAACTGTTATAAATACA
>Ga0310694_10007689_pt1 | contig 10082 bp, 11 predicted proteins | sample 174DNAGHGhighgp2_FD_203884 | JGI IMG/M metagenome (GOLD analysis project Ga0310694, IMG submission 203884) | Sheep rumen microbial communities from Palmerston North, Manawatu-Wanganui, New Zealand - 1742 DNA GHGhigh gp2 (v2) (version 2) | ecosystem: Host-associated > Mammals > Digestive system...
GAATGTACCGAACCGCTTTAGTGCTATAGCCTGAATGTTGGCCATCAGCTCCCACATCTCAATTGAGCTTTCAGCATATTCCCATGCCACCTTACCTCTCTTTATCAGTAACGGACACCTGCTAAACCCGTGAACTTCCTTCTGTATGTCCCATTTGCCGTCCTTGTTTTGCACACAACGGTAATGGTTCGAATTGTCGTATGTGTCGATGACTATCTTGTCGTCAACTTGGTAGAACATAGACCTTGCTATCTCCATACCGTATTCGTCGTAGTTCGGAGTGAACTGATAGCCGTCCTCGTAGGAATAGTTGGTCGCAGTATACTTGTGGGTCTCTGTATCATAACGGAACAACAGTCCGCAGTTTCCGAGCTGCTTACATGTGTTGATAGCCTGATATTTGTTCCATTCAAGACCCCTCCACATCCATTCCTGCTTTATCTCTCCGAACAGCTTTCTCTCCCCGTCTTCGGGAGTTTTGTTACACAGCTCAAACTCGATGTTGTTTGCCGTCAGGTTTCTGACATGCGCCGAATGAATCAGTTTTTGGAATGATGCAGTCTGCGTCATCTCAAACATGCTGCTTTCCATATTATGCCCGTCGATTCTCACCTGAATGTGAGGTATCGACTTGTTCAGGATGATATGGTGTAGGTCTGGCCTATACTCCGTAATGTATGTATCTTGGGAAATAGGTGTCAGTTCAAGATTGGCGAAATCTGCTTGGATTGTCGTGTTGTTGAGAATCGTACCACTCAGATTGCCGTGAGGGAGCATTACTCCTCCTCGTGTAAATGGCTTCATTTGCATAAGCCTCTCAGGTTCAGACAAGAACCATTTTATATCTCTTTCTCTTATCATATAGAACTTATTATGTTAAGTATTTCACTCGCATTTCTTATTCTCGCTCTTTTTACTCTCGTGTCGATACCCTCTGACTCTTCGTTGACGTTTAGGAGTTTCAGCATTTCGTTTGATTCCATTCTCTTCTTTGAGATGCCAGCATCCTCTGACAGAATCCTGTAGCAGTCGTATATCTGGCCGCCGCACAGCAGGATGACGTTATCAAAAAGGTCTGGAGACATCCCCTTTAGGATAGACTTCATCGACTCTTTAGGCATCATCGTTATCCTTCCGTTCGGAGTTTTCGAGAACTGGAATATCCTGCTTTCGAAAATCATGTGCTTGAGAATGGTCGTTCCGCCCTTCCTCTTCATGTTCTTGTGGTCGTAGTGCTTGTTTGCGAGGCAAGGCTCATAATGGATGAGTCCAGACTTTACCATTTCCATTGCTACGTGAGCTGCCTCGTCCTTCTTCGTCTTGAAGTTTCCTTTTGCCCTTTTCGTAGGAGACTCTGCACCACTGAAGCATATAGCGAGCGGGAAGCAGTCCTTCAGGTAGCCGAAGCCCTGCACGTCGATAATCATGTCCTTCTCTCTGAGGTGGTGTTTGTCCCTGAAATGGATTGCACCGACTACGGCTGCGGTGTTCGTGTTGTTGACACTGTATTGAATGTCCCTGCAAATATATCCGTAGTGTGACCACTTCTCCCAATATTTGTATATCAGGTTGTCAAAGCCTGTCGTGGCCATATCCATAGTCATCAGTCTTTTCTCACAGACACTGTCTTTCGGCACTTCGTCAGGTCGGAACATCATCTCCACATCCGTTTCCCCTAACTCTGAGTTTATCAGCTCTTCGCTGTCTTCGTTCTCGTCAGTGATAGAATAATTCCAGTTGTTTGCGTATGATGATGCAGCTGTCGCTGAGTTAGCCGTCATACCACGATATGACTTATTCTTTGCCAACATCTTCTTGTTGTCTCTGATGTCGAAAGTAAAGAATACCATAGAAAGTATGAAGTCCTCGTATGTCATGTCTGGGTCTTCTTTCATGCGGAGGTCTATATATTCTTTTGCTTTCTCATAGACCTCTTTCTTCGTGCGTCCCCAGTACATCTTGTCCATGTCGCCCTCGTGCATGTAGAAGAACATCACAACGCCATCCATAGACTTGTCAACCGTTCCGTCGTCATTTATCCATCCGCCTCCGTGTTCGCCCTTGCCGCAAATCTTGCGCATGAAGCATTCCCTCTCGGGATTCTGTGCAAGGTAAATCTGAGCCTTTCCTGCACTGTCTGAACGAAGGCGCGGCATAAAAGTAGTGATTGTCCTCCAAGCGAATTTGTTTGCTTCATCAAAGATAAGCTTCTTTGCCTGCAAACCCTTCGCAATCTTATCGAGAACGACAGGACTCTCGTTGTCCAGCTGTTGAAACTTCAACTCGCTTCCATTGTAAAATTTCATACCCATGTCCTCCTGCTTTCGGATTATCTCTCCAATCGGGTCATGCGGCTGACGCTTTACGGCACGGTCAATAAGCGGGTACATCGACTTCAGCGTGTCGGAAACTTTTCCTGCGCCCCAGAAGTCAGAGACGTTGCGCATGAAGCACACCATCTTCGCATTGTCGTTCATGGCAAGATATTCGATTGGTGCGTAATAGAGGGCATACGATTTGCCTGAACCTGTCGGGCCTGCGAGTACGACAAAGTCAGCGTTGGAGCGAATGGCATACTTTTGGTTGCCGTCCTCCAAAGGTGCTAATACTGTGTCATTTCTTTTTCTTGCCATTTTTTTACTTACAATCCTTTCTTTTGCTTTGCAAAGATAGCTATTAAAGGTGTACGCGTATGATGCTCTATTGGTAAAATATTGTAATTGTTTGAGCGTTGTAATTGTTTTTCAATTATATACAAAATCGCGCGTTGTTATATTTGTTAAATTTGCGCATCATTTTTTAAGAATAGAGAGACTATGACTAAAGAAGAAGTATTGCAGAGAGCAAACGAATACTGTAGCGAGAGAAGCTACGACGAGTCGACATTGACAACTGAGTTCAAGGAAAAGTTCGCTGATTTTTTCTCTAAGAAAAATCCAGACGGCGACATCAACGATGAAGCCATCCTTGCGGACTTGAAGTTCAACCTCGATACTGCGAGAAGTGCTGCTTTGAGGGGTATCGCCTCGACGAATCAGTCGTTTGAGGAAAAGGAGAACGAGTACAAGACTCGGATTGCAGACTTGGAAAAGAAGCTTGGTAGGAAACAGACTGAGTTCAAAGTACCGAAAGAGGTTCAAGACCAGCTGGACGAACTGAGGGCGTTCAAGAACACTGAGGCCAAGAAGGTCAAGTTCGCAAGCATCCTCAATCTTGCCAAGGAGGGCATCAGACAAGACCTCCATAAATCTTTCGAGGTTTTTGCGAAGGACTTGGATGTTGACCTGACAAAAGAGGACAAGGAACAGGCGGATTCCCTTGTTTCGAAATTCCAAGAAATCTTCATGGATTCGATAGGGAACATCAAGCCGCTGTCTCCGCAGCAGACGCGCCAACGCGACGCTGACGCAATATCCTCACTGAAGAGAATAAAAGCTTAACAAAAAACATTAAATCATGTCACAGGTTACAAACTTAGCTTATTTTTTCGAGCGTTCGCGAAAGGTTCGCGGCGGTCGTTCGGTTTGGGTGAAGGATAGTAACGGGGAGAACCGAAAGAATGTCCTCCTCGGCGGCACAGTCCTTAACCCGAACAAGGGATTCGGTCATCTGTGGGCTGCTCAACTGGTACAGTACACTCCTGCCGAGGGTTGTCTTATCTTCCGCTCGTTCGAGGTTAGTGATGCTGCGTCGGCAAGTGCAACGACCATCAAGATTAAGGGCGACGGCTTTAGCGACGCTCCCGAAGTTGGTCAGTACATTATGATTGCCCCTGACGATGTTGAAACTGCTGGTGCTTATGCAAAGATTACCGCAGTTGAGTACGATGCAGAGAACGCAAAGTTCAATGTAACTCTCGCAAGTGCGCTTGGCACTGCTCTTACTGGTGGAGAGATTCTTGTAGAGGCAGACGCTGCCGCAGATGCCGCTCTTGCACAGCCTACTGGCGAGGCTACTGTTCTTGTTCCCAACCCCAACACGTTCATCGAGGCCGACCGTGAGCTTCTGCCTACAGAGGGATACGGACTCGACGGGGTTGCCAACTACTCAATCAGCACCGTACACGACAAGGAGGCTTGGATTGCAAAGATGCAGCCGATGCCTAAGTACGTGCTTGCAAAGAACCGCTCTTACATCAAGGGTATTTTCTGGATTTAAAAAAAAGGAGGAAGAAGAAACATGGCACAGGCTTTAAAAAACCAGTGGACTCCCGACGAGACCATCAACAAGCTATACGACAGACTGTACGACAGCGACAACGTAGGCTATCTACAGCAGCTCGTAGACACTATCGACATTGACGAGAATGCAAACTTTTGGACTGAACACTTCAATGTAGAGGGAAGTGAGTATGACATCGACATCGCCGACACGAAGAAGAATCCTGCATGGACTGTCAAGCAGCGCGACATCAGGGTTGTTCCTATGGCTGACCCGATGGCTCCTCTCTCTGAGACCCGACAGCTCGAAACTGAGGGCTACAGCGAGAAGACTGGCTCTATCTATGGATATGGCAAGGGTCTTTTCGACACGTCTATGTCCAAGCTTGAGCTTCAGGCACGCCTCGCACAGATGTCACCAGAAGACCGCAGTCTGCTGACTGCCGCACAGCGAGGAATCGCAGACCTCATTAAGTCTCACAACCTTCGTCTTTCGAACATGGCTGCTATGACCCTGTCTTATGGCGGAGCATACAACACCACGACAGCGCAGAATATCGTACCCGCAGGACAGACACCGACCCTCACCTCTCAGGGCTTTAGCGGAGTTACCGTGTCTCAGTCCCCGTACATTCCTCTTGCCAACTTCAAAAAGGCAGGTACAAAGGTATGGACGGATGCTACGTGCGACATCCCGTCCCAGATGCAGAAGCTCGAATACGATTTCAAGGTAGCCAACAACCTCGACGAGTCAACTCCTTTCGAGTGGGATGTTCCTTATGACATCCTCGTCAACGTCCTGCTGAAGAACGACTTCTTCATCGCAGAGGTGAACCGCTATATCCGACTCGAAGCTCCAGACAAGGTTGTCATCATCAGCAACTCGCAGTCGGCACTTGACACCTCCACTATCACATGGCAGCAGCTCGTTGCCTACACGCGTTCGAGCATCAGTAAGATTGCTCCTATCCGCGTCGTCCGTGAGCAGCAGACCGTTCAGGGAATCACGACTTACTACACCGTACGAGGCTGGAAGCCGAACACGGTAGTCCTGCGTCCCCTCGGTATGGCTGGTGTCGTCGTGCATGCTATCCCTGAGTGGGCAAAGCTGATGAACAGCGGTGAGGTTAACAACGAAATCAAGTGGTCGATGGCCAAGTGGAACAACTTGCTCTACGTCATCAACAAGATTACTCCTAACGGTATGCTGAAGTCGTACCACACGGACGTTCTCGGACGCTATGCAACAGTCCTGAACGAGAGCCAGTACCACGTCTGCGTTGACATCTCAACTGCTGGTTAGTCCTTTCATATCCAAAATAAAACGAGATAAAGATGACAGTATTAGAATGGCTTGACTCATCGAACATGTATTCGTCTTTCGAGACGAAGCACTACATCAAAATTGCGAGAGACAGAGGTGTCGACCCTAACGCGGATGTATACGACGAGACGCAGGTGTCCAAGGAGCAGCGCGAGCTTATGGACGCTGACATCATTTGGACTGCCGTGCTGAAGAGGCCGTCTAATACTGCATCTCTATCACAGTCTCACAATGGCTACCAGAAGACAATCGGTAGTGAACAGGACTTTTATCAGGACGACAAGATAAAATACGCACTGCGTATCTACAAGAGATATAATGACGAGCGCGGAAACGACTTGGAAGAGTTGTCTAACGCCAAGAAGATAAAGCTAATCCCAATAGAAGATGTCGAAAGCCTATGATGACGAGAGATGAAATCCTTGAGTACCCATACAGCGGAGTCATCACGCGAATCGTCGAGGGTAGCGGACGTGAGCCAGACACGGAACTGCTGGTCTATGAGGGTATGATGGACGAACACATGGTGACGGAAGAAGAAGGACGCACCATGCAGACATCAAGCTACATCATATCCATACCGCTTACCCAAAACGACGAAGGCCAGTGGATTGTGCCGAGGAAGGGTGACAGGATTTCCGTCACGAGGTATGGCGAGACTTTCAGTCTCACGGTTGACAATGCCGAGCCATCACAGATAGGCGGTGTAAGCATCTACGCGTCGAGAAACAGTTGGAAGTAAAATCCCATGAAGCAGTCAAAGGTCATATTCCCGAAGAAAAAGGTTGCGAAGATAATCTTCGACACAATATCGAAGGAACAGACCTCGTTGCTCATCACCTATGCCGAGAGCCAAATCCAGAAAATCGGTCAGAGGATGCAGTCGTGGGAGGACAACGGCAACCTTCTCGACAGTCTATGTTGGGGTTTGTTCTACAACGGCAACCTTCGCAGGCTCGGATATTACAGGGAAGGCGGAGCTTACGACACTTCGTATCTCCATGCCCTGTCGAAGTCTATACGAACCCCTGTCAACGGGCGTGAGAGCGCACAGTTCTTTCTTTCCGAGTACAATCCTAAAGTACAGAAAGGATGGGAGGTTGTGTGGGCAGTCGCAGCACCGTATTGGGGTTACTGGGAAAAGGGTCACAGGAACGTCATGCTCGGAGATTCTTTCGTTAAATTCAGTATTATGTCACAGCGTTGGGATGTCATCAGGAAACAGCTGAAGCCTGCGAAGGTGTCATTCCATACTTATGTGCCAAGATATGCAAAGCAAAAGGTTTGATGTATGTTTGGTAGGTCAAGGATAAACATATACGAATATTTGTACAATCTCTTTCATGGGGTTGTAACGGAGAATGTATATTCCATGAACGAGCCTCAAGAGCTTACGAACTCCGACACGAAGGACGGATTCATCGTCATTCACGTCGGGGACATGCACGACGAGAGTGAGTTCAACGGTCACGCATACGGATGGGCAAGGTGCTTTGTGGAGGCTTTCATCCCTCCTATTACGAGAGGTCGCCTGAACTACGATTTGTACAAGACTTTCGAGGACGGAATCAATTCCGTGATAACGTCTGCCGTCGAAGATGACAGCGGTTCTTACTACATTCAGGAAGACGGCATTATCTCTACAGACGTTGAGGAGGTGTCGAATGCGAATAACGCATATTTCACATACGTCAAATCCTTTATCGTCGGCTATGACAACGAGGAACAGCTATCGCTTTCATACGGGAATGTATACATCGGTTTCGCGGATTCAGAGCTTGGCGGTTTCAGTGATGTGTTCGACTTGGATACCCTAAGCGACATATACAGAATCAATGGTGTCCACGAACTGTCCATCGAGGATGGCAAGTACCTGTGGATTTGCACACAGGAGAGTATCGACGGCGTTACGTCGCGTGGTACGGTCATACCGATGGAAGAGCCTGTAGACATCAAGGACTATCATTGCTACCGTAGCAGTAACGCGTTTACTGGTGAAACTGTACGTATCGAGATTGCAGCCCCGAACGCCGAAGGCCAGAAGCCTAAGATAAGCGTCGGCGAGCTTTATATCGGTACGTTCGGTGACAGCATCCAGAAGAAGAGTGACGTGTTCCTCTTTTCAGACCTGCAAGAGTACGACAGGACGAGTGCGGCGGGTGACTATTCCGTCACGTTCTCCGAAGTGTCGTACCTGTGGATTTGCACTACGAGCCGCATAGACTACGTCAGCTCGTCAGGCTTCGAAGTTCCAATGCTCCAGCCTTTCGTCGTTGACAATCTCTATTGCTACCGAAGTGCGAACTCCATAGTTGCGGGAGAAATGAATATAAGAATAAGATAACAGTATAATAACTTTTTAAAAGAAAGGAAAAAAACATGGCAAAGAAAACAACCGTAAAAGCAGTCGCTCTCAAGTATGGTACTGTCGGTAGCGATGCAACAACCCCTCTGATGGGTGTTTTGAAGGGTCTTACCATTGGTCAGGACGAGCCTGACAGCACTGAGATTGAGGCCGAGTTCTATGACACTCCGTTCGACATCTTCTACGATGGTAATCCTGTAACATTCAACTTCGAGCTGGCCAACTATGACCTCACGGAGCTTCCCGACCTGTTCGGCGGCAGCACAACGGGGGATGTGTACGAAGGTGCGGCATCAGCTACCACTACGGAGCATTCTTGGCAGCTTGAGTTCGGTCGAGGCAACTATGCCCTGTACCTGTACAAGGGTCTTACCGTCGGAACTATCAAGAAGGACGAGGACGGCGCACTGAACTTCAGCGTCACCATCACAGCCCTGAACCACACGACTGGAACTGGTGCTGAAGCCGTTGACCACATGTACAAGATTATCGGTACGAAACCCAGCTAATTAGTAACAAGAGAATCACTCTTTTGTTTTCGTGAACGTTGGGGAGCGTTTATAGGGGTGTCCCCTGTGACGCTCCCTTTTCTGTTAAGTTCACGAGTCAATAAAAAAATAAAAAAACGTTTGCGAAATGAAGAAAGAAGAAAATGTAGTCTTGTCAGAAGAGGATGACGAGCTGAAGGATTTCCCTATTGACATCAAGAGGAGTATCACGGACATCATCCTTGACAGTCCGTCCATAGTACACCTCGGAGGAAAGGAGTACAAGGTAAAGAACATGCGGTTCTACAGTATATACAGGATAGCCAAGCTTTGCATGGACATGAAAGAGTCGGACAGCCTGTCCGTGGACGACGACAACAAGATTGTCACGGCTTTGTGTACCGATTTGGATTCCATGTGTGAGATTCTTGCCGTCATACTGTGCAACCACCTGTTCACTCCAGATGACGTTCATGACGGAGAGGAGGCGATGTCCCGCAACGACAGGCTCATACAGAAGATGAAGGCAAAGGTGATGAACAGCACATACGAACCTAACGAGTGGGCTGCGATAATAGTAGGTGCAATCAAGAGCATCGACCTGTCGGCTTTTTTTTTACTCAAAAAATCGGTGAGTATGGCTACGGATTCACTTCTGATGCGGAAGAAGAAGTCAACGGAGACAGTCTCACAGTTTATGGAAGCACTATCGTTGCAGACGCATCAGACTTCATAAGGTCGTTCCCTCAGTATACCTTGGATGACTATCTCTACAGACTCAGCTGCGCACAGATACAGTTTATGGCTGTTGACAACACTCACACGAAGTATCTCAAGGGCAAGAACAAAAAGGCGTGGAACAACTACGCGGAGGCTCTGAAGGCGCAGCAGAAGTATGAAAACTTCTTCAGTGGCATGAACGTACCTCAGCTAAAGGAAGGTGAAGAATATGAAGTGCCAGTGAGGAAAAACAGGAAGAATAAGAAATAAACCAATATATACGGCATGGTAGATGCAACAATCATAGCAGCCTCACTGAACAGCGAGGAATTGGAGAAATCAGTCAATCAGCTCGTAGCGAAGATTGACGAACGTCTTGGTACAATAAAATCCTCTTTCGACTCCACGATAGCCCACATGAAGAGAGGCTTGCAGGAGCTTGGGAGTACGAAGGTAGACACGGGAGGCTCTGCGGACGGCGGAAGTTCAAGGCGAGCTTCATCCGTCAAGAGGGAGACCGATGCAAGAAAGGAACTCGTCAGCACGCTCGACCAGCAGGCGAAGGCGGTGAAAGAGGCGTACAGACCATCATCGGCTCAGGAAAGCTACTACAACATCGTAAAAAGGATGAGAGAGAACGTAGCTATGCTTTCAAAAGAAATCAAGAGCATGCCGAGTCTTTCTCTCGACAGACAGTTCTCTGCCTATATGCAATACGAGCGACAGATTGAGCAGGTAAGGCAGAAGATTGCCGAACTCAGGCAGCAGCTAAACGAATTAGGCAGAGAGCCAAAAGGGAATCGCCTGCTAATCAAACAGACCGTTGATGAGATATACGCAAGTCAGCAACGTATTGTCCAGCTGGAGAAAGAGCAGATTATGTCAACGCGGCAGATAGCCGAGGCTGACAGGCAGGCTCTCGCGGCGAAAAAGGAGCAGTATGACAGGCAGAAGCAATCCCTCATCGAGATGTCAGCAGGAAGCCGCGAGATGACTACACTTACCAACCAACAAGCACAGGCAGA
>Ga0310694_10007690_pt1 | contig 10082 bp, 10 predicted proteins | sample 174DNAGHGhighgp2_FD_203884 | JGI IMG/M metagenome (GOLD analysis project Ga0310694, IMG submission 203884) | Sheep rumen microbial communities from Palmerston North, Manawatu-Wanganui, New Zealand - 1742 DNA GHGhigh gp2 (v2) (version 2) | ecosystem: Host-associated > Mammals > Digestive system...
CATACAAACTTTTTTACCTTACTGTCAACTACACTTGTAAAGGTTACTGTTCTTTCATTGATAGAATAAGAGAAATCAACGGCAGTCGCGTCTATTTCAGCTTTATTGTTTTTCTGTTCTTCGCTTAAAAAACTGTCGCTGCAACTTGTGAGTGCTAATACAAGTGCGCAAGAAAAAAGGATGAGTTGTTTCATAATTGGTAGTATTTAAAAATTACAAGTTTCCGTAGTACTTACGTGTATTTTGTACATAAAGATGCAATTTTACTTAATTACGACTCTACATGCCGTCTGTTTCTGTTGACGGGGGATTTTGTACTCCTTAATTGTGGGAGAAAATGCATAGCCGCTAGTTTGGACAGCCTGCATTCTTCCGTATATTTCCACAGATACGATAAATCGCTTGGTCTTATATGGGTTAACGACACCCAATATATGACCATCCAAGTTGATGCGATATGGATGTTTCGTCTTGTTTATAATATCTAATGCATATGAATTCTTGGATGCCTCTAAATCCTGTATAGCTTTCCCTAGTTGGACTCCGCTTTCTACAAGCATTGCTGTTGCAGCTGCTAATGGATCTTGTTGCGTATGGTCTTCAATTTCAAGTATTTTTCTTTGGATATATTGTCTACCATCAACAGTTGCAGTAAGCGTGATGGTGTAAGTCCCTTTATTTTCAAATCTATACATAGCTTCATCTTTAGCAAAGCCAAACGCACCATCTCCGAAATCCCAGCGAAAATCTGTTGCGCCAGACGAAAGATTGATAAAGCGGTACATGAGCGGATCGCTTGTGCGCTCTATATCAAAATCCACAATTACTGCTTGCGCAGCGTTCTCGCGTGCGATAGATTCTGGTTCGGAATTATCGGCCGACTGAGTATTATTGTATAATTCAACTTTGCCATTAGCATATATAATCGAATTGATATCTTCCACTGAGAGTATAAAAGTAGGTCCCTCAAGATTATCGAGTTCCTTGTACTTGATCTCTGTTTTTGAGACTTCAAGGATTTTTGCCTCAATTTTTCTAGCATCATTAGTAATAATGATGTCCTGTGCAAACAATGAAAGGCTCACAAATAGAGAGCACAAGCAAGTAGTTAAAAATTTTCTCATGACTATTGATTTTCAGTATATCATACAACAAAAAACGTGAACTTTTGTTCGCATCCTTTGAGTTTTTGAGGTCTTCGACTACCTTATCTATTCAAATTCTACGCAAAAGCTCACGCCGATGGCGCGAGCGCATAGGCTTGCTTGAATAGATAATTAGTTTTGAAGTTGTCGAAGTTTCAAAAACTCAAGTTCTGCTTATAACGCTAACAGTTGGCACACACTTGTGCCCAATATTTCAATACGGCTGCAAAATTACACAAAATATTTGATATATGCAAGGGGAAGGGATATTTTACACAAAAAAAAGCGACCTGTTAATGTAGATAGCTTAGTATTAGCCTGTATTAAATTTGTATTATTTTAACAAAAAAGATACAGGCTATAAATTATTCTCGTTCGTGAGTTTTGTGTAGAGATCAAGACCGTTCGCGGCTTTCAATTTGTGAGACAGTCTCACATTTTTAGTTTTTCAATTAGTGCAACAGCGCGTTGCACTTTTATTCGTTGTCATTCTGACTAAACAGGGACAATTGACGAATGGCTTTGTCAAAGTCAGATTCCAGTTGTTTCATTTCTCTTTCACGATAGATACGGAACTCTCGCTCTGCTTTCTCCATTGCTTGCTCATGGCTAATCGAGCCACTTCCTTCCAATACGTTTCTCCGTAGGGATATAATTTGGTTGTCCAATGCAGCCACCCAGTCTGCCATAGACATTGCATTTTGCTCCAATGCTTGGAATTCAGCGTAGTCTAAGAATTGGGATACCAGCAGGTTGAGTCGCTGGAGTTCCAGTTCTGTAAGATAGTTCTTCGCGATTTTGACGTCATCTTGCGTGATATAATTGCCTTTGAAATTGGTCATGCCAACCAAAGGTTTTTCATTGTCTACTCGCTCGTAGATCAATTCTGCAGCTGTATGTTCATGAACAGCAAAATGCAGTTTGTTCTGCACAGTGGCGAAGAACTGTCTTGTTAAGTCCGCACGCGGATCATAATCTATGGCCGTAGCATAGATGTCCGTCACTTGTTGGTAGAAATTACGCTCGCTGCTTCGGATGTCACGGATACGTTGTAGTAATTCGCGGAAGTAACGACCACCACCTTGTTTGAGACGCTCATCATCCATGGTAAATCCTTTAACCACATATTCGTGCAGCAGACGAGTAGCCCACTGGCGGAAGCGAGTGGCAACTTGCGATTGAACGCGATAACCTAACGCAATAATCACATCCAGATTATAGTGATCTATATCGCGATTGACTTGGCGAGAACCCTCCTGACGAACTAACAAGAATTTCTTGTGAGTTGCCTCTTGCGACAATTCACCATCGGCATAGATATTGCGAATATGCAAGCTGATATTCTGCTGAGTAGTGCTATAAATTTCTGCTAACTGCTCTTGATTCAACCATACATCTTCATGTGCAAAACGCACATCCACACGTGTCAGACCATTCTCATCCTGATAAAGAATGAGATTGTTCTCCGGCTGTTTCGTTGCTTTCTTCTTACTATCTGCCATAACTTGTTATTATTTCTTGTTGCGTTTTTGTGTTGATACACAAAATCGGCTGCAAATTTACTAAAAAAATCTCATATATGCAAAAAAAAATGAAGATTTATTATAAATCTCCATTTATTTCTCTCCAGCCGTTGGGTAGCGAGACGTTGTCCATATCACAGGCGGCTCTGAACAAGGGTGCAATCTCTTCATTGTTCTTCGTATGTTTTGTTATAAGATCAGTCGTGCGATTTGCTCCAGGTAGAGTCGGTCTGTTTCGTCGAAAGTGTTGAAGTCTTTGCTGTCGATGTCAAGAACTGCGATGACTTGTCCATCGCGCAGAATTGGAACCACAATCTCGCTGTTGGAAGCTGATGAGCAAGCGATATGTCCGGCGAACTCATGCACATTGGGCACGATCACCGTTTCTGCGCGTTGCCACGCCGTGCCGCATACCCCGCGTCCAAAGGGAATACGCGTGCACGCGATAGGACCTTGGAACGGACCTAAGACGAGTTGTTGCCCTTCCACTCGGTAGAACCCCGTCCACCAGAAACCGAATGCCTCATGGAGCACAGCAGCTACATTGGCCATTTTCGCAATCATGTCCGTCTCTCCGGCCACCAGCGCTTCAATCTGTGGCAGTATAGATTGGTATGTTTCTTGTTTCGTCATTTGATGGTGTTTCGTGTTTTCGTATATCTTCTGGGTTTGTGCTGTTCCTTTCCCATATCTCCGTATTAGTTTTTAGCTTTTCTCACAACAATTCTGCCATATATACCGGCACAAGCAAGGTCTCACCATCTTTCCGCAAATCTTTGGTGTAAACCAAATATCGGGAACTGATACGGTGTGAATATTTATCACAAAACTCATCCAAGGATTTGTGAGACTTATAGCCTGACGATTTAACTTCAATCGGACATATCTTATTGACTCGTGACAACAAGAAATCTATCTCATAATTATGGTTGTTGCCGTCGGGGAATGTGAAATAGAATAACTTGTCGCCATTGGCAACAATCATCTGAGCAATGGCGTTTTCATAGACGTAGCCCAGATTGGCTTCCAATTTGTCATTCAACAATTTCTGATAAATGGTGTTCTCTGTAAAGGCCTTATCCCAGAACGCAAGCGTTATGAACAAGCCCGTATCACAAAGGAACATTTTATAAGTGGACTGATCCGATGTGAGCGACATGCCTACATTCGGATCATCAGCATGGTAAGCAACATTGACCGTCTTGCTATCTTGCATAAGGAAAATAAGATTGTCCACCTGTTCTGCACGTGTCTTTTCTATAACGGTAGAAGGCTGATAGCGATTGGCGTTATGAGACAACTGGGTCGGAATCGCCATAAACAGACGTTCTGCTTTTCCTGTCTTGTCTATCTTCTGAAAGTCTTTTTGATAGAGACGGATAATCGCCCGTTTTACTTTATCTACTGCCGCAAAATTCTTGGTTGCAATATATTTGTTAACAGCCTGAGGCATACCGCCGACGAGCATGTATAGACGGAAATCGCGCAGTAACTTGCGGTTTATATCATCGCCGAAACCACGACGCTTCTCCATGGCTTCACGCAGCAGATCCATGGTCGTTGTATTGCCCAATGCCCAAAGGAATTCCTCATAGTCCATCGGGTACATGTCCAAGGGTTCCTCTTCACTCGGAATGATGATGTTTTCGGTGTTCTTATGAATGCTGATGAGCGAACCAGTCTCGATATAATCGTAACGCCCGTCTTCCACCAACGCCTTGATAGCTTGACGAGCAATAGGATATTTCTGCACCTCGTCAAAGATGATTACCGTATCGCGCTCGTAAAGAGTGACATCCTTAAGCACGCGCAAGCGAGTGAAGAAGTAGTCCATGTCGGAAAGATCATCGAACAAGGACTTCTCTCCTTTGGTTGCTTTGGAGAAATCAAAAATGGCATATGACTTGTATTCGTTTTTCGCGAACTCACGGACAATTGTACTTTTGCCGACACGACGAGCACCTTCTATCAAAAGCGCCGTCTCTCCTTGTGACTCACGCTTCCAATCTAACATCTTCTGATAGATCTTTCGCTTAAAAACTATCTCTTTCATATTGCTCTTTTCGAAATTCTATTGCTCTTTTCGAAATTCTTATCCCTTCGGGAACGATTATTTTCAATTTTCGCTGCAAAGGTACTGCTTTTTTTTGACATGTGCAAATTATTTCCAAGAAAAATGTTCCCTATCCGCAAAATTTATTTCTTCAAAATGTTCCCTGTCCGCAAAATCTTTTCTTGCAAAATGTTCCATGAGCGCAAGATGTTTGTCTGTGCCATTCACATCTTCTTTTTACGATTTTTTCTTTTCCCCTTTAATAAGGTGCTCGTTTCTCTCGCGGCTTGTCTAATTCGCTTCGCTCCGTGCCGAGGTAATATTACTTACGTTATCCATTAGATATTCTGCTATCTTATTCAGTAGAAACGTATCCGATAATTTATATCGCTGAATTATGTCGCGCTCCAGAATAGTACGAAGCACCTCTTGTATATATGTTTTTTTGTTCGTCTCGCTTTCCAAAATGAAATTATTTTACAATTTGGAAACTAACGACCGCGGCAAAGGTACTACAATTATTCGATATATGCAAGGATTTTCAAAAATAAAGAGGAAAAACGGGTGCTATTTATTGTTTATTCGTTCTTGTTCAGAATGATGAGGGCGGCGAGGACGCCGGGAACCCAGCCGATGAGGGTGAGGAGGAAGACGATCGTCATCGATCCGCATCCCCGATCTACTACCGCCAGCGGCGGGAATATAATCGCCAATAAAACCTGTAAACAATTCATCTCTCCGTATTAGTTTTTAGCTTTTCTCACAATTTTGCGCTGCAAAATTACAACAAAAAAATGATATATGCAAGAAAAAAGCGAAAAAAAACGCCGGCCTCGTTTTGTGAGGTCGGCGTTGATTGAGGGATGGTTGCCGGTTTTAACCGATCAACTCGTAATTGGTTGAACGGCCACCTTCGTCTGTCTTTCGGAGGATATGTTTCTCCATGAGTGATTGGATATCACGCATTTTTTCTTGTCTTTTGCTTGTGTAATGCGGTGATAAAGCCAGTTAATCTCCGCGTTTATGCGGCGAATAATGCCGTCTATCTCCGCATAAAATCATCAAAACTGCGTGCAAAGGTACTGCTTTTTTCTGATATATGCAAGAGGAAGGGCTATTTTGCATACAAAAAAATCGCCGCCGCGCGCCACCGAAGGTAACCACTAAAGAATGAAAGAGTGAAAGAGTGAAAGAATGAAAGAGTGAAAGAATGAAAGAAAAAAAAAACCAAGAAAAACTTGCATATGTCAAAAAAAAGCAGTACCTTTGCGCCCGATTTTATTTTGCGGTATTGTGCGTATACGCGTACGGGGAAATATGATAATGGTGCTTTTCCTACTCTGCTCGATGGCAGTGTGGGCGGAAGATAGTATCCCCAAAGGGATGTATAGTACCATGCGGGAACGAGTCGCGTTGGCTGATAGTTTGCAGACCGATTCGGCGCGTATAGACACCATACAGCCCCAAAAGAAGAGTGCGTTGTCGGCGCCGGTGCATTATCAGTCGAAGGACTCGATGGTGATGATGGCGAACGGAACGGCGTATCTGCACGGTCAAGGCGAGTTGACGTACGAACAGATGGAACTGAAGTCCGAGTACATCCGCATGAACCTCGACTCGAGTCAGATATACGCGCAAGGCGTGTATGACAGTCTGAGTTACGAATGGAAAGGTCGGCCGGTCTTCAAGGACGGCAAGGATACGTACGAGACGAATGAGATCACCTATAATATCCGCACCCAGAAGGGTTATATACGACATGTGGTGACCCAGCAGGGCGAAGGCTATATCATCGCCGACAAGACGAAGAAGATGGAAGGCAATGAGATGATGATCGGCGGTGGCCAATACACGACTTGCGACCATCATGAGCATCCGCACTTCTACCTGAAGATGACCAAAGCGAAGGTGAAGCCGGGGGATTATATCGCTACGGGACCCGCATATATGGTGGTGGGCGATGTACCGTTGCCGCTGGCTATACCCTTCGGTTTCTTCCCCTTTAACAGCAAGTACTCCAGCGGTATCATCATGCCGACTTTCGGTGACGACTACACACGCGGTTTGTATCTGAGTAATTTCGGTTATTACTTCGCGCTATGCGACTACATGGACTTGGAGGTGACGGGCGATATATACAGTCGCGGTACGTGGGCGGTACGCGCCAAGTCGCGTTACATATGGCGGTATCATTTCCAGGGTAACCTGAGTATCAACTACCGTAACGATGTCACGAGTGAGAAGGGTTTTCCGGACTACGCCGTGCGTAAGAACTTCAGCGTCCAATGGACGCACAGTCAGGACTCGAAGGCAAATCCGTATAGTACGTTCTCGGCGAGTGTGAACTTCGCGACGAGCGGTTACAACCGCAGTAACATCAACAGTTATTACAACTCGAACCTGTATTCCGAGAACACGAAGAGCAGCACCATCAACTACACGCAGCGTTTTCCGGATAGTCCGTGGAGCCTGAGTATGACGGCGAGCTTGACGCAACGAACGAGTGACTCGACCATCTCGCTAACTGCACCCCAGCTGACAGCGAACATGAGCACGATCTATCCGTTTAAGTTATGGCGCCAGGCAACGCTCAAGCGCAAAGGCAAGGTCGGCGGCAAAGAGCAGTGGTACGAGAAGATCAGTATGAGTTATTCGCTCAACGGTAAGATCTCCACGAGTAACATGAAGGAGGATTATTTCCTGCACTCAAATTTCCTGCGCGATTGGCAAACGGGTCTGAGTCACAGTCTGCCTATCAAAGCCAGTTTCATGCTCTTCAAATACCTGTCGATCACGCCGAGTATCAACCTGCGCGACCGCATGTATTTCACGCGCGTTGACCGTCATTGGGACGAAGACATCCAGGCGTTGGCGATGGACACGACGAACGGCTTCTACAACGTGTTTGATTTCGACGTGGGCGTCAGCATGAGCACGAAGATCTACGGATTCTATACGCCGCTCAAAAAACTCTTCCCGAACAGCAAAGTGGAGAAATTCCGTCATGTGATCACGCCTTCCATCGGCTTTTCTTACCACCCGAACTTCGAGAAGAGCGGATGGGGGTACTACGGCAGTTATGACCAGCCGGTGTATGACGGCACAGACTCGATCACGGGGCGTAAGACGCAGAAGATCGATGACGCGGGTAATCCCGTTTATCAGCATCAGATATACTCGCGGTTCCCGAACGGCATGTACGGTAACGCGGTGCGCGGTCTGGCGGCTTCGCTCAATTTTGCGCTGGAGCAGAACCTCGAGATGAAGATGATCAACAAGAACGACACGACGGGCAAGAACCCCTACAAAGTAGTGAGCATCATCGATAAGTTCTCCATCTCGAGTGCGTATAACTTCGCCGCCGACTCCATGAACTGGAGCAAGTTCAACGTGGAGCTTCGTCTGAAGTTCCCGTATTTGAACAACTACACCCTCACGCTCAACACGCACCTCGATCCGTACATGTACGAATTGAACTCACTTGGTACACCGGTGCGCACCAACAAGCAGTACTGGCACAACGGCCGGTTCCCACACTGGGACGGTTTGCGGTGGAACTTCAGTTATACCATCTCCAACCAGACCATCCGCAAATGGCGGGATAAGATAGAAGGAAGGAAGAGTAATGGTGGGAATGATGAGAATGATGGGAATGATGTGAACATGGATGCGATAGAGAAAGACGACGAGGGTCTGGATCGGAACGCCAAACAGGACAACAAGAAAGAGGAGGAAGTGGACGACGGCTACGTCAAGACGGAGATCCCGTGGAGCGTGTCGATCAACTACTCACTGGCATACCAAGAGACCGGTATATTCGATTACGAGCGTATGTATCCCAAGATGAAGTTCACGCACTCGCTCTCGTTGCACGGTAATATCGGTTTGGGACAAGGATGGAAAGTGAGTGCGAACATGACGTATAACTTCGACTACAAGAAAGTGACGGCATGTACGTTCAATATCAGTCGTGACCTGCACTGCTGGAACATGACGGCGAGCATCAACCCGATTGGTATGTTCAAGAGTTTCACGTTCCACATCGGTGTTAACGCATCTATCTTGTCGGATCTCAAGTATGACAAGAGCAGTAACTCGAGTACGGATTCACGTACCGATTGGTGGTAATGAATGTTGAATGTTTAATGTTTAGAGAAATGATAGAGAATTTAAAAGTAGTAAGTGCCACGTACGAGTTGTACATCAACGGCGAAGGTGGTAAAGAAGAACTGATGGAAAAGGCGACGGAGGAGGCTCCGTTGACGTGGTGCCAAGGCGAAGGGATGATGCTCCCTGCGTTCGAGGCGCAGATGGCAGGCAAAGAGGTCGGTGATAATTTCGACTTCGTGCTCAAAGCAGCTGACGCCTATGGCGAGTACATCCAAGAAGGACTCATGGATCTGCCGAAGAAGATGTTCTTCAACGGCGACGGTGAGTTCGACGAAGAGCGCGTGTATGTAGGTGCTATCGTGCCGATGAACACGGTGGACGGACAGATTGTCAAGGCACAGGTGTGTGAGATCACGGACGACCAGGTGACCATCGATCTGAATCACCCGTATGCCGGTGAAGACCTGCATTTCAAGGGCGTTATATTGAGTATCCGCGACGTGACGGAAGGCGAGCTTAAAGCGATACGCAACCCGCATCATTGCGGTAAGTGCCACGGCAAATGTGACGATTGTGACAGCGGTTGCGGAAGTTGTAAACAATAACAAAAAAAATATAGATCTATGGCGAATATTGTGGCTATAGTGGGTCGTCCCAATGTCGGGAAATCGACCCTGTTTAACCGCTTGACGGGAACCCGTCGGGCGATAGTGATGAACACGGCGGGAACGACGCGTGACCGTCAGTACGGTAAGGCCGAATGGTGCGGCCGTGAGTTCTCCGTCATCGACACCGGAGGATGGGTAGTCAACAGCGACGACACCTTCGAGAGTGAGATCAACCGTCAAGTGGATCTGGCTATCCGCGAAGCGGACGTCGTGCTGCTGGTGGTCGATGTTAACCAAGGCGTCACGGAGTTCGACACGGAGGTAGCACACCTGCTGCGTCAGGCGAAGAAACCGACGATCCTGGCGGTCAATAAGGTGGATACCTTCGAGAACCAATACGGTGCGGCGGAGTTCTACAAACTCGGCTTAGGCGAGCCCTTCATCGTGTCCGCCGAGAACGGACTCGGGACGGGTGATCTGCTGGACGAGGTGGTGAGCCGTTTCCGTAAGGAAGATGACTCCGATGAAGAACTCGAAGATCTGCCGCGTTTTGCGATTGTAGGTCGTCCGAATGCCGGTAAGTCCTCTATCCTGAATGCGTTCATCGGTGAGGAGCGCACCATCGTCACGGACATCCCGGGTA
>Ga0310694_10007691_pt1 | contig 10081 bp, 7 predicted proteins | sample 174DNAGHGhighgp2_FD_203884 | JGI IMG/M metagenome (GOLD analysis project Ga0310694, IMG submission 203884) | Sheep rumen microbial communities from Palmerston North, Manawatu-Wanganui, New Zealand - 1742 DNA GHGhigh gp2 (v2) (version 2) | ecosystem: Host-associated > Mammals > Digestive system >...
GTCGTCCTACGATGGTCGAAAAAGGTGAACCGGAAATCATCAAAGCAGAGATGGTGCTGCTGGCTATGGGCTTCCTGAAACCCCAGCATCCGCAATATCCCGAGAACGTCTTTGTCTGTGGCGATGCCGCAAATGGCGCTTCGCTCGTGGTACGTGCCATGGCAAGCGGTATCGAGACTGCCGAGAAAATTGACAATTATCTGAAAGGATGAGCAGGATACGTTTCACCAAGATGCATGGTTGCGGCAATGACTACATCTATGTCGATACGAGGTGCTTCCCCGTTGAAGACCCTAACGCATTGGCTATTAGATGGAGTGACCGGCATAAAGGGATTGGCAGTGACGGCCTGGTATTGATAGGCGAATCACCTGTGGCCGAAGCCGACTTCTCGATGCGCATCTTCAATGCAGATGGTAGTGAGGCAATGATGTGCGGCAATGCTTCGCGCTGTATCGGCAAATATGTCTTTGAACGCGGGTTGACACAAAAGACTGAGATACGCCTATGGACACGTTCGGGTGTGAAGGTATTAACCCTGCATGTCGTTGCTGATCGGGTGGAGAGTGTCACCGTTGACATGGGAGAGCCGAAACTGGTCGTCCCTGAGCAATTTCAATCGTCGCCAGACCTGCCTTTGGGAACATTCGTCTCGATGGGCAATCCTCACTACGTCATCTTCACCAAAGACGTGGATCAGGTAGGGGTGAAGGGGCCGGAACTTGAACATCATCCAGCCTTTCCCCAACGTTGCAACATCGAATTCGCCCGTGTTGTTGGTCCCTATTCGATGGGTTCAGACAAGGTCAGAATACGTACCCGTGTCTGGGAACGTGGTAGCAGCATCACACAAGCCTGCGGTACAGGAGCATGCGCTACGACGGTTGCTGCCTGCATTACGGGGCACGCTTCCCGCAATTGCAGTATCGAGATGGATGGTGGCACTCTTGACATCGAATGGCGACGTTCGGACAATCATCTTTATATGACAGGCCCCGTTACATTCGTTTTCGACGGGGAGTTAGAAATCTAAATCATAGTAATATGGCATTTGTAAACGAAAACTACCTCGGCCTCTCGTCCGGCTATCTTTTTGCCGACATCGCCAAGCGTGTCAAGGCCTTTCGTGCCACGCATCCCGAGACCAAAGTCATCAGTCTGGGCATCGGCGATGTGACTCAACCCCTTTGTCCTGCTGTTATCCAGGCTATGCACAAGGCTGTTGATGAGATGGCATCATCTGCGAGTTTCCGAGGCTATGGTCCGGAACAAGGGTATGACTTCCTGCGTGAGGCCATTGCGCAACATGACTTTCAAGAGCGAGGCATCCCGATGGACACCGAAGAGATCTTTGTCAATGATGGTGCTAAGTCTGATACGGGCAACATCCAGGAACTTCTTGGACAGGATTGTGTCATTGGTGTCAGCGACCCTGTTTATCCCGTCTATATCGACAGCAATGTGATGGCTGGACGTGCAGGAACGAAAGCGCAGGATGGCCGTTGGTCGAATATTCTTTATATGCCGTGTTCGGTTGAAAACGGCTTTGTGCCTTCCCCTCCACAGGGACAGCATATCGATGTGGTCTATCTCTGTTTTCCCAACAACCCTACGGGTGCCGTCATCGATCGGGAAGACCTTGAACGATGGGTGCGGTTTGCGTTGGAGAACGATGTGCTGATCCTCTACGATGCAGCCTATCATGCCTACATCCGTGATGTCGATATCCCCCGCAGCATCTACGAGATAGCCGATGCACGACGTTGCGCCATCGAGTTCCATTCCTACTCCAAGACAGCAGGATTCACGGGAGTGCGTTGTGGCTATACGATTGTTCCCAAGGAAGTGACGGCTGTAACACATCAGGGTGAGCGTATTCATCTCGGTCCCCTTTGGAATCGACGACAATGCACCAAGTTCAATGGCACCAGTTACATTTCGCAACGTGCAGCCGAGGCCATCTATACGCAAGAAGGCAGGAAGCAGGTGCAGGCAACCATCGATTATTACATGGACAATGCCCATCGGATGCTGGACGTGCTGCGCTGTCTCGACTTCGAGTGCTACGGCGGTGAAAATGCTCCATATATCTGGATGCGTACGCCCGACGGCATGTCGTCCTGGCAATTCTTCGAGGCACTGCTTCGGGGTGCCGGTGTGGTTTGTACGCCTGGCGTGGGCTTCGGCCCTTCGGGTGAAGGATTTGTTCGACTAACGGCTTTCGGAAGTCATGAAAACACCCAAGAAGCATTGAGGCGAATAGTCGATTGGAAAAATGGCTTTTCAAATAACAATTTATAATTAACCATTAACAATTACAATTATGGAAACATTGAGATTTCAGGTTGTCGGTGAGGCTTTCAAGAAGAAGCCCCTTGACGTAGAAGCACCCGTTGAGAGACCTGCCAAGTATTTTGGCAAGAAGGTTTTCAACCGCGAAAAGATGTACACGTACCTTTCGAAGGACGTCTATGCGAAGATGATTGACGTGATGGACAACGGAGCACGCCTGGAGCGTGACGTGGCTGATGCCGTGGCAGAAGGTATGAAGCAGTGGGCTACCGAAAATGGGGTGACGCACTATACACACTGGTTCCAGCCATTGACCGAAGGTACGGCCGAGAAGCATGATTCGTTTATCGAACATGATGGTAAGGGCGGTATGGTCGAGGAGTTCACGGGCAAGTTGCTCGTTCAGCAGGAACCCGATGCATCCAGTTTCCCCAGCGGTGGCATTCGTAGCACTTTCGAAGCCCGTGGTTATTCTGCTTGGGATCCTACCAGCCCCGTTTTCATTATTGACGACACGCTTTGTATCCCCACTGTGTTCATCTCCTACACGGGTGAGTCGCTCGACTACAAGGCTCCTCTGTTGCGTGCTTTGCATGCCGTGAATGTTGCTGCCACGGAGGTTTGCCATTATTTTGACCCAACGGTAAAGAAGGTGACTTCGAACCTCGGTTGGGAACAGGAGTATTTCCTTGTGGACGAAGGTCTCTATTCGGCACGTCCCGACTTGCTGCTTACAGGTCGTACGCTGATGGGGCATGATTCGGCCAAGAACCAGCAGATGGACGATCATTATTTCGGTTCGATTCCTGAACGTGTGGCTGCCTTTATGCGAGAACTTGAGATCGAAGCACTCGAATTGGGCATCCCTTGCAAGACACGCCATAATGAGGTGGCTCCCAACCAGTTCGAACTTGCGCCCATCTTTGAGGAAACGAACCTGGCCGTCGATCACAACATGTTGCTCATGTCGGTGATGAAGCGTGTGGCCCGCAAGCATGGATTCCGTGTTCTCTTGCATGAGAAGCCATTTGCCGGTATCAACGGCAGTGGCAAGCACAACAACTGGAGCCTCTCGACCGATAATGGCGTGCTGCTCCATGCTCCTGGCAAGACTGCTGAACAGAACCTTCGTTTTGCCACATTCATCGTCGAAACACTGATGGGTGTGTACCGTCACAACGGGCTTCTGAAGGCTAGTATCATGAGTGCCACCAACGCACATCGATTGGGTGCCAACGAAGCACCTCCGGCCATCATATCGAGTTTCTTGGGTCGTCAGGTGAGCGAGTTGCTCGACCATATCGAGAAAGCCGATCGCGACAATCTGCTCGCCATGGATGGAAAGCAGGGCTTAAAGATGGATATCCCCGAGATTCCCGAATTGCTCATCGATAACACCGACCGCAACCGTACCAGCCCCTTTGCCTTCACGGGCAACAGGTTCGAGTTCCGTGCCGTAGGTAGTGAGGCCAACTGCGCTTCGGCCATGATTGCCTTGAACAGTGCAGTTGCCGAGGCCCTTGCCTCGTTCAAGCAGCGTGTCGATGCACGTATTGCTGAGACTGAGGAGAAGTTTGTCGGAACAGGACACAGTGCTACCTTCCATGCTATCATCGATATCCTGCGCGAAGACATCAAGACATGCAAACCCATTCGCTTTGATGGCAATGGTTACTCGGATGAATGGAAGGCCGAGGCTGCCCGACGTGGCCTCGATGTCGAGACATCCTGTCCAGTCATCTTCGATCGATACCTCGATGCAGAAAGCGTTCAGATGTTCGAAAGCCTCGGTGTCATGACCCGCAAGGAACTGGAAGCACGCAATGAGGTCAAATGGGAGACCTATACGAAGAAGATTCAGATTGAAGCGCGTGTGCTTGGCGACCTTTCGATGAATCACATCATCCCAGTGGCAACCAACTATCAGAGCCGTTTGTTGGCCAATATCGAGTCCATGCATAAGGTATTCCCTGCGATGAAGGCCGATGCACTCAGTGCCCGTAACCTCAAGCTCGTCGAAGAGATTGCCGAACGTACAAGCCGTATCGAGACACAGGTCGAGGAACTTGTGGCTGCACGCAAGGTCGCAAACCGCATTGCAGATGAGCGTGAGAAAGCTATCGCCTATCACGACACAGTTGCACCATTCTTTGACAGCATTCGCCGTCAGATCGATAAACTCGAACTCATTGTCGATGATGCCTTCTGGCCACTGCCAAAGTATCGTGAACTGTTGTTCATCCGTTGACGTGTCGATTCTAAACTGTCATCGTTCGATCCTTGTCCTATAAGAAATGGCGTCAGCCCTTTGAGGTTGACGCCATTTTCCTGTGATATTTGCGTTAATTAATAAGCATGATCGGTCTTGATCTCTTCCTTGTCGAGTTTCTTCTTGTCGATGGCACGCCAGCAATAGACGATGTAGGCGAGGACGAAGGGAACGAGGAAGGAGACGTAGAACATGGTGCGCAGCGTGAACTCGCTGCTGCAGGAGTTGCAGATGGTGAGCGACGACTGCAGATCTGCGGTCGATGGATAGTAGGCTGTGCCATTCCACCCGGCGCAGAGCAGCAGTGCCAGCACGACGAGCACGGTGCCTATGCCGGCAGGCCAGATGCCGCTGATGTACTGCTTCGAAAGAATGGTTTTGCCGATGCCGAAGAGTACGAGCACAACGCCTATCAGCAACAGGACGAGGAGATACCACATCTGGAGGAAGTTGTTGAGATACTTCAACGGCTCTACCGTGATGACGCCTGCCTCGTTGTAGGCAAAGCCGTCCTTCAGCAAGAGGTGGATGAGATAGACCACGAAGAGCACGACGAAGGCGGCTGCATTGACCTTGAGCCCGAGGACGCCACGGCGACGGATGTCCTCGTCGGCAACGTTATTGATGATGTAGAGGATGCCCAAGGTGCGTGCCAGGAACACTACGGCAAAGCCGAAGACGAGAATCCAGGGATTGAGCAGCGCATCGAGGCCGTGTGAGGCATTGCCCCAGTGGCTGATGACAGGCGTCAAGGCTCCCGCATTCACCAGATTGCTCTTTTCGACCACGAAGTTCGAGCCTTCGAAGAAGGTGGATACAGCGCCGCCCAACAGCAATGGTCCGACGATGCCGTTGAGGAAGAGGAAGAACTGGAAGGTGCGGGGACCAAGGAAGTTGCCAATCTTGTTCTGGAACTCATAGCTGACCGCCTGCAGCACGAAGGTGAAGAGGATGATCATCCACAGCCAATAGGCTCCGCCGAACGAGGTGGAATAGAAGAGGGGGAAGGAGGCGAAGAAGGCGCCACCAAAGGTGACGAGGGTGGTGAAGGTGAATTCCCACTTGCGTCCGGTGGAATTGAAGACCAGGCGTCGGCCTTCTTCGGTATTGCCCAAACTACGGGCCAATGAGTTGGCTCCCTGTACGAAGAGCAGGAAGACGAGCAGCGCACCGAGCAGTGAAACGATGAACCACCAGTATTGTTGGAGAAATGAGTAGGTCATATGATGGGGAGGGGTTAGGAGGGGTTCTGAAGGGTTCGAAAGGTTCGAGGGGTTCGAAAGGTTCGAGGGGTTTGAGTGGGCAGCCATGGATGGCTGCCATGAGAACGCGAGATCAGGCCGAGTAGTCGGGGCCTTTCTTGATCTGCTTGATAAGGATGTTGATTTCGACAGCGAGCATCGTGGTGAAGAGGATGAGGAACAGGAAGAACGTGATGATGACCGACGAACTGTGCAGGTCACTGACGGCTACCCAGGTGGGCAGCATATCCTGGATGGTCCATGGCTGACGGCCGAATTCTGCCACGAGCCAACCGCTCTCGGAGGCAATATATGTCAACGGGATGAGCGCGATAGCTACCCAATAGTGCCAATGAGGCAGGGCGGTGATGTCGCGATTCTTCCAGAATTTGGCAGGCCACTTGTATGCCCCGGCAATCACGATGGCGAAGAACAGAATCAGAAGGCAGCCAATGCCTACCATGATGCGGAATGCCCAGAAGTTGATGGGGATGTAGGGCACCACCTGATCCTTGTCCTTGATGTAGCCGTAGCCGAAGTATTTCATGTTCTCGTTGATGGTGGCAAGTTGTGCGCCGAGGGAATCCACGGGCACGCCATCCATCCTCGACTTGCGATAGTCGGCAAGGGCAACGATGGCCTTCTTGCCTCGTTCAATCTTCTCGTCAATGGAGGGCTCGCGTGTGCCATCGGGCTTCGTATAACCATTCAGCAGGTCGTTGATGCCGGGCACATAGCCGTGAATGTCGTTGGTGGCCATGAACGACAGGGCATAGGGCATCTCGAGCTTCAAAGGTGCCGACTCGTCGTTTGCATAGTCGGGCTGGCTGAAGGGATTGACCCATGCGACGGCAGTGAGGCCGACATCGGTGCCACCATTGTAGAGCGCTTCCATGGCAGCCAGTTTCATGGGCTGAACTTCGGCAACGTCCTGTGCCGACTTGTGGCCAGTAGCGGCAGCGAGCAGGGAAGCAACGAGACCGACGATGGCGCCAATCTTGAGGCTTTCGAGCGCAAGCTTCGTCTCGCGTTTCTTCATCAGGTACCAGCAGCAGACGCCCACGCAGAAGACTGCGCCGACAATCCACGCCGAGGTGACGGTGTGACAGAACTTCGAGACTGCAAAGGGTGAGAGGGCGACTTCGGAGAACGAAACCATCTCGTGACGCATCGTGTCGGGGTTGAATTCGCAGCCGACGGGATACTGCATCCATGCGTTGGCCACCAGGATCCACCACGCAGAGATGGTGGCGCCGAGACCGGTGAGCCAGGTGGAGGCGAGGTGGAAGCCGCGCGACACCTTGTTCCATCCGAAGTACATCACGGCGACGAAGGTCGATTCCATGAAGAAGGCGACGATGCCCTCGACGGCCAATGGTGCGCCGAAGATGTCGCCCACGAACCATGAGTAGTTGCTCCAGTTGGTGCCAAACTCGAATTCGAGGATGATGCCTGTGGCGATGCCCATGGCGAAGTTGATGCCGAAGAGTTTCTGCCAGAACTTGGCAGCGTCTTTCCAGAAGGTGTCTTTGGTGCGATAGTAGCACGTCTCCATGATACCCATGATGACGGCCAGGCCGAGCGTCAAGGGTACGAAGAGCCAATGGTAAATTGCCGTGAGAGCAAATTGTGCCCTCGACCACTCAATGGTGCCGGCGTCGATTAGAAGGAGGTTTGTCATAATATTGGGGGTTTGATGAGTTTGAGGGTTTGAGGGGTTTGAGGGCAGCCAAGCATGGCTGCCACGGAAACGGGGGGGCGGGCAAGGATGGCTGCCACGGAAACGCGGGGGGATGAGTTGCGATGGTATCGCAACAGACGGAACAGGGAGGGGCGGGCCTAAGGCTCGGCGCGGTCGATGAGCTCGGTGGCGACATAGGAGGATTCGTTGCCCTTGGCATGTTCCTTCAGGAAATTGGGGAAGAAGAACACCTTGAGGATGGCGAACATGATGAACAGCTTGATGAGGATGATGGCCCACAACGTACGCCCCAGCTTCATGTCCCTGAAGCCTTCGTAGTAGAGATTGAAGAATCGATATATCAAACTGTCTTTGCGCATGGGTGTGGAATTAGATGTCGCAAAGATATGCTATTAATTTTGCATTTCCAAGTTTTTTTTGAAAAAAAATAACTTGATGTATGATTATTCTCCTTTTTCTTTGTTATTCAAGCAATATAGTCGAATTTTTAAATCTTATAAACATATATTTGTAAGTTAAGTGTTGCCAAATCCTTAAAATGGAAACAATCTTAAATAAATAATTGTTAAAAAAGTAAATTATTCATCTTTTCAAATATTTTTTATTAATTTTGCATCGCTTATTTCTTTTACTATTATTAGTTAACCAATTAATTTACCAAAGTGATGTTTCGCTATTCTTTCAGATTTGTATCGAAGATGCTTAATCAGCGTATTTGCCTAAGGGTGTTGACCCTAGTATTTTGCTTTTCTGTTCAAAACCTAATAACCTTCGCACAAGACACTTATGAAGTTATTGACTTGAAGGATCCGATAACAGGTAAGTGGGGGTATGCTAGTAAAATACAGAACCGAAAAAGTCCCGTAAAAGGAATTAAGAAGATAGCTGCTTCGTCTTTTAGCAATGTGGGCTCTGCATTGATGTCAAAAGAGGACGCGCTGAATATAGATTGGGTTATACCCCCATTGTATGATGCTGTAGCATCTGAATTCTCTGAAGATTTGGCAGGTGTTGAAATAGGAGGATTAGTTGGTTTTATAGATATAAATAACCGTTTTATTATTGAACCACGATTTGAGCCAGTTGATAATTTGACAGGTTTTAAGTTGGGGTTAGCTGCTGTTAAGATTGGCGTAAAATATGGCTTTATAAATAAGAAAGGAGAGGTGGTTATCTCTCCGGTTTATGATTATGCCGAAAACTTCAAGGAAAATATGCTTGCTACGATTAAGCAAAATGGCAAGTTTGGCGCAATAGATTTGAAAGGAGACATTGTAGTTCCATGCAAATATGTTGCTGAGGCTGCAATGGTGACGGTCCCGATTTCGAACAAACCGTATAAAAGCGCATGCGATTCCATCAAGAAGGCATTCGATAATCAAGCTTACAGTTCAATTTATACACCTATTAAAGAGTGTGCTGATGAAGTACAACTTCGTATTTCGGATTCACTATGGATACAACCCCTTGTCACAACTCCTTTAGGTGAAGATAGTTATAAGGGAATAAAAGACAACTATAATCGAATGATTATACCTTGCCAGTTCTCATCCATTGAATATGATGAGCAGAATCATTTGTATATTGTAAAAAATGCATCTAATCGGATTGGAATCTATTCGTATAAAGGAGACCGTTTTTTTCATCCATTATTTGATGAAATAGGTCCTTTCGAGGGCGGTATTAGTGAAGTGTCGGTGGAAGGTGTAACTGGAATTATTGATTCCGATGGTTGGATTGATCCTTCATTTATGGATGACATTTGTAATGCAGGCCTTGAATACGACGGCGAAGGAAATACTTCAAAAGCTCGTAAAATGTATGAACGCATATTAGACATTGATCCGAATCATGTGATGGCGTTGAATAACCTTGCTATTATAGACATTAATAATGAAGACTACAACAAGGGCATGAAAAAATTGAAGCTTGCCCATAAACTAGCTCCTGATAATGCCCTTATAGATGAAAACTTGCATATGGCAAAGAAGAACAGGAACGAGCGTCGGTGGAATCGAATTAACACTGGACTCGAGATTGCCCTGGCTGTGGTTACAATAGGTACTATAACCTATGCTGCAGTCAATGGACAAAGCCTGTCTTCTTCAGGTTCTGGTATGACACCCTCGGAATCCCTGTCTTCAACCGGAACGGCAGATAGTTATTCTTCATCTGGCGTGAATTCTAAGAGTTCAACATCGACGAAAAAGGTAAGTTATGCAAACTGGAAAAGCCTTGACGTGTCATATGGTGATTATGAGGAACAACTTATAAAGATGAAGACCTATGGTAATTATAATGTAGATGAAGTCAGGAGGATCCAAAAAGAGATGAAGGAACTAAGAGGAAAAATATACAAGCAAAGTGGAGGACACGTAAGAGCAGTATCTCCCATGGAAACATGGAATCCCTAATGCCTTTGGGTTTGATTCAGTTGATTAAACGCTTTCTTACTCAAGTTTCGCAAGTGAGAATCAGCCCACCTGCCTGGCTGTATAATTATCGAAAAAGAACTTTGTCTTTGGATTATTCTGGACTATAGTAGCGATGATATCATCTACATCTGCAGACAACAGC
>Ga0310694_10007693_pt1 | contig 10080 bp, 9 predicted proteins | sample 174DNAGHGhighgp2_FD_203884 | JGI IMG/M metagenome (GOLD analysis project Ga0310694, IMG submission 203884) | Sheep rumen microbial communities from Palmerston North, Manawatu-Wanganui, New Zealand - 1742 DNA GHGhigh gp2 (v2) (version 2) | ecosystem: Host-associated > Mammals > Digestive system >...
GGGCTTCAAGTTCACTGAACCGCAGGGTACGTACTTCGTGATGATGGATATCAGCGAATTCGGCTACAAGTCCGATGACCAGTTCTGTATCGACCTTGCGCAAAAAGTGGGTGTCGCCGCAGTGCCGGGTTCCAGCTTCTTCCGCGAACCGGTGAATCACCTGATCCGTTTCCACTTCGCCAAGAAAGATGAAACCCTCATCGACGCGCTCAACCGTTTGGAAAGTCTCCGCAAGAAGCTGGGAAAGTAGACTGTAATTAGGGATGAAAAATGTGTGATGAGTGATTATTCATTTCTCATTCCACATTTTACATTTCACATTGTACTTGTGTCATTCAGAGTTTGTTCTCTTTTATGAAACAGAGTGTTTCATAGATTGTTGAAAATAATGCGATTTTTAATAAAAAATTGTGATTTTTACTAAAATTTCTCTTGTTTTGTTTCATAGATTTCTTTATTTTTGTGTTGTATGACCCCGATTACGGAATACAACGATTACCGCCGCTATATGCGCGATTACTACGAGGAACGTAAGCGCTCCTCGTATTTCTCGTGGCGTGAGTTTGCAAAATTGGCGGGCTTTTCCTCGTCGGGTTACCTGAAACTGGTTTGCGACGGTAAGACGCGACTCCGCCAAGACGGAGCCCTTAAGGTGGCGCGTGCCATGGAACTTTCCGGATACCGTCTGGAATATTTTTGCCTGCTGGTGGAATTCTGCGATGCGCCGGACGAACGCGCCCGCGTGCAGGTTTTCTCCCGGATGCGCACTCTGATGGAGGAGAATGGAGTGCGTGTCCTGGGAGCCGAGGCGTTCGACTATTACCGTTCCTGGGTGAATCCTGTCGTGCGTGAACTTGCTCCGATGATGCCCGGTGCCAAGCCCTCGGATATTGCGAAGATGTGTATTCCCGAGGTGACTGCGGGCGAGGTCCGCAACTCGCTAGAGTTGATGGTGCGTGCGAATTTGCTGGAACGGCGTCCCGACGGAACTTACGTGCAAATGAACAAGGGACTCACGGGAGATCCTGCGTTGTTGTCGGCATCTATGAAGACGATGCAAAAACAGGTGGCGCAACTGGCTGCCGATGCGCTGGATAATGTCGCTGCCGACGAACGAGATATTTCGGGCTTTACCTTGGGCATTAGCGAAAATGCTTACCGCCGCCTGGTGGAAGAAATTGCGGCTTTCCGCAAACGGATTAAGGAAATTGTTTCTGAAGATGAAGGGTGCAGTCGAGTTTATCGGTTGAACCTGCAACTGTTTCCCCTAAGTGAAAAAATGAGGAATGAGAATGAAGATAAATAAAATGAGAAATGCCTTTGCCTTTTGTATGGGATGCCTCGCCTTGTTTGTGGGCTGCGCGGGCTTTACTGAAGATGTGAACGGGAATGTTGCCGATGACAATTCCTCCGATGTGAACCAGATGGAGTCGCGATATGCGCTGGCTCGCGTCATGCAATCGGGAAAACTGGAACGCAGTGCTGCCGGTGACTCGATAACCATCGTTCTCGAAATAAACGGTGGGTGTGTCAAGGAGGGTGAATCGTTTGCCTATGACGAGAACTTCTACTTTGCGGATTCGCTCACATTCGCCTACAGTTTCCGCAGTGATACGCTCTTGCTCACGAGAATTAGTGAACCCGACCCGTATGAAGCTGATCAGGAACGATACGAAGAATCGTTTATCTTCGTGGGCGGTACGTCGGGTAAGCTCAATGGAATCTGGAAAAATACGCAGTGTCGCTACCGTGAAGGAAAGATGGGTTGCATGAATGACGGCTACGATCAATTCTTGAAGTTCGATGGAGACAAGGTGGAATACCGCGTTGCGGATCGTGAAGATTACGACTACATGCAGACTGTATTTGTGAACCAGTTGTTCGATTTCCTCGGGAACGGAGGCTCTATCCAGCTGGAAACACCTTATTACTATTCGGATACGAAATTCGGGCAGGAACAATCCGGTATTAGTATTTTGGAAAAGACGAATACCACGGTGAAGTTTACTCATGCCGATTTGACGTTCGAACTGAGTGTAGATTATGCCCACTATAAAGACAGCTTGCACGTAACGCTAAAGTCGGGAGATGTTTCATGCGTGGGGACGGTCCGCGATATGGACGATGTCTTGCCTGGGATGTGCTCTGATGACAATGCAGATTACTTGTGGAAATCGAGCTCGGGCGCATATACGTACGAACGGATGAATTCTAGTGATTTCGAAACATGCATTGACGGAATTCTCGGACGTAAAAGAGAACTCTAAAACATTGTAATTCTGGAGGAGAACATGACTATACAAAAAATGATGACGACGTTTGCTGCCATCCTGTTGGCTCGCATACCCTTGTTTGCCGAAGATGTTCCCGCTTCTGGAAATCTCGATATAGGCACGCGTCTAAGCTGGGGCACGGTGGGTATAGTCTCCGATTCTGAACGGGATTATTATACGAACGGGGTCGGTGATGCGGTTACGTTTTCGTTTGACATCGCGTATCGACTGTCGCCAAAGATTTATCTCCATTCAGGACTAGGGCTTGATTTTCGCTATTTTTCTAGCTATGTGGAAATGGGAAATAATTGCGATGGCTCCTGTGGCGGTACGTGGAAAGGCGATGAATCGGATGCGCTATTTTATTTGGAAATTCCGATGCTAGCGCAACTCCGCATTCCAGGAATCCTTTTTCTGGAAGCGGGGCCTTTCGTGAATGTCTTTTTGACGAAAAAAGAGGAACTGGTTGGGCCTGGCAGATACCTGAATAACCAATGCTACGATGAATCGCTATTTGGTGCGGGCGCGGCACTTGGCATAGGCCATGTTTTTGATAATGGCTTTTTTATAGACCTGCGCCTTACTTATCAATTTACGGATATTGCGGATACTGAAAGGATATGCCTTGCTCAGAGACTTCTGCCAGAAGAAAATAGCCGTGAACCGGATAACTGGGATGGTTCCTACATCATGTTGAACAAGTTGCAGCTTGGAATTGGATACTGGTTCTAGGCTTGGGAATCGCGAACTTCGGAATCACGTTTCTCCGCGTCCCTCTTGGAATACACGCACCCGCAGTAATTCTGCCGATATAGATTGTACTCTGCCGAAAGCTGGATGGAACGCTTGTACCCGCCCTTCTTCTTGAAGTCGCTGGGCAGCCGCTTGATTCCGTAGATGTCGCACTGTTCCTGCACCACCTCGTTCAGCACCTGCGCATTTTTCATGGGGCTGATGGTGAGTGTGGTGGTGAAGTATTCGCAGTTCAGTTCCTTTGCGAGCCTGGCCGATTCGGCGAGGCGCAGCTCGAAACACTTGCGGCAGCGTGCGCCTCCTTCGGGTTCATTTTCGAGTCCACGGACGGTGTCGTAGAATTTTTTCGGGTCGTATTCGCCTTCGATCAGCGTGACCGGATACTTTGTTTTGAACTCGGCGACGAATCGCTTGATTTCTTCGACGCGGTGGCGATATTCTTCGTCCGGCGCAATATTTGGATTATAGTAGAAAAGCGTTATCTTGAAGTACTGGGACAGGTATTCAATAGTGTAGCTGCTGCACGGCGCACAGCAGGCGTGCAACAGGAGCGTCGGTACTTCGCCGGTGCGCTCCAACCTGCGGATAATGTAATCCAGGTCGCGTTGGTAATTATGCTTAGGCTCGTTGCTCATTCCTGTCTACTTCCTACTTCTAACTTCCTACTGGTAATGTCCCGAAGGCGGTAATCCAGTAGCAAATGCTTGTCACAATAGCGAAAGAACCCATCACGGAGCGTTCCTTGTGGGCGGTACTGAAGAGGACTGTCGCGGTATAGAACGTGAGGTACAACGCAAAGAAAAACGCAAGAATGCGCGTCACCATAAACGGGATGATTTCGGGTAGAACATGCCCCGCCGAGAGTAGCACGAAAAGGGCCACAAACTGCATCGCGGTCGGCACGACGAAAGCCCTGCGGACTTCGGGCGGAATCACCTTGTAGCGGGCGTTCATGGCGTATGCCCCAAGAGGTGCACCGCAGGCGAGCGCAATGTTCAAAGCGATGGAGGGCAGAAAGGCGACCGCCCCGATGATTGTAGCGATAATCATTATGGAAAAAATAGAATTTAAGTAGAAGGGGGGATCCCCACCTCCGCGGGGATGACAATAAAAAAGGACGGCTCCGGGTAAAGGAGGTAACCTAGAGCCGTCAGGGAGTGTTTGGGTGCCTATAAGATACATATTCCAAGTTGGAATAATGGTAAAAACGCAGAAAACCCTGTTTACTTGCGTAAACGGTGTATACAAATATGACGTGCATCACATTTAAATTTTATAATTTACGCAATTTTTGCGTAAAATGTAAGCCGTAGTGGACGTGTGTGAGTGTTCGTTTACATAGCATCTACAATTTTTCATTTCCCATTTTTTAATTTTAAGTTACTACTTATGCAGAATCTTTATAACATTGTCGCGGAACTGTGTGCGTCCATCGTGAATTCTTGCTCCGAAGAATTCTTTGTGAGGTACAGTTGTGTCTCTCCTGCAGAAAAGAGGCGTATCTACAAGGAAGTGCAGGCTGGCGTCGGTACATTGTTCTTGACGAAGCCCGAAGACAATCTTGATGTTCTTGGCGAAGAGTCGATTCGTGAGCTTGTCCCGGCTGATTTGACCGAGGAATATTTTTCCAATTTGCAGACGCTGATTGAACGGTTTACGGGAAATGGGGACTACTATGCGATGCTTGGACTTTTGCAGATTTTGGATCAGTCCATGGCGCTGCTGTTGAACGAGGCAATCTCTGAATTCGAGCAGGAAAGTTTTTCGATTGTCTTGAATACGAACCGCGAGTCGGTGGGCGTCGGAATCTTGCCACGATGCTCGTGTGTCTGGGAACGCAAACATCGCCTGGTTCACCGCTACAATAATCTCGAAAGTTTTCTGTACAATATCTTGTTGATCGAAAATTCGGTGCTGGGCGAGCTGATTGACGAACATTATTTTTTGAAGAAGGATTTGTTTCCTCGCTTCAGGGGGCGCAATGCCGTGAAAATCGCGGCGACTCCTTTAAGGCGCGAACGGAATTTCAAGGTCAAGTTGAGTGACAAGGATAAGGTCCAGTATTTCAACATTGCCTACGAAAATCCTTCGTTTGAAGCGGACAATGAGCTCATCTGGAAAAAGATTTGGACCGCTGCCGAAAACGAAAGCGATATCGTGGTGTTCCCGGAACTTCTCGGGAATGTTGAAATGACGGATTACGTTGCAAGTAGAATTAAGGCGCTTCCGCCTGCTGAAGCCGACAAGATTCCGTCGCTGATTATCTTGCCGTCTTACTGGGAAAAGAACCGCAATGTCGTGACGGTGATGGACAAGTTCGGCAACGTGATTTGCAAGCAGAACAAGCAGAATCCGTTCCGCAAGGAATTCGATGGTGTTGGATATCTTGAGCAAATTAACTCTAATCTTGTCGTGAATGTTCTGCATTTTGATGGTGTCGGCCGTATTGCGATAATGGTCTGTAGAGATTTCCTGGAAACGGAATACATGCAACAATTGATGCGTTGCTTTAAGCTTACGCTGATAATCGTGCCTTCGTTCTCGACGGGTTCCTACGATTTCCGCCGCTCGTTTGACTTGTGCGCCCATGAAGACTGCAACGTGGTGTGGGTGAATACTTGTGCGGCGCTCATCAAGGGGAAAGAGGCTAATTTTCAGGATATCGGCTACGTTCGCAAGCGAATTTCGCGCAACGAAGACGAGGCGCAGATGCTCTACAAGATGCCTATTTGCGAAGGGGCTTTTAAGGGTGAATGCGCGCATGACTGCATTTATTACGAGACTATTCAAGGGGTGTGATTATGGAATTCGAGTCGATTGAAAAGATTCATCAGGGCAAGTTCATTACCCGTTACGACATTCATTACAAGACGGTCAGTGGAAAATCCAAGACGTATGAAATGATTAGTCGCAACCCCGACATCACGGGTCTCAAGGATATGCTCGAAAAGAAACCGCATGCCGTGGTGATGATTATGCACGACTGCACTGGCCAAAAACTGTTGCTCTGCAAGGAATATCGCATGGCGGTGGGCGAGAGCATCTATAACTTTCCGGCGGGACTGATTGACCCTGGTGAAAGCTACGAAGAAGCTGCTGCCCGTGAGCTCCGCGAAGAGACCGGACTCTCGCTGATGCGTATCGATGAAGTGTGGAAACCGAGCTATTCGGCGGTGGGCTTTTCGAACGAGCGAAACGTGGTGGTGCTCGGCGTTGCCGGCGGCGAGATTCGCCCGAGCGATTCCGAACTCGAGGAAATTCAGGCGGAGTGGTTTGACAAGAAACAGATTCGAGAAATCCTCAAGGATGAACGCCTTTCGGCCCGAACGCAGACCTATTGCGCCCTCTGGAGTAGACAATAGAAAGTGGTTAGTGATGAGTGATTATTCATTTCTCATTTGTCACTTCACATTACACATTGTTATGTATTTTCCTCTAAAACATAACCTTCGCTCTCATCGCCGCGTGTAACGGGTGGAGCGGGGTTTCGGCGGTACGCCGAAACGTGACCGTGAGCGACAGCTGCAAAAAGTCGGTGCCTACTTCGGCGGTGTTTCTGATTTGGAGCTCACGGGCTGGCGATCCCTTCGGAATCGCGACCGCTACACCCGCGCTGTTGAATGCATCGATGGAGTAGGCGGCGCCCGCCTCGTAAAGAGGCGGGGCGAAACCCTGGCCCCTCGTATGTCTCGCGCGGATTTTCCCTGTAAAGGCGAGTTGCTCGCGAAGGCGCTGAACTGCAGGTGAGGCGCCTCCTGCGATGTTCCATGTCGAACTGATTTTTAGGGCCAGGTCGTTTCGCCTGCAGCGCTCCTCTGCCTGCAGGCAGGTCGCGCTTGCGCCGCCCCTTAAGTGCTGTGGCCCCGATTCGGTTGTCGCTTTAAATCGAGTTTTGCTTGTGTCTCCTTCAAGCGGAATGATGGTGCGTGCGCTTAGGGCGAATTTGCTCCGCCATGAATCCGCTGCAGTCGCTGAGAATGTCTGACTTCCCCAGAAACGGCTCCTTGCAATTGTTGAACTCAGGTGCGATTCTTGAGGAAGCTGTTTTCCATGGGCGTAGGCGTCTGCTTTCCAGGCGATGGTTGCGAATACAGTCCTTTCTCGATGCAGCAACTGTATTTTCATCAGGGGTAGGTCCGCTCCGTTTTTGGGAATCCACCATGCAGTAAAATTCCCCCAGTCCCCCTTGAACTGAGCCGAAACGGAGTGCCTTTCTGCGGAAAAATTATCAGCAGGGTGGAATTCTGAAGTCTCCGAGATTCTTGTGGCTGGATGCGAGTGGTGCCAGTAGGCTGCGATAATTTCTAGTTCGCGGTTTGCGGTAAGCCCGATGCTTGCCCGTGTTGTCTTTGCGGTGTCAAGCAGGCCCCCTATACGAAACATCCCAAGTGGATAAATGGCCGTTGTACCCCACAAGGTGTCGAGCGGAATGGTGCTGTGAAGTTCCTTGGTGGAAACCTGCCCAAGATGCGCCTCGCTGCCTGCGTTTTTGTAGGTCAGGAGCGATTGGGAACCGAGTCTTAGCGAATAACGGTAAAAATTCAGCCGCAGTTCTGCGTGTTGACTTTCCAAGTGACCTAACGAATCCGTACGGCCCCGCCATTCGATATAACCGTGTGGAACGAGATTCGGACGGCTGTTATCTTTTTTAGCCTTGCGTTTTAATTCGGGAGAGGCGCAACTTTCCAATGCATAGACTTCAGCGAGGAGGCAGGCCTCTTGCTGGTTGTCCTCTTCGAGCTGAGTCAAAATTTCCTGAGCCTCGTCGCTGTCGATCATTCCGCTGTCCCACCATTCGAAAACCTTTGCCTCGTCTAGCGGCTGGCTCGCAGCGACTGTTGTCCCCAAAAATGCGGCGAATAAAACTTTTGCGTAGTATAGATTTCTCATTCTTCGTGTTCCTCTATACTATACACGTATTTTTCAGGGAAAATATCCCTTTTCGCCTCTTTTTTATTTCTACTTTTGAAACTATGGCAAGTAACTGGTCCAAGAAACCGTTTTCAAGAGATTCCGCACAGTCCCGCGGTGGAGCCCCTAGGCAACCTTCCCGCAATGCGTCTGCGGCAGGCCGCGACTTTGTTCCGCATCTTAAGGCCCCGCGTACCGACTTTCCGCTGTTTAACGGCAAGCGTGTCACTCCCTCGCTTGCGGGTCTCGACAAGTTGCTGCATTACTATGGCGTAGAACTCCAGCCCGAAACGCTAAAGCAGTTTTGGGAATTTCACCAGCTGCTTCGTGCGAATAACGATGACCAGGATTTGACGCGTCTGAATGCCTTCGAGACGATGGTGGAACGTCACTATGCCGACTGTACGCTGATAAATGCCTACGTGCCCAAGTGGCCCGCTCGCATGATCGACGTGGGGAGCGGAGCAGGCTTCCCTGGAATCCCGCTCAAGATTGTGAATCCGTCCATTCGCCTTACTTTGTGCGAACCGCGCCCGAACCGCATCAACTTTCTTAACATGGTCATCGAAAAGATGGGCCTCAAGGGAATCGATGTGTTTGGCCATAAGGTCACGAGCCGCAGCATGACCATTCCTGTGGACGGTGTCATCAGCCGCGCCTTTGAACTCATGGAAAAGACGCTCCCGCGCATCGCCAATTCGCTGAAGGTGGGGGGACGTGTGTTCTTTATGAAGGGCCCTGCCGTCGCCGATGAACTCAAGACTTTCCATCCCGAAGATTTCGGCTACAAGTTCGTGGGAAAGCATTTCTATACTATTCCCAACAGTACGCAGGAACGCGCCCTCATAATTCTTGAACGCATAGAATAAAATTAATGTGTAATGTGAGATGTGTAATTAATTAGTCACTCCACATTCCACACTACACATTTCACATTGCGGCGTAGCCGCTAAGCTGCTAGAACTTGAATAGCATGCCGAATCGCATCTGGCCGTCGCGGACGCCGTCGTTGTCGCCTACGTCCTTGATGGTGGCGAAGTCGAACTGCAACACGTCGGAGAGCATGAAACCAAAGCCGAGGTCTACTTCGTTGCGCTTGCCGACCTGGTCATACAAGTAACCGGCGCGGAGGGCGATCGTGTTTGCGTAAACGAATTCGGTACCCAGGTTGAATACGCCCTGCAAAATAGAATGCTTGACGGCGTCGAAACCGTCTCCTTCCTTTTCGGGATTCACGAGGGATTTCCAGCTAGAAATGTAGAACGGCTCGGGATTACCCTTGGCGTCATCGTAGACCACTTCGCGGTTATAATCGGCGACGATGGTCCATTTGTAGTCGGCAAGACTCAGCAATTCGTATGAAAGTCCGAGGCGCCATGTCAGGGGAATCGGGTCTTCGATGGTCTTGTCTACGTAATAGACGCTCGGACCGATGTTTGCGAGCACCAAGGCGAAATTTAGTTTGTCTACAAGCAAGTTCTTTTTCAGAAGGCCGATGTCGAAGGCGTAGCCGAAGGTGGTCGCTTCTTCGGAGCCTGCCGCAGCGCCGGAACTCAGGTCGGAGTAGAAGAACTTGATGGAAAGGCCCAGACCCCAGTCGTTCGGGAATCGGGTGCCGTAGCTGAATCCGCCCACGATTTCAGAACTGTTGTAGGCCACGAGGTCTTCTGCATCCACGTCGCCCGAGGCGACTGTCGAACCGAAGCTCACGAAGTTCACGAAGAATCCAAGCGTGCCCCAGTCGTTCAGCGGAATGGTCATGCCTGCGTAAAGATGGTACAGGTCAGGAATGTTCAAAACCGGCAGGAGCTTTTCGTAGAAAGCGGTAATCTGGTAGTCGGCGTCCTTGAACTGTTCCATGCCGTTCGCGGTACTGAACCAGACGTCGTTGCCTTGCGGAAGAACGGTCCAGACCTTGTTCGTGGAAAGACCATTGCCGCTATGGTAGTGAATCCATTCATCTTCGCTCTTGGTGGAGCCTTCTTCTTCGGCTGCACCGCGTTCGAGTTCTGCCTTGCGTCCGCTTGCGGTGGCGTAGTCCGGCAGGTGGCGCCAGACGCCCTTGTCGGTGGCAATCCAGATTCCGCCGCGCTGGTCCACGGAAATGTCGTTCACCCTGTTGTCGGCGAACTGCACCTGTTCC
>Ga0310694_10007696_pt1 | contig 10078 bp, 6 predicted proteins | sample 174DNAGHGhighgp2_FD_203884 | JGI IMG/M metagenome (GOLD analysis project Ga0310694, IMG submission 203884) | Sheep rumen microbial communities from Palmerston North, Manawatu-Wanganui, New Zealand - 1742 DNA GHGhigh gp2 (v2) (version 2) | ecosystem: Host-associated > Mammals > Digestive system >...
CGCTTTTTGATATCTGAAAGTAATGTATTCTTTTGCTACGTTGTATTTGCCACTTTTCATAATGGCATCTTCAACAAAGTTTTGAATATCGTCTGATGAAACAGCAGCTACAGCTTGTTTGCACTGATCTTCAATGTTTTTGGCAATATCTTTGATTTCTGCTGTGCTAATTCTTTCGTCAAGTCTTACTTTCTCATTGGCTCTGGAAATAGCTTCAATAATGTTCTTTTTGCTAAAATCAACTTCAGAACCGATTACGTTTACGAATTTTCATATTAGCCTCTTATAAAATCGTCTTGTATAATAATCTCAAATCAAATATAATAATTTTCTGGTAAAATTATTTATGTTTTTCGAAACGAAATGACAAACCGAAGTTCTTTTTCAGTTATGACTTTGAAGATGAAACCATTTCTATAGCAATAGTCTCTTGCTGCAGTCCATTTTTCATTATTTCTTTCGATTACCTTGCAACGTTCTTGCCAGTTAGCCAATCTCTTTTGCGTGGGTTTCTTTGGCGGAGGCGGCATGATAACATTGCCATGTTCGTCTAATCTTGCAGTCTGATTTTCAGGTTTAACTTCAATTACGTAGCGTTTCAAGCTACCGTCACGACTTTTAACAAACATTACAAAGTCTGTAATGTAATTATGTGTCTTGCCATCTTGTTTGCTATAATAAGGAATCTTTAACACTTCTGAGCCATAAGCAAGAATATTGTCTTGCTCATCACAGAAATTGCATAAACGACGTTCCCATGAACTACGGAAAGTTATGGGTTTTGCGTCTGGGACTTGTCCATTGTAATTGAAGCACTTTTCAGGATGCTTCGGGACAAACGTTCCTTGCATGTATTCTTTAGCAAAGATAGACATTATTTAGTCTGCTGTTGTTGTCCCTGTTCAGCCTTCTTTTCTGGAGTCAAATCAAGATATTTGATTTTTCCTTTATTAGCAGTATAATATTGCTTAGCGGTCGCAAAAGTGATCGGAGCGACCAAAATTCCGTTAGAAAACGTTGGTTTTTCACACGTCGAGAGGAAATTATAAAGGTTTTCGAGTGATTTATTAACTAAATTGCCCGCATCCTTAGCTTCGCTACAAATGTATATTTGACCTTTATTGAAGTTTGTAAATGCGAAATAACGTCTAGACGTATTAGTTTTCTTATCTTCTGCAGCTTGTGCATTGATGTCTTTTTCAGTAGTCTGTGTTTTTTCTGCTGCATCTACTTTTGCTTGTGTTTCTTCGACATTTGCGTCAGCTTCTGTCAATAAAGATTTGCTGAATGTTTCAGCCGATTCATCGATTACGTCAGTTGCAGCATTTGCACGATCTACTTCTTTCTTAATCATGTCACCAAACGCGTGTGTGACTTCATTGATCGAATATTGCAATTGTTCTGCCACGTATTTCACACATTCAAACACGTTTGCTTGTTCTTTCTTTGCTTTAACTGATAACACATAGTCTGTAATACTATCTAGTGCTACATCTGTAAATTTAGATTCACCTATCATACTTATTGTTCTCCAGCGATTCTTAATTTAGCATTAGCTTTTAAGAAACGTTCAAATTGTTTTAGTTTGTTAAATACGTAAAATTTGCCATCAGGTGTTTTGCAGAATATTTCACCAGACGGTCTATACCAAAGTTCGAAGAAATCGTTCGATTTTTGTGAAAATATAGTCTGACGTCCTACTACTTTAGTCTGGTGTTTAAACTTTTCGATTGGATTCGAAATGAATACTTTAAGAATCTTACTCGATATTTCATCAATCATGTCACCAGTTAACTGAGTATCATCGATGTCATCACTTAGTGCCGGATGCTGCGCAATCCAATTGAAGATTTTTTCATCAGTTTCACACTTACTGCGTCTGCCAGTAGTAGGATCAGAACACACAACCATGCCATCATTTCTGAACCAAAGTTCTGCAAAACCGTTGTCTGCTTCATATATGATTTTTCCTTTATAAGTAGTTTGTGATTTAAACTCTGTCCATTTAGCTGTTGGCACTTTAGCAAGAATGTCTTTTATAAGTGTGTTGTATGACATCAATTGAACTTGCAAAAGCAATTCTTTTTCGTCTTCACGTAATTTTCGCTTAGCAGCAAGCACTTCACGACGTTCTTCGTCAGTGTATTCATGAATAAACATTTCGGATAGTATCATATAGTTATTTATAAGAAAAGGCAGGACTTGTTAGTCCTGCCTTTAACGTCATTTGTAAACTTACTATTACAAATTGTCTGTTGTAGTAATAGAAGTTTCAGCTCTGTTGATTGTGGTTGTAACCTGAATGAATTCGATTGCTTCAGCAGGTCTAATGCTAATGTTGACGTAGACCAAATGAGAATCTCTTGGATCCGGTTTGACAACGACACTCTTAGCAGTAATACCCTGAGCAGCCATAATTCCACTCAAGAATGAATCAACAGTTGTAAGCATTGTGCTTCTTGTTGTAGCAGTGTTGTTCTGGAACAAGAATGGTTGCAACAACGATTCAAGGTGCTTTTCAATATAGTTGACCAAGCCACGAACATTGATTCTGTTGAGAGCGCTTGTCTTCTTCAACATAGTCTTCTGACCGTAGATAAGTTCACCATAACCTGCGCAAGTTCTTGAACAGTTGATGTGTGCGTTGTACAATTGTCCGATTTCTGGGTCAGACAACTTCAACAACTGACCATTGCTATATTCGATAGAACCGTTAGTTACACCAGCTGGAGCTAACCAAGGTGTACCTGCTCTCCAACATCTTGCGTGTGCAACTGCAAGAGCAACAGACTTTGGTAGATATACCCAGTTAGATGTGTACTGATCGTAGTATCTATCGTAACCAGCCTGAGCAGCTACGTAAGAACCGTTTGCGAATGAGAATAGCTTACCTTCAGATAGTGCCTTGTAGCCAGTCTTAGCTGCCTTAGAGGTTACCTGAATGAAACCAATATCAATTCCTCTATCGATTGCGATACTTGCGATTCTATTCTGCATTGCAGCATACTTTTGACGAGACTGGAATGTTTCGATTGCTTCAACGTTGAAGATAATATCGAAGTTACATTTCTGACGGTCTCTGTAAAGTTCAAGTGCAGCAGTCTTTTCTTTAATTTCGTTCTTTGTAGAGTTTTTACCACCAGTCAACTGATAAATGCTGTATGTCTGTTTAGGCATTGCGTAAGTACCAGCTGTTGTTCTAGAAGCAATAACAGAGCTCAAAGAAACGTAAATGTATTTAGACTGTCCGTTAATGACGTATGGTGCATACATTGAGTTACCGTTGCCATCCTTAACTGTTGGATCGTTAGATACCAAGAAGGATTCGACAGGTTCCTTAACAAGTGCATCAAGACCAGAACCCCAAACAGATGCTTGCTGAGACTTAGTCTTAACGTAAACGTTAATCTTATAAACTTTCTTCCAAGTCAAGTTGTTTGGATTTCGTTCATAAGTTGGATTTTCCATCCAGTCTTTATTGACCAAATCTTCATCATCGAACAAATACTTCCAGTCGAATGCTGCAGCTTGATCGACTAATGCATCATTACCAGCAACTTCAGGAGTGATGATCGATACACCAATGTCGTTACCCCATTCACCAGGTGCAACAGCTGCAATAACAAGCTGATTGTTTTGTGCAGAGTCATAGCGTTCAATGTCACCGTTACCCGGTTCATCGACAGTCAAGATAGTCTTTGTGTAACCATCTTTGTACAATCCAGTTGGATCGTTGACGATATCAGAAGTTGGGAATGCGACTAGCGGCTTAACAGCATCTTTGTGTTCATCGTAAACCCAAGGCTGATATACGTAGTCAGGATGACGAGAAATATAAGCAGCTTTAACAACAGAGTTACCAGCTACACCGATGTCATTATCCCAGTAAGTATTGAAGATATATGGAGATGTGTATACACCATCTTCAGTATCATCAACGTCGTTTGGATTGTTGTTGTAGATAATTCTTGTTGTCAATGTCAATGTGATAGGATCGACAGATTCGAACACACTGTATGCAGAAGTATAAAGTTCACCAATGTCTTTACCATATTGTTCGTATGCTAATTGTTTAGCATCAGCGTATGGCATCTTAGTAATTGGATATGCACTATAACCTGCTTTTGTAATAGCAGCATAACGTTCATATCTTGGATCGTCAGCGTTGTTCAAATCAGTTAATGTCATACCAGCAACATCGACAAAGATATCACCAGAAATTGCAGAATTAGCGTCTTTCAACACCAATTGCTGATTGTAAAGAGCACCAGTAATTTCTCTAAACTGTGTACCAATTACTGCAGATTTCTTATCGTATGCAGATTGTTCAATGATTTCCTGATTTAGTGTTGCTTCTTCACTCCAATCGAAGAACTGCATCTTGTAAACTGCTGCAGATTCTGTAACATAAGCACTAGCATCAGCCATAATTGTGCTAATTTGTGTAGTAGCAGAAGTCGTTGTTTTTGGATATGCAGATGCTTTTGATTCTGGAATGTAGAATTCTGCGTGTACATCTTCACCATTAAGTGTTAATGTACCAGGAACATCGAGAATAGCGTGCCAATCACCAGCAGCGTTTGTTGGATCTCCGCTAAGAACAATCAAGCTAGGATTTGTTTCTGGCAATTCTGCTGCAGATTCAACTTTATCAACGATGTAAACCTTACCATTAGCAATGCTTGTAGATGCTTCAGTCATGAAGATCTTTGAATAATCACCACCATTTGCATCACCAACACAGTAGTAATAACCCTTCTGTGCACTAGGAATATCACCATTTCCGCTTACATCATCTCTTACAATTCTGATAGCAGGATCTTGATTGTATTGCAAATCACGATAGTAAATAGCATAACCATTATCTACCAAGCAGAATGCAGTGTTTGTGTAATCACCTTCTTTTTCAATTGGTTTTGCTTCATTCTTAGCAGTGAATGTCTGCCAATTCTGATCTTTGATGTTTGTGTATTCAACGTGTCCTTTCATTGGTTCGAGCAACTTAATCTGTGTGTCGCCATTATTGTCGACATAAGTAAAGCTCTGAACCATATCGCTCACGATACAGTCTCTGATTGCAGCATCTTTGTAAGGATACTGAATGAATGCATACTGTTCATCACCCATAGTTGCACGAACAGCATAAAGCTGTGGAGATGCGATCAGGAATTGATCAGCAGCAAAGTGACCATAGTTGTGTTCGGATTCTGGATCACCGAAATTTTCGTGGAACTTCTTAACAGAAGTACTCAAAATACGCTGGTTAACGTAACCTCTATTTGCATCGAGAACGATAGCACCAACGCCGTCTGTTACTGTATTATTTGCCTGAATTGAATTATCGATTTCAGAGAATCCAATACCAGGATAAGACCAATTTACAGCCATAAAACCTCTCTAATAATTCTAATAATTTCACTCACGAATAGACGTTATACTTATTTATTATTTATAAGTCGAAATTTCTATTTATATACAAAAACAGCCGCAGTTTGTCTGCGGCTGTTTTCTTTTTAGTAATATTCAGTTTAGAACAACTTAGGAATGAAGAAGTTCTGATCAAGTTCAATAATAGTTTGAACTTCTTCTCCACAAGGACAAGTGAATGTAGCAGTTCTGTCGCAAATGAACGAGAATTCGTCAAGTTTATGAATGATAAAGCAGAACGCAGGAGCATCCAGATTTCTCACATAATTATAAACAGACCATAAGTCCTGCATTTGTCCATTGACAGACTTTACATAACTTGCAAGTAGCATAAACTGATCATCAATAGGTTCAATCAGAGCTGGATTGTTCTTCAATCGAGTAATCTGAGTTTCCGTACCAATGGTCGGGAATGTAAATTCGATCATGTCACCATTTGGCATTTTTAGTTGCTTTGATGGCAATTTGTTGTCGTAGTGAGTAACGTTCAACTTATCAAATGTGTATTCTTGCACAAACTGTGTTCCACAGTGTGGGCATGTACATTTGATTTTAATTGGCTTTCCATCGTACGTGATATCACGAATGTAATACAAGAACCAAAGCTTGTCATTCGTAAGAATATCAGTAACATCGATACCAGTAATTCTACGACTTAAAATCTTATAAATGACGCCGTTAGGATTTGCATCAGTGATATTAGTAATATCTTTCAAATCCATACCAGTGAACGGAGTCACATAAATGTCATTTGGATAAAAAGCGCCTCTAGAAGGAAGTAATGCTTTGTCCAAAAGTTTACCAGCAGGCTTTTGTTTTTGTGCAGCATACATCTGCATAGCTTCTTCTGGTGTAAGTTCTTTTTCTTCTTCTTCGATAACTTTCATAATAACCTCAAAATCAATTTTATTTTTTATTTATGCGCGATAAATTATCGCAAATTCAGCATCGGCGTCATCTAACTCAAAGTTTGAATCAGAGCCACCATTATCAGATACACGATACACGACCGCGTGTAAACCATTTTCAACAGTTTCATCCATTACTCTAAAATATGCAAACGAAGGATACGCTTCATACGATAATCTGCTACCATCTGAAAAACTGCGTCTTCCGTGCAAAGTATGTGATGGTGTATAGTTTTCATGAACTACTAACGGACGACCATTATTGTCAAGTTCAATATCTTCGATATTATCGTAAATGCATTCTGATGGATCAGTTATGTATTTTATACCGTCAGCATTTTGTGATTCTACTGGATCATTTTCTTTACACATGACAGTGTTATTATCTGCACATATAGTTTTATCACTTAGTAAATAATTTGAATTATTTTCTTTAGTAAATACTTGAATCCAGTTGTCAGTATTATTTATCCATTCTGTTCTGTTTTGACCAGCTGGACACTTTTTAACTAAATAGTAGCTAGTACCATTACCTGCAGCGAACCACGATAATTCAAACACATTTGGTGTATATGACACGTTGTTAAACACGTAGTATAAACGATCTGTAGTTAAAACTGGTAGTTCATCACTTTCACCAGTCCAATAATGATCGAGTCCTGTAAGAACAAAGTCAGCACAAACACGAGTATGGTCTCTAAACCATTCATCATCGGGTCTATCTGCAGAATTAGCAGTAAGATGTGCTACGAATACTCGTCTAATACCACCAATTGTTTTTTCTGTATTATCGTATAATTTAGCCGCTGTCAACTGGTATTCTGTATTTAAGAATGAAGTATCATCATCTTTTGTGTACATTCGCAAATCTAATTTATCAATGTTCATTACTTGCCAGTCATCGACTGCACTAGTTAAATAGCCTTTTCCGTTATTTCTAGCACTAAATGATACAACAGTCGGTGAATGATTAACACCAAACATTTCAGAAAATGCGCTCGGCACAAATGAACGATATTCGACCATGTATACTGGATGTCCAGATATACTAACTTCGTTATTGTCAACTTTATTTGGATCTGCGCAACCATTTGTAATTAAACGGTCATTACTCATAAAGTCATTGTAGTAATCTGTATTCACGCCAGCAGTTAATACGTCAGAACGACCAGCTTCAGATATATAATCTCTTCTACAACCGAATGACGATGTGAAAATGTTGTCATAATCTTCTACGTTGCGTGTAGTAAAATTAGGACGCCACTTGTAAACACCTACTGCATGAATAGTTGGTGCATTCGTAAATTGAACAATTATTGGTTCACAATATTGTTCTTTTTTCTTTTTCTTTTCTTCTTCCGTATCTTCTGGATTTGCATTATCATAGAATTGCACATAAATATCGCCAAACATAAAGTCAGCCATAGACAATACAACTTCTAATTTTGTACGTTTTCTAGCTGTATCGACAGATGCTTGAAAATATGATACAGTGTTTGGAATCGCTATGAATTGTAATTCACCAACAACGAATGATATTGGCGGATCTTTTTTGTAAGTATCCATCGTAAAACGATTTGTTATATACACGTCTGCACATTCAAATGCACTTGTTTTATATTCATATTCAAATGTAATTCTTGAATACGTATTTGCATATAATGTATTCGCATTTACTAAATCTTGCGAATTATCTTCTTCAAACACTTCAAGTTCACGATCCGCGCCTTGTGAATCTTTTATTCTGTGTAATATTCTTGTACGTTTATTTACACTCATTCTTATCTTCCGTATGTATAACGAAGTTTAATTCTTACCACTGAAATTTCATTTGGTAGTGAATAGCGCACAATGTTGTTATTGTCGTCGAGAATAGAATCTTCGATAACATGTTTAACAGCTTTATACGAATCTGTGTAATCATTATAAAATGATGGCATGAAGACAGTATTGAATGATCTTTCATTCAGTATATATTTATTTGCTCTATCGTTTTGTCTTAAGTAATCTAATTTACGTTCATCAACTCCAGCAACACCTTCATGATATGGTAATGGAACAGGTGTAGCATTTGTACTAGTAGCATATATCACTTGTGTGTTCGTGTATGATATTTCGTTTGCTAAACTTGAATTAGCAATACTATCAGCATAGAATTGTGCTTCTTCTGTGTTAATACCGATCCACATCGTAGAATTTTCAGTGAAATTATAATTTGTGTCATTAAGCACTATTTGAAGTCTGTCGTCAGACAATTCAGTAATAGACTTAATTGTCACATCTTGCACACTTGGCACAGTTGACTCATCATTGTTAAAACCGATAGAAACTGTCATAGCTGACATTAACATTGCTTCTGACATTGCTACTTTAGTGTTACCAGTTAGATTATTAGACGAATGAAGAACACTACCATCACTAACTTTTCTGATAACAATTACGTTATTCTTAAAGCCATTTATACTTGCAACATAATTACCAGGATTAGTAGTGTTAAACGCTACATCATCAAATCTGTAATAGTCTCTTGTATCTTTTGTCAAACTTGAAGGAGTCAAATCGACGTTCACAGATTTAGTAGCAGCATTATCGTAAATCATCTTAATAATGTCGCTCTTATAAATCTTATTGTTGAACTTCTGATTGTCAACTAGCCACTTATAAATTCTACTTTCAATGTCTTGCTGATATTGTGCTACGTTCGTAGTTCTGTCGATTTCTACGTTACCAACTAAATCGAAGTATTGCACAATTGGTGGCAAACTAATAGGTACGACACCGAACTGCAATTTCTCTTCAATATCATTGTAAATTGTGTTCGTATTCAAATAGAACGGATCAGACTTATCTGTTTCTTGCGAGTATGCGATAGACTGTGTTTGTCCAGCAATGCATTTAGCTAAGTCAGCAGCATGATTGAGCAAGTCGTTGGTACTATTGTATAACGTAGTTGTGCCAACGATGGAACTATCGTTTGATGCATACACATTCTTTACGGTATATTTGTTATTTCCAAGACTTTCGTACAAATCACCGATTACAGTGTAGAATACAGCATCTTTTGCTCTATTCAACGCGTTAGCGTAAGGTTCATCCATGTTACGAATCTTAGATTTAAGTTCAGCAGTCGTCCATGCTATTGCATTTTTAGCGTGAATTGGACGAGACATAGAACCAAAGTAATCGTTGAAGTCTTTCTTGTTAATTAACTGACCTCTAGATGCAAAGTAGACTGCTGCGCTATTTTTCATTCTTTGCGCTGATTCAAAATCGTCACCATTTGAAATGTTAGTAGTTAATACAAACGAAACATTGTCTGTAATGTCGTACAACTTACCAGCGCTATGTGCCATAATTCTGCTAGAGTTTGTTAAAACAGAACCAACAACATCGGGTGTATTAGCAGCATAACCATCAGTAACTACGTATTGCACATATAAAATTTCATCTTCATTGTTAAAGCCATTATTGACAATTGCACCATCACCGAAAGTAATTCTGACAGTCTTATCCTGATTGCTTTCGATTCTACAAACATTTAATTTTTTAGTTTGTCCAAGTTCATCGTTTGCTGCTTTAACTCTCTTATTACAGTAAATGTTTTCGATTTCAATATCACATAACTTTTCAGGACTGAATGCATCAGTCTTATTTAAACCAATACCGACTTTACACCAGCCATTTGCAGGAATGTATTCACTGTCACTAACGGCGTATGGATCGCGTAAACCGTAGTAATTGCT
>Ga0310694_10007697_pt1 | contig 10078 bp, 11 predicted proteins | sample 174DNAGHGhighgp2_FD_203884 | JGI IMG/M metagenome (GOLD analysis project Ga0310694, IMG submission 203884) | Sheep rumen microbial communities from Palmerston North, Manawatu-Wanganui, New Zealand - 1742 DNA GHGhigh gp2 (v2) (version 2) | ecosystem: Host-associated > Mammals > Digestive system...
ATGCTTGTTCCGGATGGAGAAAAAGCGCTTATAGTCCGCTTTCTCCCGCTTCTCGTTCCCGTCCCGGGTAAACAGGCTCTTCTTCTTTCCGCCGTCCAGCGCCTCGATCTCCTTCAGCGCCGCGCGGCTCTTTTCCAGCGCTTCATAATCCACATGCTTTTCCGGCGGAATCAGCCAGTTGAGCAGGTACATCTGGAGCACGCTGAACAGGTTGCTCGCAATCCAGTACAGGCCGATCCCCGCAGGAACAAAGAAACCCAGGTACAGGCTCAGCCCGACAGAAATGATCAGCGTGGTCCACTGGTTCACCTTCCCCTGCTCGCTCTGCAGCGGCTGGGCAATGTTCTGGGTCACACACATGACCAGCGCACTCAGCGCCGCGACCAGCGGCACCAGCAGCGTCAGGCCGCCCTGCTCTGCAGGCACATGGCCGAGATTCAGCCCAAGGAACATCAGTTCCGGTCCGTTCCCCTGCGACAGCAGCCGGCGGATCACATCCACCAGGCCCAGCAGGATGATCAGCTGGACCACGACCGGGATGATCCCCGCCAGGGGATTGTATTTCTCACGCTTGTACAGCGCCGCCTGCCCCTCCGCGATGGCGTCCTTGTCGCCATAGTGGTTCACGTGGAGCATATTGATCTCGGGCATCATTTTGACCATCTTCAGGCCGTTCAGATGAACCCATACGCTCAGCGGCGCCAGGATTACTTTGGAGAGCAGAGTAAAGAGGATGATTGCCCAGCCGTAATTCCCGCAGAGGTGATAGCACCAGTCCATCACGACGCTGAGCACCGAGCCGATCCATCCGATCACCGTCTGCAAAGCGGAATCCCTCCTGAAGCAACATTGGGTTGTATTATAGTGCGTTTCGCGTTCTTTTTCAAGGGCTCCGGGGTCTTACCGCTCCAGTTCCTCCCGGGCTCTGGCGATCGCCCGCTCCACCATTTCAGGCGCCGGCGCACCCGGGATCCTGCGCTTCTCGACACAGGCCTTCATGCTCAGGTCGTCGAACACATCCTGCTCAAACGCGGGATGGAACTGCTTCAGTTCCTCCAGGGAGAGATCCAGCAGCGCCTTGTCCTCGTTCAGGCAGTGCGCCACCAGCTCACCGACCACCTTGTGCGCGTCCCGGAAGGCCACGCCCTTCTTTACCAGGTAGTCCGCGCAGTCCGTCGCGTTGGTGAACCCGCCCGAGGCGCCGCGCTCCATCACGTCCCTGCGGAAGGTCACGGTCTTCAGCATCGCGGTGAACACCGTCAGGCCCTTCACCAGCGTATCGCGCGCGTCGAAGAAGGCTTCCTTGTCCTCCTGCATGTCCTTGTTGTATGCCAGCGGGAGGCCCTTCATCACCGTCAGCAGGCCCATCAGGTGCCCGTAGACCCGCCCGGTCTTCCCGCGGATCAGCTCCGCCACGTCCGGATTCTTCTTCTGCGGCATGATGCTTGACCCCGTGGCAAACCCGTCGTCCATCTCCACAAATCGGAACTCATTCGTGTTCCACAGGATCAGTTCTTCACAGAAGCGGCTCAGGTGCATCATGCAGATGGAAGCCGCGGAAAGATAGTCCAGCATATAGTCCCGGTCGCTCACGCCATCCAGGCTGTTCTCCGAGATCTCCGCAAAGCCAAGCAATTCGGCGACCCGTTCCCGGTTCAGCGGATAGGTCGTTCCTGCCAGCGCGCCGGAGCCGAGCACCATCACATCCGCCGCGCGGTAAGCCTGGCGGAAGCGGTTCCTGTCCCGCAGGAACATCTGCACATAGGCCATCAGGTGATGGGCCAGCGTGATGGGCTGCGCCTTCTGCATATGCGTATAGCCCGGCATGATCGTATGCAGGTTTTTCCCGGCAATGTCCAGCAGCGCGTTCAGCAGGTCTTCCAGCATGACCTCCGTCTCCCGGCAGGCCGCCTTGGCATACATCCTCGTATCCAGCGCCACCTGATCGTTGCGGCTCCGGCCGGTATGCAGGCGCTTCCCCGCTTCCCCGATCCGTTGCGTCAGCAGGGTTTCCACGTTCATGTGGATATCCTCCGCGTCCACCATCCACTCAATCCGGCCGGCCCGGGCATCCTCCAGGATCCCCTTCAGACCTTCCACGATCTTCTCCGCATCTTCCGCCGGGATGATTCCCTGCTCGCCCAGCATGGTCGCATGAGCGATGGAACCTGTGATGTCCTGCTCGTACAGGCGCTGGTCAAAAGAGATGCTGGAATGGAAGTCATCCACCAGTCCGTCCGTAGCCTTGCCGAAACGGCCTCCCCAAAGCTTCATGCGCTCTTTCCTCCCTCCGGAACCGTCACCAACATTGTACACAAAACCCGCCTTTTCGCAACCGGAAATGACGCCTTCCTTTTATTTTGTTCGCCTTGACATTCCTTTGGGGAGCGTTTACCATGGTTTTATTATATAGGAAAGAGGCGGTTTTTTTGATCGTTCTGGGCATCGACCCGGGCTACGCCCTCATGGGCTGGGGTGTGGTGGAGGCGGAAGGCAGCCGCATGCGTCTGGTCAACTACGGCTGTATCGAGACCAAGGCCGGCGTCCCCATGCAAAACCGCCTGCGTGCGCTGCAGCTCGGTATCCGGGATGTGATCTCCCTTTACCATCCGGATGAGGTCGCGTTTGAAGAGCTGTTCTTCTCCCACAACGTCACCACCGCCCTCATGGTCGGTGCCGCCCGCGGGGCGGCGATCATCGCCGCCGCGGAGTATACCGAGAGCCTTTACGAATATACCCCCATGCAGATCAAGCAGGCTATCACCGGCAACGGCCGGGCCGACAAAAAGCAGATCCAGCAGATGGTCAAACTCCTGCTGAAACTGGAGGAGATCCCGAAGCCGGACGATGCCGCCGACGCGATCGCCTGTGCCATCACCCACTGCCAGGCCGGTGTCACCCGGTTCCAGTTCCGGATGAAGTGATGCTGAAGTGATCAGGAGGAAACCATATGTACGCATTCATTGAAGGGGAAGTCTGTGAGAAGCTCAACGGCTCCCTTATCCTGCTGGCCTCCGGCGTCGGCTGGCAGCTGAACTGCTCCAACAACACCCTGCAGGCCGCGCCTCCCGTCGGGGAGAAGATGCGCTGCTTCACCTTCCTCTCCGTCCGGGAGGACGCGATGGAGCTCTTCGGCTTCGCCACCCGGGAGGAGAAGGAGATGTTCCTTCAGCTGACCTCCGTCTCCGGCATCGGGCCGAAGACAGCCCTGGGCGTGCTCGGGGCCATGCCCCTGCGGGACCTGAACCTCGCGATCCTTCTCGGGGATGTGAACGCCCTTTCCCGCGCCCCGGGCATCGGCAAGAAGACTGCCCAGCGCATCGCACTGGAGCTGAAGGACAAGGTCAGCCAGGCCTCCGTTTCCGCCACGGTCCCGTCGGAGAACTACCCGGCGCCCGCGCTCAGCCCGGACGCGGTCTCCGAGGCGATCGAGGCCATGATCGCCCTCGGTTATTCCTCAACCGAGGCGCGGAACGCCATCAGCCAGATCAAAGACCAGACCGACAAGCCCGAAGAACTGATCCGCCTGGCGCTGCGCGCCATGGCCGGCATCTGACCAGGAGTAAGTTCGCATGGATAACGTTTTTTCAGAAGACCGACTGATGAACAGCGCCTACCTGGCGGAGGACAGCAGCACAGAGCAGTCGCTCCGCCCGCATACGCTGAAGGAGTATGTCGGCCAGAAGGCCGTCAAGGACAGCCTGAACATCTATATCCAGGCTGCCCTATCCCGCCGTGACGCGCTGGACCATATCCTGCTCTACGGCCCTCCCGGCCTGGGCAAGACCACCCTGGCCTGCATCGTTGCCTCCGAGATGGGGCAAAACATCCGGGTGACCAGCGGCCCCGCGATTGAGCGGCCCGGCGACCTGGCTTCCATCCTCAGCAACCTGAACGCGGGGGATATCCTGTTCATCGACGAGATCCACCGCCTCTCCCGCCAGGTGGAGGAAGTGCTCTATCCGGCGATGGAGGACTATGCCATCGATATCATGATCGGCAAGGGCCCCACCGCCCGCAGCATCCGCGTTGACCTGCCGAAGTTCACCCTCGTCGGCGCCACGACCCGCGCCGGCCAGCTGTCCGCTCCCCTGCGGGACCGTTTCGGCATGCTCTTCCGCCTGGAGATGTACACTCCGGAGGAGCTCAGCCAGATCGTGGAACGCAGCGCCGGCATCCTCGGCGTGAACGCGGAGCCCGACGGACTCCTGGAGATCGCCAGCCGCAGCCGCGGCACTCCCCGCATCGCCAACCGGATGCTCAAGCGCGTGCGGGACTATGCCGAGGTAAAAGGCGGCGGCCATATCAGCCGGGAGATCGCCCGGGAAGCACTGAGCATGCTCGACGTGGATGAACTGGGTCTGGACAAGGTGGACCGGAACATCCTTTCCTGCATGATGGACAAGTTCGCCGGCGGCCCCGTCGGCCTGGATACCCTGGCCGCCACCACCGGCGAGGACGCGGTGACCATCGAGGACGTCTACGAGCCCTACCTGATGCAGCTCGGTTTCCTCATGCGGACCCCCCGCGGCCGCCTCTGCACCCCGGCCGCCTGGGCGCATATGAAGAAGAACATGCCCGTTACCGCCGAGGCCCAAATCAGGATGGAGATCTGACTTCCATGAAAACATCCGACTTTCACTATGACCTTCCGGAATCGCTGATCGCCCAGACGCCGGTCGAACCCCGGGACCACAGCCGGCTGCTGGTGTATCACCGGTCCACCGGGGAGATCGAGCATAAGCATTTCTACGACATTATCGATTATCTGCATGCCGGCGACGCCTTGGTCGTCAATGAGACCCGGGTCATTCCCGCGCGCCTGCTCGGCGTCAAGGAGGATACCGGCGTTCCCGTGGAGGTGCTGCTCCTGCGCCGCCGGAACGCCACGGACTGGGAAACGCTCGTCCGCCCCGGCCGGCGCCTTCGTCCGGGTGCTGTCTGCTCCTTCGGCGACGGGCTCCTCCACTGCGAGATCCTGGAAAACGTGGAGGAGATCGGCGGCCGTGTGGTCCGTTTCCGCTGCGACGGGATCTTTGAAGAAGTGCTCGACCGCCTGGGTGAGATGCCGCTCCCGCCCTACATCCACGAGAAACTGCAGGATATCGGCCGCTACCAGACCGTCTACGCGAAGCAGGACGGTTCCGCCGCCGCTCCAACCGCCGGCCTGCATTTCACTCCGGAGCTGCTTGAGAGGATCCGCGCCAAAGGTATCACGGTCGTGCCGATCCTCCTGCACGTCGGGCTCGGTACCTTCCGTCCCGTCAAGGAGGAGGACGCCGAAAAGCACGTCATGCACAGCGAGTTCTGCCAGGTCACGGAGGAAGCCGCCGAAACCCTGAACCGCATCCGCTCTTCCGGCGGCCGGATCGTCTGCGTCGGCACCACTTCCGTCCGGACGCTCGAGACCATGGCAACGGAGGACGGCGTCATTCATCCCGGCGCCAGGGACACCGCGATCTTCATCTATCCGGGCGTCAGGATCAAAGCCGTTGACGCGCTCATCACCAATTTCCACCTTCCCCAGAGCACTCTGCTCATGCTCGTCAGCGCGCTGATGGGACGGGAGGAAGCACTGCGGGCCTACCGGACCGCGGTAGAGGAAAAATACCGTTTCTTCTCCTTCGGCGATGCCATGTTCATCGAGTAAAGCGGATCTGGCGCTGAAAAGCTTGACACGTAATAAGAAAACGGATAAAATACAATTTGTTCGCGAGTCTTCAAGGGCTTGATGCGGGCCATGCGGGCGTAGCTCAATGGCAGAGCTCCAGCTTCCCAAGCTGGTCACGTGGGTTCGATTCCCATCGCCCGCTCCATTTCCGCATCAATGACTCGGAAGCAAACACACTTCGCTTTTGAGCGACAACGATTAAGGAGGGAAACCCCAAATGGCAAAAGGACGTTATGAACGGACAAAGCCCCATGTAAACATCGGAACGATCGGACACGTTGACCACGGCAAGACCACGCTGACGGCCGCGATCACGATGACGCTGGCGCAGAAGGGCGAAGCCCAGGCCATGCGGTACGACGAAATTGACAAGGCTCCGGAAGAGAAAGCACGCGGAATCACCATCAACACCGCCCACGTTGAGTATGAGACGAAGAACCGTCACTATGCGCACGTGGACTGCCCCGGCCACGCTGACTATGTTAAGAACATGATCACCGGCGCGGCGCAGATGGACGGCGCGATCCTGGTCGTGTCTGCCCCGGACGGCCCGATGCCCCAGACCCGTGAGCACATCCTGCTGGCCCGTCAGGTCGGCGTGCCCTACATCGTCGTGTTCATGAACAAGACGGACATGATGGATGACGAAGAACTGCTCGAGCTGGTTGAGATGGAGATCCGTGAACTGCTGAGCAGCTACGACTTCCCGGGCGACGAAATCCCGATCGTCAAGGGTTCTGCGCTGAAGGCCCTGGAGTACCTGCAGAACGGCGGAACCGACGTGGACAACGCACCCGAGTGCAAGTGCATCTGGGAACTGATGGACGCGGTCGACAGCTATATTCCGGAACCGAAGCGTGCGACAGACCAGCCCTTCCTGATGCCTGTTGAAGACGTGTTCTCCATTTCCGGCCGCGGCACCGTGGCGACGGGCCGTGTCGAGCGCGGCACGGTGAAGGTGTCTGACCCGGTGGAAATCGTCGGACTGATGGACAAGCCCCGCAGCACGGTTGTTACCGGTGTTGAGATGTTCCACAAGCTGCTGGACCAGGCGGAAGCCGGCGACAACATCGGCGCGCTGCTGCGTGGTATCCAGAGGAACGAAGTGGAGCGCGGCCAGGTGCTGGCGAAGCCCGGCAGCATTCATCCGCACACCCACTGCATCGGCCAGGTGTACGTGCTGACCAAGGAAGAAGGCGGACGTCATACTCCGTTCTTCAACGGCTATCGTCCCCAGTTCTATTTCCGGACGACTGACGTTACCGGCAACATCAAGCTGCCCGAGGGCGTGGAAATGGTTATGCCCGGCGACAACATCGACATGGAAATCACCCTGATCACCCCCATCGCTATGGAGCAGGGACTGCGCTTCGCTATCCGCGAAGGCGGCCGTACCGTTGGTTCCGGCGTTGTGGCAAAGGTCATTGAGTAATCAAGTCAGGAGGGATCCCAAATGGCAAACGCCGCTCGTAACAAGGTTTGCCTGGCTTGCACTGAATGCAAACAGCGCAATTACAACAACATGAAGAACAAGAAGAATACTCCGGATCGCATTGAGCTGATGAAGTATTGTCCCTTCTGCAAGAAGCACACGACTCATCGCGAAACCAAGTGATTCAACACCTATCAACGCTGTGAGGATGTGAAAGAAATGTCTGAGGTTAAGAAGGAAAAATCCGCTCAGAAATCCGGAGAAAACCGGATCGTCAAGTTCTTCAAGGGATTGAAGGACCTGCCGCAGCGGATCGCCAAGCCCTTCAGGAACATGTACTATGAGCTGAAGAAGGTGAGCTGGCCCAGCAAGCAAAAGCTGATCGCCTATTCCATCATCGTGCTCGTATTCATGCTCTTCATGGGCATCGTGATCGGCCTGCTGGACATGGGCGCATCCGCGCTGGTCAGAATGCTGATCGCGTAACATAGGAGAGAAGAAACATGGCTGAAAACAAAAAGGAGCCTTGCTGGTATGTGATCCATACCTACTCGGGTTACGAGAACAAGGTGAAGGACACGCTGGAAAAATCCGTCGAGAACAACGGCATGCAGGACCTGATCTTTGAAGTCCGGGTCCCCATGGAGGAAGTTGTCGAGATCCGGAACGGAAAGCGCGTCAAGAGCACCCGTAAGGTGTATCCCGGTTATGTGCTTGTGCACATGATCGAAACCAGCGAAAGCTGGTATGTCGTCCGGAATACCCGCGGCGTCACCGGCTTCGTGGGCCCCGATTCCAAGCCTGTTCCGCTGACACAGGAAGAAGTCGACATGATGCTCAACACCGAGCAGTCCAGCGTTGACTTCGGCTTCGCGATCGGCGAGCATGTGCGGATCCTGTCCGGCCCCCTGGAAAATTTCAGCGGTGTGGTGGAAGACGTCGATACCGTCCGCGGCAAGCTGACCGTCAAGGTGCAGATGTTCCTTGGCCGGGAAATGCCTGTGGAAGTGGATCTCGACCAGGTCGAGAAAGAAGACTGATCCCGCTCCTGTGATCCTGTTTGTTGCTACGGGGACGGGCGGAACGGTTCCGTCCCCTGCATCGCCCTGTCCATGACAGGGTGCGACGTGGGAGGAAGCCCTGAGGCTTCCGCTCTACCACAATATTTATGGAGGTGCCACTCAAATGGCAAAGAAAGTATCGGCTTACATCAAGCTGCAGGTTCCTGCCGGCAAGGCAACACCCGCTCCGCCTATCGGTCCCGCTCTGGGCCAGCACGGCGTGAACATCCCCGGATTCTGCAAGGAATTCAATGACCGTACCGCCAAGGAAAACGGCATGATCATTCCTGTGGTCATCACCGTCTACACTGACCGTACGTTCTCCTTCATCACCAAGACGCCTCCGGCGCCCGTGCTGATCAAGAAGGAACTGAACCTGCAGAAGGCCAGCGGCCGTCCCAACAAGGATAAGGTTGGCCGGCTGACGAAGGAACAGGTCAAGCGGATCGCTGAGATCAAGATGCCCGACCTGAACGCCGGCAGCATTGAAGCCGCCATGAGCATGGTGGCCGGAACCGCCCGCAGCATGGGCGTGACCGTCGAAGAGTAACGCACAAATGCGGGGCGAAGCCCCTGACAATGTGGGAGGACAATGTGCCGCTAAGACCACATGGGAGGTAAATTGAAATGAAACATGGCAAAAAGTACAGCGACAGCGTAAAGCTGATCGACCATCTGAAGCAGTATGACCCCGAAGAGGCCGTTGACCTGGTCCTGCAGACCGGCAAGGCCAAGTTCGATGAGACCGTCGAGATCTCCGTCCGCCTGGGCGTTGACCCTCGCCATGCTGACCAGCAGGTCCGCGGCGCTGTGGTTCTGCCTCACGGCACCGGCCGCACCATTCGCGTGCTGGTCATTGCCAAGGGCGACAAGGCCAAGGAAGCGGAAGAAGCCGGCGCGGATTATGTCGGCGCTGAGGAAATGATCCAGAAGATCCAGCAGGAGAACTGGTTCGATTTCGACGTCTGCGTAGCCACCCCCGACATGATGGGTATGGTCGGCCGCATCGGTCGTGTGCTGGGCCCGAAGGGCCTCATGCCCAACCCGAAGTCCGGTACCGTTACGATGGACATCGCCCGCGCGGTGAACGACATCAAAGCCGGTAAGGTCGAGTATCGTCTGGACAAGACCGCGATCATCCACTGCCCGATCGGCAAGGTTTCCTTCGGCAAGGAAAAGCTCCAGGAGAACCTGAACGTGCTGATGGAAGCGATCAACAAGGCGAAGCCTGCCGCTGCCAAGGGAACCTACATGAGGAGCGTGTATCTCTCCAGCACCATGGGACCCTCTGTCAGAGTCAATCCGCTGAAGTTCTGATCCGTCAGAATGTATTGAACAGCCCGGTAATAAACGCCGGGCTGTTTTCTTTTGCAGATCGGGGAACTCCGCCCCGCGGACGCGGCCGTAATTTGCCTGTCACGGACAGGAGAAAAAACGGGTGTACAGGAAAAAAACAAGGCAGGAATAAGGACGAAAAAAAGAGAAATAATATAGGTTCCATTGTTTTTTCGACCTGTTTCTGAGGAGTAGCGCATGAGACTGAATCCGATGCTGATGGAAAAGCTGGCCGGGGAGGAAGAGTTTTCCGCCGGGCGTGACCTGGAGGAGAGCGGCGCGGTCAAGGTCGCGGAGGAAGACCGCGGGATGATCCGCTACACGATCGCAGGCACACCGCCCCAGACGGTTACGCTGACCCGCCAGCTGGTGCTGCACTGCTCCTGCGGCGTTTTCCTGAAGAAGGGCTGCTGCCGCCACGCGGTTGCCGCCTGGCTGACGGCGGACCGGACAAAGGTCATCGAGAGCATGATGAGGAAACGCGCTCCGGAGATCGCCGGCGAACTGACGGAACTGATCCTGAAGGGCATGCCGGGGGAGGCCAATATTCATCTGGAGATGACCCTGGCCCTGCCGCAG
>Ga0310694_10007698_pt1 | contig 10076 bp, 1 predicted proteins | sample 174DNAGHGhighgp2_FD_203884 | JGI IMG/M metagenome (GOLD analysis project Ga0310694, IMG submission 203884) | Sheep rumen microbial communities from Palmerston North, Manawatu-Wanganui, New Zealand - 1742 DNA GHGhigh gp2 (v2) (version 2) | ecosystem: Host-associated > Mammals > Digestive system >...
CACAGGGAACAGCTTGCCGAAATCAATATGCTGACGGAGGAGCAGCGCGAAAAGGTCGTCGGCTTCGGTCAGTGCGAATACGACAATGAGACAGACGATATCGTGACGATGTTCCGCCGCCAGGCAGAAAAAACGCCGGACAATACCGCCGTGATTTACCTTGACCGCAGCTATACCTACCGGGAGCTTGACCAGTGCAGCGACAGCCTTGCGGCATATCTCTCCGGCAGGGGCATCGGCCGGGAGGACGTGGTGTCCGTGCTGATCCCGCGCTGCGAGTATATGGCCATCGCCTCCCTCGGCGTATTGAAGGCCGGGGCGATGTATCAGCCGCTGGACCCGAGCTATCCGCCGGAGCGGCTGGAATTCATGATTTCTGACGCGGGGGCAAAGCTGCTCATCGCGGACCGGGCGCTCATGGACCGGGTGCCCGGATACAAGGGAGAGGTACTGTATCTGGACGAGATCCCCGCTCTCCCCGCCGCGCGCAGTCTGCCCGAGGGGCCGAAGCCGGAGAGCGGTTTCATCGTGCTCTACACCTCCGGCTCCACCGGTACGCCCAAGGGCGTGGTGCTGGAGCACCGGAACCTCTGCAATTTCTGCCAGTGGTATCGCCGGTATTATGACCTGACGCCCGACTCCTGCGTGGCGGCTTACGCCAGCTACGGCTTTGACGCCTGTATGATGGACCTCTATCCCGCGCTCACCACGGGTGCGGCGGTCGTCATCATCTCCGAGGAGATCCGCCTCGATCTGGCGGCGATCCAGCACTGCTTTGAGGAAAACCATGTCACCCACAGCTTCATGACCACACAGGTGGGCAGACAGTTCGCGGATTACTACAGCGGCACGACGCTCCGGCACCTCTCCGTGGGCGGCGAGACGCTTGCGCCCGTCGATCCTGCGGGAAAGCAGTTCCGCTTTTATAACGGCTACGGCCCCACGGAATGCACGATCTTCACCACGGTATTTCCGGTGGACCGCCTGTATGCCCGCGTCCCCATCGGCGCGCCGCTGGACAATTACCGGCTCTATGTTGTGGACGGGCAGGGGAAGCTGCTGCCGCCCGGCGCCCCCGGCGAGCTCTGGGTCGCGGGCTGCGGTGTCGGCCGCGGCTATCTGAACCGTCCGGAAAAGACGGCGGAGACCTTTATCGCAAACCCCTTCTGCGCCGAGCCGGGCTATGAGCGGGTGTACCGGACGGGTGACATCGTGCGCTGGACTGCGGACGGGAATGTGGACTTTGTCGGCCGCAGAGACCACCAGGTCAAGGTGCGGGGCTTCCGCATCGAGCTGACGGAGGTGGAGACGGTCATCCGGGCCTTTCCCGGTATCACCGACGCCACCGTGCAGGCCTTCGACGCGCCTGCGGGCGGAAAATTCATCGCCGCCTATATCGTCGGCGATACGCAGCTTGATATTGACGCCCTGCGCCGCTTTATCGGCGAGAAGAAGCCGGCCTACATGATCCCGGAGGCGATCATGCAGATCGAGCGCATCCCGCTGAACCAGAACCAGAAGGTCAACCGCCGCGCCCTACCCGCGCCGGAACTGAAGGCGCGCTCCGCCGCGCAGGCAGAATCCGCCGCGCCGCTGAATGTGCTGGAAAAGGAGATCAAGGCGATCGTCTCCGAGATCGTGGGCACGGAGGACTTCGGCATCACCATCCCCTTCGGGGAAATCGGGCTGACCTCCATTTCCGCCATACGCCTGGCCGCGATGCTTTACAAGCGCTTCGGCGCGGAAATCAACGTGAGGGAGCTCGTCTCCCAGGGCAGCGTCCAGAGCGTCGAAAACGAGATACTGACCGCGCTTCTGGCAAAGCCCGAGGAAGCGGTTCAAAAAGAGGCGAAAGCGTCCGCGGAAGCGAAAGCGGCGATAAAGAAGGCCCGCCTCAGCTTTGCCCAGCAGGGGGTCTACGCCGATTGCCAGGCGGAACCCGGCGCCGTGCGCTATAACATGCCCTTTGCCGTGACCCTGCCCGAGGGCGTGAGCGCGGAGGAGCTGGAGGCCGCCGTGCGCAAGGTCGTGGCCGCCCACCCCTATATCCTCTGCCGCTTTGTCCCGGACAGCTCAGGCGAGATCGTGCAGGAGCCGATCCCCGATTTCCATTTGGAGATCCCGGTGACCGATTTGGGCAGCGGGGAATGGGAGAGCTATAAAAAGGCCTTCGTGCGCCCCTTTGATCTGGCGGCCGGCCCTGCCGTGCGCTTTGAGATCGTGCGCGGGGAAAAGCTGCGCCTGCTCGCGGACATGCACCACCTCGTCAGCGACGGCGCTTCCATGGATCTCTTCTTCAGCCAGCTCTGCCAGGCCCTGGACGGCGCGGAGCCTGAAAAGGAGAGCTGCGATTACTATGAATTTGTGGCGCAGGAGCGCATTGCCCCGGAGGCGGAGTCCTTCTTCGCCGGGCAGATGGCCGCAATGGAGGACGCGACGCGGCTGATTCCCGACGTGTTCGAGGAAAACCTGCCCCATGCGGAAAAGCACGTCACCGTCCCGACGGACATTGCGGCGGTGAAAGCCTTTGCGCAGCGCTGCGGCGTGACGCCGGCGGCGGTATATCTGTCCGCGGCCTTCCTGACCTATGGCAGATACGTATGCGAGGATACCGTGACCATCGCCACCGTATCCAACGGCAGGAGCAATCTGAAAATCGGCAATACCATGGGCATGTTCGTCAACACCCTGCCCCTCGTGCAGCAGCTTGACCACAGGGAGAAGACCCTGGACTTCCTGCGCCGTGTCGCGCAGACCTTCTCCGACACCATCGCCCACGAGAACTATCCCTTTGCCCGCATCGCGGCGAAATACGATTTCCACCCCGCAGCGTCCTACACCTATCAGATCGGTGTTTTGAACGACTACCGCACCGAGCGCGGCTGCCTTGGTATAGAGAATCTGGAGCTGGAAGCCGCGAAGCTCCCCGTGGGCATCTACGTTGTCGGCACGGAGGAAGCGGCCGGCATCCAGGTGGACTATGACGCCGCACTCTACAGCGAGGCCATGATGCAGGGCCTCGCGGAGAGCATGGAAAACGCGGTCCGGGGCCTGATGAACAGCGAAACCCTCCATGACATCAGCCTCACGGGCGAGGCGCAGTGGAAGCTGCTGGACAGCTTCAACAAGCCGTGGGATCTCGATTACGACAAGGCCGACACCGCGGTCAGCGTCTTCCGCCGGCGGGCGAAGGAACAGCCGGACAAAACCGCCGTTGTCTATCGGGACAAGGCGCTGAGCTATCGTGAGCTGGACGAGCTGACGGATGCGCTCGCGGCAAAGCTGTACAAGCATGTGTGCCGCGTGACGGGAAAGACCGATCTCCGCGAGGAAGTGGTCTCCATCCTCATCCCCAGAAACGAGAATGTGTTCATCCTGCCGCTTTCGGTCGTCAAGGCGGGAATGGCCTACGAGCCGCTGGACCCCAGCTACCCCAGGGAGAGACTCAACTTCATGGTCAAGGACGCCGGCGCCTGCCTGCTGCTGGCGGAGGAGGACCTTCGCGGGCTGGTGGACGAATATGAGGGCGCGGTTCTGACGGTGAAGGAGCTGTATGAGATGGAGAAGGTCCCGGCTCTTCCCGCGGGACCCGCGCCGGAGGACCTTTTCATCATGCTCTACACCTCCGGCTCCACCGGCACGCCCAAGGGCTGCCAGATCGAGCACAGAAATGTGGTGTCCTACGCCCACGGCGTGCGCAACGACTTCTATACAAAGGACGATGTGATCGCGGCCTATGCCTCCTTCGGCTTCGACGTGAACATGTCGGATGTATTCTGCACCCTGCTCAACGGCGGCACCGTCGATCTGATCCCCGAGGATATCCGCATGGATCTCGGGGCGCTGGCGGCGCATTTTGACGAGGCCGGCATCACGGCGCTGCTTCTGACCACGCAGGTCGGCGTACAGTTCCTGCAGCAGTATCCGCAGCTCAAGACCCTGCGCATGCTGGTGATGGGCGGCGAAAAGCTGCCCGCCGTGGACCCGTCCAGGCTCAGCTACACCATCGTCAACGGCTACGGCCCCACGGAGAACTGCTGCGGCGTGAGCCTGTTCCCCATCCGCGCCTGGGAGCCGAACATCCCCATCGGCAGGCCCATGGCCACCATCCACGCTTATGTGCTGGATAAGACCGGCCATCGCCTCCCGGCGGGCGCCGCGGGCGAATACTGCCTGTCCGGCCCGCAGGTCAGCCGGGGCTATCTGAACCGGCCGGACAAGACGGCGGAGGCCTATGAGAGCTGCCCCTTCAACGAGTTCAGGCTGTACCATACCGGCGATATCGTGCGCTATCGTCAGAATGGCGACGTGGAATTTGTCGGCCGCAAGGACGGACAGGTGAAGATCCGCGGCTTCCGTATCGAGACAAAGGAGATCGAGGCGGTCATCCGCGGCTTTGCGGGTGTTCGGGACGTGACGGTGCAGGCCTATGACTATGAGGGCGGCGGAAAATACCTGGCGGCCTTTGTGGTCGGCGAAAAGCCCCTGGACTTCGAGGCGCTCCGGGCATTCATCCGCGAGCAGAAGCCCGCCTACATGGTACCCGCGGCCCTCATGCAGATCGAAAAGATCCCGCTGACCGTGAACCAGAAGGTGGATAAAAAGGCCCTGCCGAAGCCGGAGCTGCAAAGGGCGGCCTATGTGGCGCCGGAGGGCAAGGCGGAGGAGGACTTCTGCGGCATTTTCGGCAGCGTGCTCGGCATTGAGAAGATGAGCGCCGAGGGTGACTTCTTCGAGTCGGGCGGCAGCTCCATCCTCGCCATGAAGGTGGTCATCGCCGCGGCGAAGGCGGGCTACAGCATCGTCTACAACGATGTGTTCAAGTACACGACGCCCCGCGCCATGGCGCACTTTGTGAGCGGCGAGGACGCAAAACCGGAAGCGCCGGAGGCACCGGCAGAGGCCCCGGCGGAGCCCGCCGCGCTCCCGGAGATCGGGCGGGACGGCTATGATTACAGCGCCATCCATGCCCTGCTGGCGGAAAACAGCCTTGACGCCTTCCTGAACGGTGAGCGTTTGCCGCTGGGCGACGTGCTGCTGGTGGGCGGCACAGGCTATCTCGGCAGCCATGTGCTGCACGAGCTGATCGTGAACCACACGGGCAGAATCTACTGCTTCGTGCGCCCCGGCAGGGGAGAAAGCGGCGAGCAGCGGCTCATGAAGACGCTGCGCGGCTATTTCGGCGATGAATACGCCGGGGAATTCACTTCCCGCATCACCGTGCTGGAGGGGGACGCTACCGATCCGGAGGCTCTGGCCGCCTTTAAGGCGCCTTCTCCGGATATGACGGTCATCAACTGCGCCGCCATTGTCAAGCACTTCGCCAAGGGCAACGAGATCGACCGCGTCAATGTGGACTCTGTCCGCAATCTCATCGCCTGGTGCGAGACAAACGGCGCGCGCCTCGTGCACATCTCCACCGGCAGCGTGGCGGGGAACCGGATCGGCAATCTGCCGCCGGAGCACTACCGCTTTGACGAGCACAGGCTTTACGCGGGCCAGGAGATCGACAGCAACCAGTACATCCACTCCAAATTCATGGCGGAGCGCTTCATCTATGAGGAAATGCATGCCCACGGCCTGCGGGCAAAGGTGATGCGCATGGGCAACCTCGCCCCCAGGGACGCCGACGGCGTGTTCCAGGCCAATTACCGGACCAACAACTATATGAACACCTTCCGGGCCTACCAGTCGCTGGGCGTGATCCCCTTTGACGCATTGGACGCGATCGTGGAGTTTTCCCCGATCGATGTCACCGCGAGGGCGGTGCTGGCGCTGGCCACGACACCGGAGAAGTGCGTGTGCTTTATGCCCTACAACTCCCATCACCCGCAGATGGGCGACGTTGTGCAGGTCCTGGGCGAGATGGGCTATCCCATCTGCGCCGCGGAAGACGAGGACTTTATCCGGGCTTTGACCGAGGCCCTTTCCGACGAGACAAGGAGCGAAGCGCTCGGAAGCCTGATCGCCTACCAGAACAACGATAAGAACATACAGGCGCTCGGCCTGGAAAGCGCCGATAACAGCCTTACCACGCGCATTCTTGCGCGCCTCGGCTTCTTCTGGCCGGAGACGGGCTCCGCCTATATCCGCCGGTTTCTTGAAAAGCTGGAGCAAAAAGAATTCTTCAAAGGATAAGCGGTATGAAGCTGATACACGAGTACATCACTGATTATGCGGGCGAGCACCCGAGCAAAACCGTCATCCAGGACGAGCGCGGAGAAATGAGCTATGGCGAGCTGGAGGCGCAAAGCGCCTCCCTCGCCCGCGGCCTCGCGCGCGCCGGCGTCAGACCCGGAGACTCGGTGGCGGTCTATGTACCCTACGCGAAGGAGATCCTGCTGGGCGCGGTTTCCGCGTGGCGCGCGGGCGCTGTCTATCTGCCCCTGGACGAGGCTTATCCCGTGGATCGCCTGCACTATATGCTGGCCGATTCCGCCGCGGCGGCCATCCTCACCGTGCGGGCGCTGTGGGATCGGAAGCCCCTGCGGTTTGCGTCGGAAAAGGTCCTCTTCATGGACGCGCCGGAGGAGTCCTGCAATCAGGCGCTCTGGCCCGCCGCGCTCACAGAGGACTCCCCCGCCATGCTGCTCTATACCTCCGGGACGACGGGCCGCCCCAAGGGCGTGCTGCACAGCCACAGCATGCTCGTTCATCTCGTGGACTGGATGAACATCCATGAAGGCGCTGAGATGAATGAGAACACCCGCACCGGCGTCATGTCGAATCTTACCTTTGTGGGCACGCAGATGTTCCTGTTCGGCCCTGTCAGCAGGGGCGGCGCCGTATGCCTCGCGCCGGAGGCCGCGAGAAACGACGTGGGCCTGCTCCACCAGTTCGTCCGGGAAGCCGACGTCACACATATCTTTCTGCCCGCCGCTCTGGCCGCCATCATGGCGGAGGATTATGATATCCGGGGGATCTTTATCTTTGCCGCCGGAGAAAAGCTGCGCAATTTCAAGCCGCACTGCCCCGGCAACGTCCTGATCAACAGCTACGGCAGCACGGAGACCAGCGGCGTGCTTTCAAAGAAAATCCAGGGGGATGAGCCGCGGATCCTGGTCGGCCGGCCATTTTCCAATACAAAGGCGCAGATCGCGGATGAGCAGCTTCGGCCCCTGCCTCCCGGTCAGGCCGGGGAATTGCTGATCTCCAACAGCTTTATGGCACAGAGCTATTATAAGCTGCCGGAGCTGAGCCGGGAAAAGTGGGCGACGCTGGACGGCGTGCGCTGGTACCGCACCGGGGACAGGGCACTCTGTACAGAGGAGGGCGACATCGATCTGCTGGGCCGGATCGACAACATGGTCAAGCTGCGCGGCTTTCGTATTGAAACCGGTGAGGTGGAGGCGCAGGTGGCCAATGCCGCAGCAAAGCTCGGCCAAAACGACGCGGGACAGATCGTGGTGACCGTCAAAAATGTGGGCGGCACGGATCGCCTCTGCTGTTACTATGAGTCGGCACGGGAGCTGGACGTTGAGAGCGTCAAGGCGGAGATTTCAAAGACCCTGGCGGAATACATGATACCCGAGGTCTGGGTGCGCATGGACGCCATGCCCAGGAACTTGAACGGCAAGGTCATGCGTCAGGAGCTGCCGCAGCCGAAGCGGGAGAGCGGGAGCCAGATCATCGGCGCGCTGGACAGCGAGGTGCTGGCGCGCATGGTTTACACGGCGGCGGAGGTGCTGGATACTAAGGAGCTCATAAGCCCCGACGACCGCTTTACCGACCTGGGCGGTACATCCCTGACGGCCATGAAATATGTTGCCCGGCTGCGTGAGCAGGGCATCAAGGTCACCAGCGCCCAGGTGCTCCAACTCAACGTGCTCAGAAGGATCGCGGAGACGGCGGAGGTCGCCTACGAACAGCTCTGGTCGCCCGAGGAATACGCGCGGGTGCGCGAGGACTTCGCCTCCCGGGGCGAGCATATCCAGAAGGTGCTGCCCATCACCCCGGCCCAGGATGAGATGCTGTTTACACATATCCTCCATCCTGACATGGCCGAACTGAGAAACGCGCTGATCGTTCATCTTGACAGCCGGATCTCGGAGGATGTGCTCCGCCGGGCGCTGGACATGGTCTCGGAGGCCAATGAGGAGCTGCGCTCGGCCATGGTGTACCAGCATGTGTCGGCTGTTCAGCAGGTCATCACGGACCGGAAGATCCCGCTCGACGTGCTCGAGGTGTCTGAATTCGACGATCGGCAGATGGAGCGGCTGAGAGATCAGCTCCTGCACACGCCCATCGATCTGCAGCGAAGCTGCCTGGTCCATGTCACCTGCGTAAACATGGAAAACGGATGCTATATATATTTCGTGTCCCATGACATCATTTTTGTGACAGAGCAGTGGCGGGTCAATCTGCTGCAGTTCATTAGCGCCCTGGAGGAAAGCTATCCGGAGGATGCCGCGCTGCGCGGCTGGCGGGAGACCGCAGAAAAGCTTTGCACGGAGGCGTCCGTGGAAGCGCGGAAGAACGCGGACAGGGTCAAAAGCATCCATCCAGGAAGGGATATTCCGCCGGAGATGTGCGTCTATTCGGAAAATGACGGGCCAAAGCTGGTGTTCGTCCATACCGCCAACACGGGCAGCGCGGCCTACTATCATCTGGCCGCCAGGATCGGCGACCGGGTTTCCTTCTCGGTGATCGAGCCGTTCAACCTGTACCACATGGACGAGGCCGTTTACGGCATCAAAAATATCGCGGCGCACTATATCGAAATATTGAAGCGCTGCCAGCCGGAGGGCCCGTATATCCTCGGCGGCTGGTGCTATGGCGGCATGATTGCCCACGAGATGGCCTGTCAACTGGAGCAGGCCGGGGACGAGGTGCGGCTCCTGGTCATGCTGGATTCCCATGCGATCACCACAGACGCACTGCGAGAAATATCCAAGGGCATGACCGCCGAGGTCAACCGGACTTACTTTGAGACCAGCCCCCTGTTTGCGGACCTTCGGGAGTCCGGGATGCTGGAGGCGATGGTCGCAAACGCCGTGCACGCCTCGGAGGACATGGTCAATCACCTGCCGTCCGTTTACCACGGCAAGGTCCTTTATTTCAAGCCGGATCAGCTCCCTTCGGGCATATCGCCGGAAAACCGCCGGTATTGGGAGAAAATGATGCAATTCAGCGCGGGAAATTACGAGCATTATTGCCGGCGGGAAAAGCTGCGGATCGTCCACACGCCGCATGAACACGATTTGATGATGGATGATGCGTCGCTGGACATTATCGTTCCGGAGCTGATGAAAGCCATTGAAGGCTGTACTGCCGAAGAAGATCGCTGACCTTGATCTGCGCACCCTGAAGTTTTCCGCGCCGCGCGGCAGAGGCCGCCGCATTTGCCAGAGCAAGCGGATCGCGCTGGCGCAAGTTTTTTTGACAGTCTCCTGCGCCCCCGGCAAAAGCCGGGGGCGCATTCGGATGTACGGCATCCGGAGCCGCCGCGCCTGCGCCTTGAGGTCAAGCCCGTCGACAGCAAGCGCGTACTGAATAGAGCGCCGAAAGGTCAGGGAGAAAAATTCTGAGCAATGCTTGTGAAAAAGGCCGCGTCAAGTCTCTGCATCAGGCCGATCCCGTGATAATTCGAACCGCCCGGGGAAAAATGGATAAGAGCATACGGGGCGAAAAAGAAAGAAATCGGCATATGTAACAAGAATGCGGTTTGTTGGCTTTTACCCCTTGAAAACCATTTGAAAATCCGCTACAATATAGCAGGTGTCAGCTCGGAGAAGCCTCCGGGCCGACACTATATTTTGTGCCAAAAACCGGACAGCAAGGATAGTTGAAACCATATCTTGTGTTTTGTAACCAATTTGCTCTTGACAGAATACAAGTCTGGTGATATGGTAAACAGGCTGAAGACAGGAGGGCATGAGGATGCTGATTTCGGGTCTGCAAAAGCTGACGCTTCTGGATTACCCCGGCAAGGTGGCCTGCACGGTGTTCACCGGCGGCTGCAATTTCCGCTGTCCCTTCTGTCACAACAGCGCCCTTGTCCTGCCGGAGCAGCTCTCCCGGGAGAATGAGGCTGACGCGGTGCTGGCCTTCCTGAAAAAGCGCGTGGGCGTGCTGGA
>Ga0310694_10007699_pt1 | contig 10075 bp, 10 predicted proteins | sample 174DNAGHGhighgp2_FD_203884 | JGI IMG/M metagenome (GOLD analysis project Ga0310694, IMG submission 203884) | Sheep rumen microbial communities from Palmerston North, Manawatu-Wanganui, New Zealand - 1742 DNA GHGhigh gp2 (v2) (version 2) | ecosystem: Host-associated > Mammals > Digestive system...
AGATAATGTTAGTTTTATTTCTGTTTCTTATCAATCTATTTTTGCAAAGTTAAAAGAGGATTTGAGAAATAATCCTGTTCATACAGATTATTTAAATTATATGACATCTCGCTATTCATTATAACTCATCGAAAAATTTATTGAGTATCTTTACATAGTTCTAAACAACAACAAAATCTATCCCCTTTCTGCGGCGTTTTTGCATAGTTGATGGCGAAAATGCCGCTTTCTTCATGTTTTTCATCGTATATATATATATGGGGGCCTATTCTAAAAACCCTCTTACAAATATATGATGAAAAATACTAAAATGCTATCACTCGAAAAGTATCTTCAGGAAATCAGTCGTGAATCACTTCTTACTCAAGAAGAGGAGATTGAACTGTCGAAGAGGATACACGAAGGCGACCGTGCTGCTCTTGAAAAGATGGTGAAAGCCAATCTGCGCTTTGTGGTCACAGTTGCCAATCAGTACAAAGACCAGGGACTCTCTCTGCCCGACCTCATTAATGAGGGTAATGTGGGGCTGATCAGAGCAGCCGAGAAGTTCGACGAGAAGCGCGGCTTCAGGTTCATTACCTATGCCGTTTGGTGGATTCGCGAGCGGATTCTTCACGCCCTTGCCGAAGAACAAAGACACAGCTCGCGCCAACTCTCTGGCGAACTCCCTTCTCCTGACGCTCTTATTGCTCCTTCTGGATTGTCAGGCGAGACCATCTCTGCTGAAACAAATCGAGCACTTGGTTTTCTCGAAAAACGCGAAAGGCTGATTATCGAACGAACCTTCGGCATCAACGGACAACCGGAAAAGACACTCGAAGAGATAGGCAATAGCTTGGACCTGAGCCGAGAAAGAGTCCGCCAAATCAGAGAAAAGGTCATCCGAAAACTCCGTGCAATGGGAATAAATAGCTTATTATATTGAATAATATGGAAATGACACACAAAGAACTACTAAATCAACTTGTTGCTGCTGGAATAAGGTGGCGTTATGGAGAGAAACCAGATAACCTGACAAAACGAAGAATTGTTTGGGAAATGATGTATATCATAAATGAAGGATATGTAGATCACTATTTGATGGTTTTCTGGATTTTCAGGCAAAAGGCACAGAACATAAACTATTGGGCTTGTGGAGCAGTGCCTTCATCCATCATATGTTATTGTTTGGGACTTACTGATATTGATCCAATGAAATACGGACTTCATTCAGAACGATTTGTAAACGAAGAACCGCCAAAGTTTCAGTTTGACATTGAGGAATCTCGTTTCGACGAGTTCATGAAAAGAGCAGAAGAGATACTTGCAGAGAACGAGAAGGACTTTGACATTCCTGCCATCAGAGAATGCTTGTTCAAGGATTTGAAGCCATCGTCTTATTTGAACAAGAAGAAGGAAAGACCTTTGCCAGATGACCTCGAAGATGAATTTGCGCGTTATGCTCTCTACCGCCCTCAAACGATGGATTTGTTTGCTGCTTATGTTAATCGTTATCCAAAGTGTGACCTCTTAATCTATCAGGAGCAGATGTTGGTAATTCTAAAGGAAGTCTTTCATGTGGGCTTCGTTAAGGCCAACAAAATCCGTTTAAGCATTCAACGAGGGGAGATTGAGCAAGTTGAAGCTTACAGACAGGAACTATTTGCCTCTTCGGACCTTCCTGACGAAGAGAAAGAAAAAACGTGGAAACGGCTTACCAGCAACCCAAAAGCCTTCTTGAAAGCCCATGCAGTCAGTTGTGTTTTGGAATCTTATAAGTATGAATGGCCTGAGAGCTTTATAAAAAAGTGGAAAGAAATAGGAGGATGCAATGACGGATTGGCTGGAGTTAGGAATGCCGATGGCAGATGGGGTTTTATTGATAAAACAGGTCGGCTTGTGATTCCTTGCCAATGGAAGAGGACTTTTTTCTTTTCTGAAGGCCTGGCTGGAGTGCAAGATGACAATGAGAAGTGGGGCTTCATCGATAAGATTGGCAAGGTTGTAATTCCATTTAAATGGAAGATCGTTAATGAATTCCATAATGGCTTGGCTAATGTGCAAGATGACAATGAGAATTGGGGCTACATCGACAAGACTGGTAAACTTGCAATTCCTTGCCAATGGAAGAGAACCTATTGGTTCTATGAAGGCCTAGCTAGTGTGGAAGGTAACAATGAGAAGTGGGGCTTTATCGACAAGACGGGTAAACTTGTAGTTCCTTATCAATGGAAGGAAGCTATTTGCTTTCATGAAGGCTTGGCTAATGTGCAAGATGACAATGAGAATTGGGGCTACATCGACAAGACTGGTAATCTTGTGCTACCTTGTCTGTGGAAGGAAGCTCTCTGGTTTTCCGAAGGCTTGGCTGGCGTGCAAGATGACAATGAGAAGTGGGGCTTTATCGACAAGACGGGTAAGGTGGTACTTCCGTTTGAATGGAGCGATGTGCAATGGTTCAGGAACGGACGGGTGAGAGTACAGACAGTTCTCGGAGGTGGTTGGCATGACATAGACAGAGAAGGTAATGATGTTCAATAAATTAAATAAGATAATATGGAAACAACAATCAGAAACAAAAGCGGAGAATCCACTCTTACAATCAAAGGCGATTTCTATCAGATTCTTGATGAGAACTTTAAGGAAATATGCAAGGCAATCACGAACAAAGTCAAAAGCCTTAAAGAAATGAAGGCTCTCCTGGATGCGGATGACCAGATACTTAATACTATCGTCCTAATTATCAAGAAATCCTTAACCCCAGGAGCTGCAGCCTTAAAACTTCAAGAAGAACTAGGCATGAGCAAAATGGCGGCTAAATATCTTTTGAACATGCCTTTGTTTACACTTGTTTCCTTGACCGCAGAAGGCATAGAGGAAGAGTTGGAAGAATATAGAAAGCAGATGGAGGCCATCAGTGCCCTCTGCCAACCAGAGATAGAATTCTATGAAATAGAAGAACCCATTAAAAAGTAAAGTTATGAGTGCAAGATTGTATCGAGTTGAGTATGGCTTTTTGGCAGGCAGATTGTGTACTTTGGTTTACACGTCGGCTGCATTAATTACAATGCATAGTGCAAGTGAAACAGAAGCCTTGGCAAGAGTCCGGCAGCTTGTTGGCGATATGCCCAAGCGTTATGGAGCAGACACACAAATCATTATCCGGAAGATAGAACCGGTTTAAATGAGATTTACAATGAACAACAAGAATCGGGACCAGTCATCACAGACCAGTATGCTTGCTTGGATTGTCGTAAACCCTTCTTGCTAACTGATAAAGGTGACATCATTACTTATTAAACGACAATCATAAACGAAGTTAGAATTTAAATTGAAAAAAATATGAGTATAGACACTTTCGCAGTGACAACATTTCGCTCTGAGCGGTTGGGGTTACCATTCAGTGTATGGACTTTTTGTAGAACAAGAGCCATCGATTACAAAAGAAGACCTCACGTAGCGGTGGTTTTGTCAAATGGCAAGCTGGTTCATTTCTCCATTGAAGATGAACCAAAGAACATGGGAGGTGGAAGGAAGTTAATCTTTCCAGAGGACTACTCACTAATTATCAGCTGGATTCAACTGAACAAACAAGTTTTGTTAGATCATTGGGAAGGACGTATCTATTCTACTGATTTGTGTGAGCAACTGATAAATATAAAAACAAAAAAGAGAATATGGGAGAGAAAAACAGAAGACATAGAATAAAATCTACGGCGCAACCAAAGCCAGTTAGGAAAGATATGAGGATAAAAGTATGCAAGCAATAGGATTATTTCGTAAATTTGTAGCCGTAAAGCTAACGATTAAAAATACAAACAAGAAAAACTATGGCAGAATGAAAATTGGTTATGGTAGCGAGTATCAGTTACTGCGTTACCTTGGGCATCATCGTAACTATTTCTTTGATGAAATACGGAAGGTTATAGGTGATGGTGAAATAGAATGGTTGGACTACCCAAATGATTTAAACCGTGATTCTCGTGATGGCGAGTTAAAAGGAATAGAATGCTTCGAAAAGTTACCCAATTATAAAACGATAAAAGACGAATGGTGTCGTTTCTGGCCTCAAAGCGGTAATGCTCATAATTGGGATGGGATATTCATTCATAAAGGTGTTTGGTATTTCGTAGAGGCAAAAGCTAACCTTGAAGAAGCAAACCAGAAATGTTCGGCAGAGAGTATTAAAAGCATTAAAACAATTATATCTGCATTTGAGGAAACATGTGGAAATCCACAATTGGCAGAAGTATGGCAATTGTCCGACTGCTATCAATTGGCGAACAGATTGGCATTCATCCACTTTTGTAGTATGGTTGGAATAAAAGCCAAGTTGTTGTACATCAGTTTTATAAATGGCTATGAGATAAATCCTCGCAAGAATGTGGGTAGCGTAGAAGATTGGAAAAAGAAGTGGGACGAAGAATATGAATCGCTTCAACTAACAGAAACGCTAAAGTCATATATATTTCACGTATATGTAGACTGCCAAAGAGATGGGAGGGGATAAATTCACTATTCAAAGAACTAAGTAAATATAATTATATAAGCGAAAGATTATGAAAAAACTTCTTTTAGGCTTAGTCTTATTAATTATTCATTTATCTTGCACACAACGTACAGCAAACAATAATGAACAAGCAGATTCATTAACAACAGAAACACAATCAGTGGATACGTTATCTGGGACTCGTATAAATGACTTTTACACATATACATGTGCGGACGGTCATAAGCGTGTCTTTGGAGATATGTGTCGAATCTGTGATGGTTATGAAGCAGGTCATGCTTTAATAGCAAGAGAAGATAACCAAGATTCAATTATGTATGTTCCTTTGTGCTATCATCGTTATCACGACGAACCAGAAGATTCAGATTATTTTGCATATATTGGGAGTATTCCCGATTTATCCCATTATACTGTTTCTAGTGATAAAAAAACTTTATATGTTGTCACCCGAGTTCATGCAAATAGTAATGGATGGGTAACAGAATATCAATTATTCAAGGTTGATTGTGAAACGCTTGAAGCAAAGTTCATCTGTGAATGTGCAGCTATAGCTGTGACAGATAAGGGCTTCACTATAGCGGTGGCTAGGATAATTAATGAAGATACAGCTACATGCACAGCTGATGAAATCTGGGTTATGCATGATGAATACTTGGATTGGAATGGTAACGTAACAAGTGTAAGCAAGCAAGAGTATGACGGTGCCGACATGGAAAGTAAGTATCTTCAAAGCGAATATACGTACATAAAAGGTTTTACTGAAATAACTCATTCAGGCGAATAAGTATAAGACTATATCACCCCTCCGACATCCACCATTCCTCCAGTATAATCACTTTGGGGGAATTTTTCACACCCAATGAACAAGGTATCGAAGGCATCTGTGCCATCGGTACGGTGTTCGAGTCCCGTCTATCGCTCGAAGAAATCAGAAAGGGGCGCCAAGTATTGGTCGCCCCTTTCGTTTTACTGTTTTTGTGGCTTGCAAATTGCCACGCCTACCTTGCTATCTGCGCAGCCGTAATAGAGGAAAAATTTCTTGCGGAAGTACACAAGTCCTTCAATGAAGACCGTTCCTGCAGCATACTGGCCGCTCTTTTCGAAATCTGCCTGGGGGAAGAAGAAAGGTACGTCGAGTCGGTCTACGAGTTTCAGCGGGTCGGAATTACTGAAGAGCATTTGGCCTGCGGCATAAGTGGCTGCCGCATAGCGTTTGTCGCCTCTGTCGCCACTCAGATTCTTGCCATTATATAATAAAACGATGCCGTGTTGCGTCTTTACAGCAGGAGGTCCGCACTCTGTGAGCTGCGAGTCGAAGTATCCAATGCGTGGTTTTGCCAGATAGAGCAGTTCGCCTTTGTCGTCGAGAATGGGCTCCCAATGAATCAGGTCGACGCTGGTGGCGCCACACACCCAAAATTCGCCCCAATACATGAAATATTGTTCTTTGTCGCCAACACGAACCTTCGTTGCAATGAGCCGTCCGTCGCGTACTTCTGTCACTATGGAGCCGGACTTGCAGAAAATCTTGTTGAAGCGCCCGTCGTATGCATTTTGGAACACAGGTCCATGATGCTGCCACGTAAGCAAATCCTCTGATGTGGCGACAGAAAGACGCGCTGTTTTACGATTCCAAGACGTATAGGTCATCACAAATATACGTTTTCCGTTTACTTCGGCTTCCACAACACGCGGATCTTCTGTCCCGCCGGTCCACTCATAAGTTCGTGACATCTGGCTAGTATCTGGAAACATGACAGGAGTCTTCATCCGACGCTTCAAGCGAATGCCGTTTTTCGTCTCAGCCAAGCCAATACGCGACGTACGCTTACCGATGCCCACCGAAGGGTTATCTTCTGCACGATAGAGAATGCAAATCTTGCCGTCCTTTACCACAGCGGCAGGGTTGAATGTGTCGGCACATTCCCATCGCACCAGTGTATTTAACATGGGGCAATTGAAAACAGTACTTGTATCGGGTTCGATTATTGGGTTTGTTTTCGGACGGTTGAAAGGGCCGATTGCCCAATAGGGTAGCGTACCGTCTGTAGCAAGAGCTGCAACAGAAAGAAACGCCCCAAACAGAAAACCAATTTTACGCTTCATAGTAATTAAATGTGACGTTTACTTTGCAAAGATAATACAAGTTATTGGATTCGCGATGCATTATACAGAAAAAATGTGTCGTCTCTCATCTCATACATTATTGTATATTATATGCGCGACGACAAATAAACAAGCAGGTTTTCAGCTTTAAAAAGAGCCATTTGACTTGATTCTGCTCAAAAAACGAACTTTATTAAAAAAATCCCCTCGTAAAATTGTGTGCAATATGAAAGTTTGTGTATCTTTGTACCACTTTTCAAAAACATAAATCGTAATTGTAAAATAAAGTCATGACAAAAGTAGAATTAGTAAAGGCCGTTTCCGCTAAGACGGGAATCGACCAGCCGACAGTGCTGGCTGCCTTGGAAGGAACCATCGACACGATTATGGAATCTCTCGTTGAGCGCGAGAATGTTTATCTGAGAGGTTGGGGTACTTGGACTTTGAAGCACCGCGCACAGAAGACCGCTCGCAATATCTCAAAGAATACGACGATGCTCATCGAAGCACATGACATACCTTACTTCAAGCCCTGCAAGGACTTCATGGAGGCCGTTGCAAAAGCAAAGAAGTAAAGCGTGAAATCGATTTCCCTCCTTTGGGAAGCTAATTTTATCGTCAAACAAGCCGGTTTGCTGGAGTACGTCTCCGTCAATCCGGCTTTTATTTTCTCCAAATTCCATGATACGAAAATCTATTTTCTGCCTACTACTTTGTGTTTCTACTGCAGCCATTGCTGCTGACACGCCGTTGCAGTACGTAAATCCAATGATAGGAACCAAGGGGATGGGGCATACATTTCCTGGGGCGTGTGCACCATTCGGCATCGTGCAGCTAAGTCCAGAGACTGACACAGTGCCGCACAATCTGGATGGCCGATACCAACCCGAAGTTTACGCTTACTGCGCCGGATATCAGTACGACGACAAGACGATTGTCGGCTTCAGTCATACGCACCTTAGCGGCACGGGACATTCCGATCTGGGCGACATTCTGTTGATGCCAACTACGGGAAATATTCAGACTAACCCGGGAATCGCGGCCGCACCTGAAACGGGCTATCGCTCTCGCTTTGACCACAAGACCGAGAAAGCGTCGCCTGGATATTACGAAGTGATGCTGGCCGACTACAACATTCGTGCGCAGCTGACTGCCACGCAGCGCGTAGGTATTCACAAGTACACTTTCCCGTGCGACGAGGGACAATTTATTCTCGACCTTGGGCATGGAATCTACAACTACGAGGGAAAAACACTGTGGACCTATCTTCGCGTCGAGAACGACACACTGCTCATGGGCTATCGTATTACAAACGGATGGGCTCGGCAGAACTATACATATTTCGCCATTGCACTTTCGCAGCCAATACAGAGCTACGGCTACACTGACTCACAACGTATGAAGTACAACGGCTTCTGGCGCAAGATGGACATACATCATAATTTCCCCGACATGGCTGGGCGCGAGATGGTGGCATACTTCAGAACTAAACTCTCGGCTGAGCGACAGCTGACGGTACGCGTTGGACTCTCGGCTGTCAGCATGAGCGGAGCGCTGAACAACCTGCGTGCTGAAACAGACGGCCGCACGTTCGAACAATTACGTCAGCAGACAGAACGGATGTGGGCCGACGAATTAAACATTGCCCGCATAGAAGGCACCGAAGACCAGAAGGCGATGTTCTACACTTCGCTCTATCATACGATGATTAATCCCTCTGTTTATATGGACGTCGACGGGCAGTATCGTGGAAACGACATGGAGATACATCGGGCAGACGGCTTTCGGAATTACACAGTCTTCTCGCTGTGGGACACTTACCGGGCGGAGCATCCGTTGCTCAACCTGTTGAAGCCGCAGCAGGGGCGCGATATGGCCGAGAGCATGATGTGCATCCAGCAGCAAAGCGCACTGCACTTGCTGCCGATTTGGTACTTAATGGCCAACGAAGGTTGGTGTATGAGCGGCTATCACGCCGTATCGGTGCTGGCTGATGCAGCCGAGAAAACCGGGTTGCCACGCTCGGAGAAAATGCTGGAAGCTATGTATTGTACAGCCACCTCACCTTGGATTGAGGGCATGAAGGATTACATTCAGTTCGGCTACGTGCCGTACGACCGCTGTGGCACGAGTGCCAGCAACACGTTGGAGTACGCATACGACGATTGGTGTGTCTATGCTGCGGCCCAAAAGGCTGGCAACGAGGAAATGACAGCCAGCTTCCGTCAGCGTGCACTCAATTATCGGAATGTCTTTAATCCCACGCTTGGTCTTGCCTGTCCGAAATACAAGAGCGGCGAGTGGAAGAAGGATTTCTCGCCGCTGCAGACTTACGGCGAGGGCTTCATCGAAGGCAACTCTGCCAACTATTCGTTTCACGTTCCGCACGATGTGCGTGGCATGATTCAGTGTTTCGGCGGCGAGAAACGTTTCATCCAACGGCTCGACGCTCTGTTTCAGGAAGATCTGGACGAGAAATACTATGCCGAAAACGAGGATATCGAGAAGGAGTGCCTAATGGGAGGCTACGTTCACGGCAACGAACCGAGCCACCACATTCCGTATCTCTACGCTTGGACGTCGCAGCCTTGGAAGACAGCGTACTGGGTTCGCGAGGTGCTGAACCGGATGTATCGCAACGCGATAGATGGGCTGCACGGAAACGACGACTGCGGACAGATGTCGGCTTGGTATGTTTTTTCGTCGCTTGGTTTCTATCCCGTCTGCCCCGGAACCGACCAATACGTGCTGGGCGCACCTTACTTCCCCAAGTGTGTGCTGCGCGTCGGGAACACTACGTTGGAGATTTCTGCCGAGGGAGTCAACGACAAACGACGCTATGTAAAATCGGTGCGACTGAACGGTAAGGAATTGACCACGCGATACATTACGCACGCTCAGCTGTTGCAGGGCGGGAAGCTGGAGTTCGTAATGACCGACAAGCCCGTTCACAACCGTCGGACAACGCTTCCTTATTCGCTAAGCGACGAGTTGTAAGCCTTCTGCAGGAAGTTGCGGACGCACGAAGTGTACTCCGCAGGAAATTTATCATACGAGGCGGCATGACAGACTCCGGGCGAAAGCCAGAGTTCCCTCATGCCGCTTTTTGCATTGTAAAGAGGTGTTGCCATCCAAGTCGGCACGAAGTCGTCGGCGTCACCATGTATGAAAAGCATTGGTGCACGGCTTCGTTTCACAGCCTCCAATGCGCTGGCCCGACCGAAAGTCCAGCCGTCAATCAGAAAACAGAGTGCACTGCTGGTGTGCAGCAGCGGGAAGGACGGCAAGCCGTAGCGCTTGCGAAATTCACTCTCGAACTCGTCCCAAACACTTGTGTAGCCACAATCTTCTACATACGCCACGATGCCTTGAGGATTTTCACCGGCCACCATCATGGTTGTGGCCGCTCCCATGCTGATGCCGTGAACGGTGATTTCTGCGCCCTGCAGCAAGCTGTCTGCCACGTGTGCCCACATTATT